>Ga0181538_10001683_pt1 | contig 24319 bp, 19 predicted proteins | sample PEATcosm2014_Bin_40_FD_119773 | JGI IMG/M metagenome (GOLD analysis project Ga0181538, IMG submission 119773) | Peatland microbial communities from MTU Mesocosm Facility, Houghton, MI, USA - PEATcosm2014_Bin23_30_metaG | ecosystem: Environmental > Terrestrial > Soil > Wetlands > Peat | place... | reverse complement strand
GAATATACACGATCTGTCCTACAGGACGATTCGTTGCTGCTAATCCATGCAATTCTGCGTTCAATAGATTCGCAATTGCTTCAAGTCTATGGATCTTTTTATACGTATTCCAGTATAAGCGAGCTGCTTGCGCATAGTAAACATATCCACGAGCGAATTTAATCTTGTTATTAGTCGTTTTTGCGCATTCGTTCATATACTCGTCAACTATCCTATATTGTTCTGGGCTCATCTCGGTTGGTTTAGGAATAATGTCTGACGAATATCCAGCGCGTTTACACGCTTCTTTATATTCTTCAGCATAGTTAAATGCAAAGGCATTACCCTTCAAACCGAAGAGATATTCCAATCCGACCCATTTCTTTATAGGGAAACCTTGACTGGCAACATATTTCTTCAAGTTTCTTTGTTGTGCGTTTTGTTGCTGTGGCATATTTCCTGCAATTGCTCCATGGACTTCAGCAAGCGTCATTGTACCCCTCTTAAGCTGTTCAAGTATGCCTGCTAAAACATCTATGTCCAGGTGACCTTTCAATCCTTCGATCACACCTTGTAGTACCGGCAATTCTTTATCGATATGCATTATTATTTGACGCGCTGCTTCTTGCGTTAGTTGTACTCCATACATATTCATTACTGGTTGACCCGCAGTGTTTGTACACAATCGTGGATTAATATCGTTAAATTCATTGTTAATAACATCCGAAGCCAAATCGTTCAAGAAATTATTTAATTGATTTCTATCATTTCTAATTTCTTTGAGTTTGCCAGCGGTTGGATAGTCGTTCAATTTCCAGTTAAAGATTCTGTACTTTGCCTTTTTACCAAGTCCGGCTTCTACCGTTGGAATTTCAGGCTTTAAACTCTTCTTGAGCCCTTTGAGCTCCTGACGAGTCTTAGCACAGTTCAACCAATAAGCACCATATGCTGCACCAACTACCGCTGCAGTACCTGCCCCTATTTTGAGCGTACTGTTCGCGATGTCACGCATACCTAGATCTGCTGCAGCTCTACCTGCAAGATCGCCTGCAACGGAACCTACTCCGCAAGTTACGGTCCATAAAGCTCCCCCTAAATAAGTGGTAGCCTGGCCGGTACCCTTAAGAACGGCGTATAGCACGTCAGTAACTGGCGTTTCTGCATGTACAGGTTGCGGGACCATAAGAATGACCCCAAGTGTAAGTGATAGTGTTTTTTTCATGAGAAGCCTCCGTTAAAAGTTCTCTTGTTAAATTTAAGCGCTTCCTTATTACACACTCTCCTATGTACCATCCAGGATACCAAAAGGGGGCAAACCCCGCAAAAGCCCCCATTGAATCAGGCTATTGGAGGGACTTAGGGGGTAAAGGGTTCTTTGGTCAGGACTGCCCGGCGGCACTGGGTAACCCTGCTAGTATCCCCAACCAGTAAAAAGCCGACCAGGATACCCTGGCGGGTAACAAATAATTGGTAAGAATCAGGGGTAGAGCGCTCGCAAACCTGACAATCGGCTGGAATATCGACAACCGATCCTGCCCCAGCGAACTTAAGGCCAAAAAAGGCAGAACTGGTAACCACTACCGCCCCTGGGTATACCCGGGTTTGGCCAGCCATGTTAAAGGCTGCGGTCAGCCCTTGGAGCATGGCATCAGACCAGGTCCTGCTTGGCATGCGTTTGCCTGAAATTTGATCCAAAACCATGCAAACATCGCCACCAGCATAAATGCCCGGCATATTGGTCTGCATATGCTCATTGACAATCACATGGCCCATTTCAAGCAAAATAGGGCTATTTCCGAGTAATTCGGTATTGGGCTTAAGCCCCGCCGCTATTACGACGGCATCCGCCGGAATAGAATGGCCATCACCAATCAGCACGCCGCGTACTATGCCATCTTCGTGCACAATCTGCATAACCTGCTCATTGGGATAAAAATGTACGCCAGATGCCTTCATCTGAGATTCAATAAGATCTGCGCCCGCACGATTCACCTGCTGCTCAAGAACGCGTTCACGCAATTCCACCACATGAACCCGCACGCCATGCGCAATCAACGCATCAGCGCACTCAAGGCCACTGAGTCCAGCGCCAATAATGACTGCCTCGCGCAATTTTCCTTCTGCTTTCAGATGCAATAATTTCTGCGTATCTTGCAGAGAATGGAAGGTGTAAACGCCTTGGCAATCACGAATATGTAAAATGGGCGGTATTTTAGGAGAACTTCCAGTACCGATAAAGAGCGTATCATAGCGCAAGACGTTACCATCATCGCAGGTAATTTCCTGCGCATCAGTATCGATATTGATAACGCGTACACCAAGATTAAACGTGATACCTTTTGTATCAAGCTCCTGCTCCTGCAGCGTCAATACATCAAACTCTTGCATGTGTTCGGCAAGATAGGATGCCAAATGACATTTATTATAGGGCAACACGGCCTCATCTGAGATACAAATAATCTCATCCTGTGGCACCAATAATGCGAGCCGTTTTGCAGCACTCAAACCGGCTGCTGAGGTTCCAATGATAATGTGGCGTTTTTGCATGAAAACCTGCGGTAAAAAGCTGTTTTATGAATACTTCAAGGATACCAGGAATGACCTCCAGGGAAAAGGGGGTGCTTTTTACAACTATTCCTCGATCTAGTATACTAAGAGTAATTATATTAATAACCAAAACGTAAGAGAAACCTAATGTTAACGTTAAAAAAATACCTAACGATATCTGCTCTATCATTGGTAATAGTCGGTCAAATGACCATGGCTGCGACCCCTTTTGGTTTTATTACCGGACTGTTTTCTGCGCGGAAGACTCAAAGAGAACTCACCGCTGAAGAACTCAAAGCTCTGCAAGACATTAAAGAACGTGCTCAGAAGATCCAACCTATCAAGGAATTCACCGCTGAAGATATCGCTGTCTTGGATAGATTGATGGATAACTCTCCTGCTAGGAATATTCTCTGGGGAACATTCGTTGAAGAACGAGGCGAAAGCACAGTAGGACTTAGAAATGTGAATAAACAAATTCTGCGTTTGTTCTTGAATCGCGACGCAGAATTTGATTGTCGGATATGGTCTTCCGATGTTCATAGACCAATCGGATACAGCATGCCTGCAATAAGCAACCCTGCAGATAATGAAAATGCACCAACAGAATTAGAACGTCGCTTGAAAGGCCAAGTCTGCGCAAAGTTCTTCAAAGCTGTATATAATGCAAAATATTACCCTGTAGACAAGCATATAAAAGCTGCAGAGCTATTAGCTGAAAGACCCAACGAAGGCGAACAAATTTATGAAGAAGTTTTCGGCATAAAATATAAGGCCGAGTAACATCCAATAAAATCAAAAAAAAAGACCGCAGATTTTTCTCTGCGGTCTTTTTTTTTGATCAAAATTTGTTTCTTTTTTGAAGTATCCAAAACCCTGCAGCTGAGGTTCCGATGATAATATGACGTTTTTGCATGAAAACCTGCGGTAAAGAGCTATTTTTATGAATACTTCAAGGATACCAGGAATGGTCTCCAGGGAAAAGGGGGGGGCTTTTTACAATCTTCCTCGCCCCTAGTATACTAAGAGTAATTATATTAATAACCAAACATAAGGGGGAAAAGCCTAATGTTAACGTTAAAAAAATACCTAACGATATCTGCTCTATCATTGGTGATAGTCGGCCAAATAGCTGCAAACCCATCCAGTTTTATTACTGACTTCATTGTTGCATTGGTCACTGCACATCAAAGAGGACTTACAATGCAAGAACTCAAAGCCGTACAAGAAATTAACGAAAGTGCTCAAAAAATACAACCTATCAATGAGTTTACCGCTCAAGATATCGCTGTATTAGACAGATTGATTGACAAGTCTCCTTCGAGAAATATTCTCTGGGCAAAATTTGCTGAACAACGTGGCGAAAGCACCATAGGACTTAGAAATGAAAATAAAAGAAATCTCCGTTTATTCATGAGTCGCAATGCTAAGTTTGATAAAGATCTTTGGTCTTCTGATGTTCATAGACCAATCGGATACAGCATGCCTGCAGTATGTAATCCAGCAGATAATGAAAACGCACCAACTACAGAAGAACGTCGCCTGAAGGGCCTAGTATGCGCAAAATTCTTCAAAGCAGTGAATGATTCAAGGTTTTATCCTGTAGATAAAGATCTAAAAGCTGCAGAGCTATTAGCTAAAAGACCCAACGAAGGCGAACAAATTTATGAAGAAGTTTTCGGCATAAAATATAAGGCCGAGTAACATCCAATAAAATCAAAAAAAAAAGACCGCAGATTTTTCTCTGCGGTCTTTTTTTTACTCAAAATTTTGTTGTGATGATTTGCGCCCGACAGGACTCGAACCTGTGGCCTACAGATTAGGAATCTATCGCTCTATCCACCTGAGCTACGAGTCAGTACTTTCTATCATGCATTATCTTAATTAGGAAATTTGGTGATATATTGTTTCATGAATACACCCGAATCGATTTCTGTAGGAATGGGTTCGTTAAAATCAATTACTAAGGTTCTCCCTAACAAGAGCTGAGTATTGAGCCTGGGACTTTCTTTGGCAATTCCCGCTATTCCCACACACAGGTAATACTTCATCCGATTTTTTATTTTTTCCAACGGCTCTATTGTTAAGAATGTTATGGGAAAATGAATGCCGTTGATATTTGAGCCATAAAAAACGAAATGTTGAGGTTCCATGTCTGCAAAATCATCTTTGATCCTAATTAAAGAAGCCTGATCTTTGCGTTTTTGATCTGTATCCGTCTTGGCTTTACATGCCACACAATAGAGTAATAGATGCTCCTTCGTCATGGTACTATATTTTATAAGCAAATGATTCAAGATCTTTGTGAAAGTGGCTTTATCAATTCTCTTTAATGTTCCCAATAGCGCATATCTCACAACAGAATCGCTCACGAGATTTGAGATAAATTGATCGTACCTATCTTTGTTGCTGACAATGTTGCTTGCATATTCTCTGATTTTTTTACTAAACATTCGGAATCGATATACAATAGGATGCTTTTCAAGGGTCTCTAGCGTCTTTTCTTGGATTAATTGCAACGATAGTCTCGCTCTTAACTCTCTGTCGAAAAACTGTTCGAGAGAATCTACAAGGTTCTTTATGTCGTCTTCTGAGCATGATGACTGGTAAAGATTATTCTGCATAGCAGCGATTTCTGCTTCATGTGCATTAACAACTTTTTTACGGATATCTCCCTCGTAAATCAATTCAAGGAATAACTTTTCCGTAATAATGCAGTTTTTTCCTATAATGCTGTACTTTTTTAATGTATCGAAAATCAGCTTATGTTTCTTTTTTTGATGTGCACCTTGTTTCCTTAACTCAGAAATCACTGAGGTGTCTATATATGCTTTAATCATCCTCTAAACCTTACTCCCCTAAGTTAATGTTTTGCGCCCGACAGGACTCGAACCTGTGGCCTACAGATTAGGAATCTATCGCTCTATCCACCTGAGCTACGGGCGCGCTAAATGTGTACTTTAGAATAACAAATCAGGTATGATTCGTCATATAAAACTAATTTTTGATACCGATAATGAGAGCACGTGATTGAGCGAATGCTCAGCTGAATGCAATTGCGCCTGGTAGGACTTGAACCTACAACCAACGGATTCGAAGTCCGGTACTCTATCCAATTGAGCTACAGGCGCGTAAGTTTTCTTATATTTGTATCATAAAAAGTGGTATTTTACCAGAGAAAACTTAGAAAATATGAGGGCCTTACGGGGGTTTTCCCCATAAGGCCCTCAGACTTGTTACCGTTGTTTACTAAGCCCTTTTAGCTTTTTGGCCAGACCCTTTACTACTTTTTTTTTCCATGATGATGAGGCGTTATCCACGACATATGCCATACGTGGTTGGCAAACGTGGAATTGGTGAAGAAATTCTTATGTTGATCCTCGAGCGATTGTCCGCGGCCTGCTATTGGCGTTGGGTATACAAACATAGGCGGGAAGACCACGTTACGTAAGCCATCTTTCTCTGCGTTCGCTAACACTATTCTGGTCCAGTAATATGGGCCGGTGCGAGATAGAATAGCAGAAGAGTTATTATTTTGCGTGTTGGGTGTACCCTTTAACCCATCGATTGCAGCTCTTAAAATTGGATGGTTTGGTCGCGCGCCGATTAAGCCCATGCCCATCGTCATATTGGATGAATTGCCGCGTTCATGATTCGCGTAAATACCGGTGTAAAAATCAAGACAATGATGCAACACATCCATGGGCTTAACACTTTCGTAATCGGTATCCACGTATAAACCACCGTATCGATATACGATTTCATACCGTGCAATATCCGATTTTTCTCCCCAGTTTGTTGAGGCATCAAAGATAGCTTTATTTTCCAAACCAAAGCGTTCTATATCAGCATCGGTCCATAAAACATGCTTCCAATCAGGATGGTTTTTAATCCATGTGTCACGCAGTACTTTGCATTTATCTGGTAAGGGACTACCAAGCCAAATATGGTGGATAATTTTAGGAATTCTCGGCTCATCAGACCAATCAAGATCTTCGATTAAGAATTGTATGTAGAGTTTTTTAACCAGTTGCCACTCGCTTTTTGCTTCGCATGCTGCCACCGCATTTACGTATGGATGGCCTTTCATTGCTGCGTTAAATGGTATAAAGATTTCGGTGAATTTTGTGGTGCGCCGTGCATCGATCACACTGCCTGACCATAACAACAAGGCAGCTAATACTAGCAATCTCTTTTGTAGTATCCTTTTCATACTCTCTCTCCTTTTATTAAAAATCCCCCACTACTGTATAGCTGCGCTCGTATTTTTGCAACAATACCAATTAATTATCAATATTTATAGCTGTGCAATGCGTTCCAAATCGGCATTCAGTCCCGAGAAAATTAATTTATCCTCTTCTTGAATCAGGTGATCCTGATCGATTGGCACAATTTTTTCGTCAGATACTTTTATTCCAATGCAATAGACGCCGTATGTCTCATATAATTTGAGGCTTTGAACGGTTTTATCTACAAAAGATTTTGGTGCTCGAATCTGACTTACCGAATAATTTTTTGTTAATCGTGTTAACTCGGCAAAAGGAGAGCTTAAATTGTCTGCAAGACGAATACCAATTGCTCTTTCAGGAAGGATAACGCGATCAGCGCCAACCATTTTCAGAATATCTTTATGAATATCATTCATGCCACGCGCAATGACCGTTGGAATGTTGAGCCTTTTTTTAAGAAGCGTTGTGACTAAAACAGACTGTGCAAAATTTTCACCCATCGCCACGATACCAACGTCCATTTCATCGACGCCGATACTGCGCAGCGAAGCTTCATCATTGACGCGCATACAAACTGCTTGTGCAACATTATCTCGAATTGAAGCAACAATCGATTCATTACTATCAATAGCCAAAACTTCCATGCCATTCTCGGCAAGGGTAATGGCAACCTGTTCGCCAAAGCGTCCCAAACCTATAACACAAAATTTCATATATATTGTCCCTTTATCTTAAAACATAACCCGTTCTTCGGGATATGAATATTCGATTCCACTTCTATCTTCGCCCATTGCCAGTTGTCGTAATGCCAAGACCATGGTGATAGAGCCTATGCGCCCCATTAACATGCTAAACATGATGATAATTTTACCTAATATCGAAAGGCTTGCAGTCAAACCTGCTGAAATACCCAAATTGGTAAATGCTGAGATAGACTCAACCACAATTTGAAAAAAGGTCCCTTGCGTTTCAGTAATCACTAAACAAAAAGTCGTTACAATAACCCAAAAAATGCTGATCATTACAATGGCAAGCGCCTTATGTACTTGTACCGGCACCAACTCGCGATTGCTTATGCGAACCGTCATGCGTCCTGCAAGCGCCGCCTTGATTGTCGCAAGGATAACCACGAGCGTTGTAATCTTAATACCGCCGCCGGTTGAAAGCGGAGAGGCCCCAATGAATGATACACCCAACGCCGTCAGCAGTGTCGCCGGACGCATTGATGAAACCGCAGTCGTTATAAAACCAACCCCCCGGAAGGATACGGCATCAAAGAAAGCGTTCAAAAGCCGAAACGGCATACTCATTGAACCATACGAGCCGTGATCTTCTAGCATTAATAATAATAACGTTGTCCATAAAATAATGACCGCTGACCCATATAATATGATTTTACTGTGTAGAGAAAATGCATATCGTTTGCGCTTGGAGAATGAACGTACATATTGCATAATTTCTTTCCACGTGATGAACCCAAAGCTGCCCACCAACATCAATCCAATCGTCGTTAACAATAGGAGCACATTCGTATTATAATCGATCAAGCTGTTTTCAAAGATGGTAATCCCGGCATTACAAAATGAAGACACCGAGTGAAATGCTGCAAGAAATAAGGAGTAATCGGCCGGATAGTTTTGCCGAAACACGAAGAATGATATAACCAACCCGACAAGTTCAACGCATAAGGTAAGCCGCACGATAAACAAAATGATATCACGCACATTGCTCGAATCATCTAAATCAAGCAACTGACCCGCCATCATCTTAGTACTCAGGCCAAGATTACCGAGCATCGAAATCAAAAAAACACTGAGTGTAATAAGCCCGAGCCCTCCAATTTGCATGAGCGCAAGCAGAACACCTTGACCAGTGGTGGTAAATTGGCTCAGCGGTACCGTAAAGAGCCCGGTAACGCAAGTCACTGATGTTGCCGTGAATAATAAATCAAGAAACGATATTGGCTGGAGCCGACATGCAGGATGCATGAGCGCGAAGGTTCCTAAAATAATAACAACTACAAAGGATAAAAATACGATAAACCCCGGTGCAATATGCGATAATCTCTTTCCCATAAACTCCCTACTGTATTGATAAAGAACGTATGATCCATACGATGACGCCAACTACGAGCATTACCAATGCTACTAAGACCCCAAAGTAGCGGTCAATAAATTCTTTCATTTGAGCGCCCCATATCTTAATGAGCCCCGCAACCAGAAAAAATCTAAAGCCTCTGACGATGCATGAGTAGAACACAAAGGGTAGGAATGATAATTTACAAAAACCGGCCGTAAAGGTTACTGCTTTAAACGGAATAATCGGGATCATGCCGGCAATCAAAATTGCCCAGCTTTCATGCGTGCGATAACGATCGCACATATAAAAAAATGTTTCTGGTTTTATAAAGCGATTCACCCATGATTCATGAATAATCGTATCACCAACCGTGGCCCAAAGATAATATCCGATTGCATAGCTTGTTATCCCACCAAGCACCGATCCAATGGTTGCGATGGCGGCATACCTCATCGCGCGATCGCGGCGCTCAATGCAATAGAGCGCTAGAATGGGATCGGTCGGTAAAAATAGGATGGCTTCAAAATAGAACATGATCCCAAGCATATACCCCGCATAGGGAGAATATACTTGCCGGGCCATCCAGTCATATACTTTTTTCATGTAAGTAAGCAAAGATTTTCCTTCTACACTGAGCAACATTAACCAAAAGGCTATATTATTTTCTTAACTCAGGTAAGGATTTGCCCAATATGTTGTCGTAAATACGTAACAACCTGATCAATCGGGATACGTTCTTGTTTGGTACTGTCTCGATGACGGACGGTCACACACTTATCGATTTCGCTTTCAAAGTCATACGTAAAACAAAGTGGCGTACCGATTTCGTCTTGGCGACGATAGCGTTTACCAATAGACCCCGTCTCATCAAACTGAACCATATAACCGGTTTCTCTTTTGACTGCCTTATATAATGCTTCCATCGGTTCAGAGATTTTTTTGCTCAGCGGGAAAAAGGCTGCTTTGATCGGCGCAATACGCGGATGGAGTTTCAATACCACGCGTGTTTCACCTTCAACTTCATCCTCTGCATAGGCATCGCAGAGTAATGCCAAGAACAAGCGTCCAATACCGACTGATGATTCAATCACGGTCAACACTTCAGATTCTTTGGTTTCTTCGTCATAAACCGCTAAATCTTTGCCTGAAAATTTACTGTGTTGCGTAAGATCGAAATTGCCGCGATGCGCAATACCTTCAAGCTCTTTCCAGCCGAATGGGAATTGATATTCAACGTCAGTACACGCTACTGAATAATGCGCAAGCTCATCTTTACCATGATCATGGAAACGTACATTATCTTTTGACATGCCAATCTCGGCATAATATGCCATGCGTTTTGCACGCCAGAAATCGAATGCATCTGATGCATCCTTGGCAGAACAAAACCATTCCATTTCCATTTGTTCAAATTCGCGTACACGGAATAAAAATTGTTTTGGTGTGATTTCATTGCGGAACGCTTTACCCATTTGCGCAATACCGAATGGAATTTTCACGCGTGTGGTTGAAATCACATTTTTGAAGTTCACAAAAATGGTTTGCGCAGTTTCTGGGCGTAAATAAGCCTCAGATGCATTATCCGCTACAGCGCCCAAGTACGTTTTGAACATCAGATTAAACTGACGAACCTCGCTCCACTTTTTTTGTCCGCAATTTGGACACGCCTTATTCAAGTCAATATCGTCAGCGCGATAACGATGATTGCAATTGAGGCAATCCACCATCGGATCATTGAAATTTGAAATATGACCAGATGCTTCCCAAACGGCGCGAGGGCCAAGCAATGAGCCTTCAAGATCGACGATCTCACCCTTTGGATTTTCTAACGATGCTCGCCATGTGGCACGAATATTTTGATTTAAAAGGGCTCCAAGCGGACCAAAATCATATACCCCATTGAGCCCACCATAAATTTCCGCTGCTTGATAAACAAAGCCACGACGTTTGCATAGTGCAACAATGGTATCCAGACTCACCGGCGATGACATGAAGAACTCCTTGATCATACGTGTTAATAGGGTTTATGAGATAAAGACTAATATATTCGGCTTTTTTTGCAATCTAAACCCTTCGACTTCGCTCAGGGTCAAGCGGATGCTCACGCTGAGTAGCAGGAGCAAGGATAGTTTTTATTTTTTATTCCAGTACACTGTTTCTCAAGCAAATGTATCCCCAACTCATCTTGAAAAGGAACTGGTATGAGAGTTATTCAAACAGGTTTATTACTATTTTTACTCGTCGCATGTACGGGCCTTTGGTACGTCTCCCATGAGGTTATCAATGAACAAAAATCCATGCGTATAGCACTCGACAACCTACGCACAGAACAAACCCAACTGGCTGAGTTGCGCACCCACGTCGATCTATCACCCGATGCCATTGAAGTTGTCACCCAAAGCGAAATGTGGCGCCCAATCCAAGATTCCGTTAAAGATACCGTCGTACAAGTATTTTCCCAAATCGCTGAATTTGATTTCCTACAACCCTATAAAACCCCAGCACAATATACCTCCTATGGCAGCGCCTTCTTTATTAACGAAGAAGGAGATCTGATTAGTAACGCCCACGTGGTCAATCAGGCTCGTGCCCTTTGGATTCAAATTCCATCTCTGGGCAAACAAATTATCGATATTGAGGTAGTCAGCATATCACCAGAACGTGATATCGCGCTCTTACGCCTCACTCCTGAAAGCAAAGCAAAAGTACGCGCGCAGTTGGGCAAAATCCCTTATCTCAAGCTCGGCAACTCTGATAATATCTTCCGTTCAGATGAAGTTATGGCCCTTGGATACCCACTCGGCCAACAAGCCCTCAAAAGCACAACCGGCGTTATTAGCGGACGCGAACGCAGCATGATTCAAATGAGTGCTCCCCTCAACCCTGGCAACTCTGGCGGACCAACGCTCAATAAACGTGGTGAAGTCATCGGTATTAATACCGCAATTGTTGCCGAAGCCCAAAGCGTTGGCTACTTTATTCCAATCAACGATCTTGAAGCCGTCAAACCTGATCTTTATAAAGTAAAACTACTGCGCAAACCATATCTTGGCATACTCTTTAACAATGCCAGCGAACAACTCACGCAATATCTTGGCAATCCTGCACCGGGTGGTTGTTACGTCGCTGAGGTGGTAAAAGATAGCACTCTCTATAAAGCCGGCATTGAACGCGGTGATATGCTCTATCAAATCAACGGTCATAAGATCGACATTTATGGCGAAATGAAAGTGCCATGGACTGAAGATAAGATCTCTCTTATCGATTATGTATCGCGCCTTATCATCGGCGAAAATGTTAACATCGTTGCGTACCGCAAAGGAAAACGCAAAGAAGTATGTGTGAAATTTAGCCACACTGAGCTTCCTTCAATTCGAGAAGTATATCCGGGCTATGAACCAATCGATTACGAAGTATTTGGCGGCATGGTGCTCATGCAGCTCACCTTCAATCATATTCACATCATGAAAAATAACGTACCAGGATTAATGAAATATATTGAATTGGGCAACCGTGCTGAACCGGTGCTTTTGATCACTCATATCTTCCCGAACTCACAATTGCATAGATCGCGTGCTCTTATGGTTGGCGCAACCATTAATCAGATTAATGGCGTTCCGGTTCACACCCTTGATGATTTCAGAAAAGTAATCAAAAATAGCGCGCATGAAAACTTCTTGACCATATCGGCTGCCGATAATTGGAGCCGCACCTCCGATAACATGCTTGTCGCGCTTGCTATGGATAAAGTAATCCAAGAAGAGCAACAATTATCACAAGATTTCAGATATCAACTCACCTCATTATCGCGTGACCTTATAAGCGAGCGCAATAATAGCAATATACGAATCACCAAGAATACCAATGAGCAACAAAAAAAGACTCGATCTTAAACTCTCAGAACTATACCCTGCATACAGCCGACGCCAGATTCAAAGTTGGATTATGCAGGGAAAAGTAATCGTGAATGATGCCGTTATAACCAAAAACGGCATCCTCATTCCTGATGATGCGCGCATTGTTCTGAATATTGAAGAACCCAAATATGTCAGCCGCGCCGGCTTTAAATTAGAAAAAGCGCTCGACCATTTTAAGATCGATGTGACCGATCTGGTCGCACTCGATGCAGGCCTTTCAACCGGCGGCTTTGCCGATTGCCTGCTGCAACGCGGTATTAAAAAAATATATGGCATTGATGTCGGTTATGGCCAAGTCCATGAGAAAATCCGCAATGATCCGCGCGTGGTGGTCATGGAACGCACCAACTTGCGTGAAGTGCGCGAGCTGGGAGAAAAGGTTGATCTGGCGACCCTTGATCTCTCATTCATATCAGTCTTGAAAGTCATGGAAGCTATCAACAGCGTCATGAAAGATGATGGCCAACTTATTGTGCTTATTAAACCGCAATTTGAAGCTCAGAAACATGACGTCGGCCGCGGCGGAATCATTAAAGATCCTGCTATCCATCAGCGCGTCATTGAGCATGTCACCAAAGGGGTTGAAGCTGCTGGCTTTTCATGCATTGGTGTTATTGAATCGCCCATTGAAGGCGCAACCGGCAATAAAGAGTTTCTTGGGTATTTTCGCAGGATACGGGCTTAGCAGTTATAAGCTTGGCGCTTGAGCCGCAATATATTCATCGCTATGCCGCCACTTTAAATCCAATTCTCCAGAAATCATTGCCATTTCGAGCCCAACGATACTTGCCTGCCGATCATAATCAAGCTCTTTTACTTGCTGTATTTGTGGAACTTGAGCTTGTTGCGGTGCTTCATCTACTTCCGGCATTTGACCTTCCTGCATCGCCTGAGATTCTTGCGTTTGAGCATTCTTGAGTTTCTTCTTTTTTTGTTTGCGATCAGCCATCGCTACGCGTACGCTGCCCAATTTCTTCATCATTTCAGCACTCACCCTGACGGAACGATGCTCTTGCGGTTCTATCGGGTATTGCTGCTGCTCGTCATGATCTTCATTGCAAAAACTGACGATCAATCGATGATTAGTTTTATTATTAAGAAACAGATTTTCGCATTGTTTTTCATAGTCAATGCACTGCATGGATGGGATTAACAATAACGTAATCCCTAAGAATAAACTGCTTTTTTTGATTATTTTCATAATTCCCCCTTTAACTATCTTTACCTTAGCGTAGTAAAAAAGGAGAGACGGAAGCAATACTATCAAGTTTACGCGCTATTCTATGCGATAAATACTCAAGGAGAAGACCGTAAAAAAGGCAGGAATTTCTTCCTGCCTTTATCTAAATCCTATTTTGCAGCTATTTTGGTTTACGGCTACTTTTCTGCCTTTTCCCATTGCTCTTGCTGCCAAGCCCTGAACTCTTTTTTGACCTGCTCAAAATTCATACCTGGAGTATCATATTTTGAGTTACCGTAGATTGGCTTATGTTCGGCTTTCCCTTCAGGAGAATTCAATAATTCATTAACTCTCTTCTCAAGCCATTCTCTCGCGTCTTCATCCATATTATTCGCATACTTATAATACAAATTATAAGCGAAAATTGTTTTGCAGTTCAATGGAAGTCCACTCTCGCACCGCCATGAACCCTACCTACTGCAAATCCGCCATTGTCAGTATCAAAACAAACAAACTTACCTTGTTCATCAAACGTCCAATTATATCCATACCAATCACGATAGCCGGTTTCTTCTACAAATTTAGTCAGCTGCTGAACCTCTTTCAAGGTAAAGCGATCCTTACCATGAGATTCAATAGTTTCGGCGACCACTTTAAATTTTCCCTCAAAATAGCCTAAATATTTTTTGGCGATATCGAGCGTGTCGAGGTTTTCTTGCTCTATAAAATTGCGGGCACGTTCAGCGTTAATAATTCTATCAATGTCGGCATTCTTCGCGAACAGTTTTTCTCTTCCTTCTATTGATCCAAACGGCAAATCGAGAAAATTTCGACCACTGGATGATTTAGCTTTCACATTCTGCGTGATCCATGTGCTTTCTATATGTGCAAGTCCGTACTTTTTATAAAACTTTGCAAGCTCTGGATACTTATTCTCATCAAAATCTTTGAGTGGATCAACGCTGTATTCTACGGTCAAAAAACCTGCCAGGTTTTCTTCTGTTCTTTTTTGGGCTTCTTCAGGCTTATCTACCACCAGCTGGGCAGCTGGTTGCAATTGCTCAATAATCTGCGCTGTATCATGCTTAATGCGTGGAGATGCATACCCTAATTTTTCTTTTGCTGTATCACACGCCTCTTGAGTTTTTGCATTCTCTTTACATACCTGCCATCGTTCCAAAAATGTTGCCACTTGGTCGGCATTTACCTGTGAGGGTAATGCTTTGCTCCATGCAAGGTGAAAACTCATACTCAAAACGGTTAACAGGGAGATCTTAGTATAGATTCTTTTCATAGATTAAACTTTCAGTAAAGAGGTAACTTTTATACTGTTGACACGTATTATAGTACCATAAAACCCAATTTTATCTACGGCTAATATGAATACCCAGGCGTGCGTCTACGTCTTGGGATGAAACAAAAAAGGCAGGAGTTTAATCCTGCCTTACTGTGTTCAGTTACGAACCAAATTTAGATCGCTTCGATACGAACGATAGTGTGTGGCTGACGATGTCCTTTTTTCACACGCACCTTTTTACGGCGTTTGAACTTAAAGACGGTCACTTTTGGCCCACGCATATGTTTGATGATGGAAGCTTTGATAGGGGTTGCCACGAATGGACGCCCGATTTCAACCTTGTTTTCACCTGTTTTTCTCAAGAGAACATCGGTGAATTCTATAATACTGCCGGCATCGCCTTCAAGCTTTTCAATTTCGACAGTCTTTCCAGGGATAGCTTGGTATTGTTTGCCACCTGTTTGGAAGATTGCATACTGTTCGAATACTGGCATTTCTTCTGATTGTGCCGGAGATTGGCCTCGTTTATGTTCTGACATATGTATCCTATGAGTCTGTTACGTGTGTTTATTTATCCCAATTAACGTTTCCAATAACCACACCGATCCGCATTTTTCATGAACCGGGGCATTTTTGGGATTTTCTCAGTTATTATAGCATAGTTCCGCGTCTTGGTCCAATGAATAATACCCAGCTTATGTAGGGGTTTATTCCCAGGTTAGCCCCGCCGTTAGGCCGGCCCCTCAGCCTCCTCATAGAGCCGATCCTCGAGGGCCTTAAGCTGGTCTTTAACCCCGGCATATTCCTGCCCAAAGCGCTGGGCATGATCTATGATTTCCTGGCAGAGCCGTTCGAAGGAAATGGCTTCATCATTCAAAAGCCCCCCCATCGTATCAGCAAGATGGTTAAAGGATACCGTCAGATAATGAACCTGGTCATCCACCTGAGCCGCAATGGTCGGATGCTCGTCCTGGTATTGTTCCTGCTTATGGTGCACGAAACCAATGAGACTTTCGATCTGTTTTTTGACCAATATGAAAGTGTCCTGGGTCATGCGGCATAAATGCTCTCGATCGGTTTCCTGCCGATCCTCGCGGGCCAGGAACCTCACTTTTGAAACTATCGCCTTCATAAAATCAACGTCAGCGCGCAGCTCATGGCGCAATTCATCGACGTCCAGCAGCGGGCCAAAAAAGCGTACGATCGTCGGGGCTGAAGCTAAGGCTATGCCGATTTTAAGCAGCGTGCTCAGCTCAATGCCCCAAATTGCGTGATGCATTAAATCGCTGCCCCAGGCAAGCCAATTATTACCCTTTACCAGCTCCATATTCTGTTTTAATTGATCAACTTCCTGCCTCAAAATATCGATTCGGTGTGACATCCCTATTTCACCATCTGAAATGCCTGGCGATCGCATGCTTGATGATTTGCCCGCATAAGATTTGTAGCCGGTATACATCATCCATGCCGCCACGAATGACATACCCGCATAACGCAGATACTTACCGCGCGTGTATTTTTTATCAAAAGCTTGTTGTTTCGATGTGATCCGCACTGGATCAAGATGTGCAATGTGATATGCAGTTTCGGCTGCATATGAAAGATACATACTACTGATACTCATAACGATGAGTAATCGCTTTGCATAGGTATTCATTCTCAATATCCCCTGTTGAACCAAAGATTTTTGGCTCCAAAAAACTCTCCACTTATTGTTTCAACGCTCCTTAAGAGCATTGATGGTACCAATTATAGCACAATCTGTACACCCACCGTCTATAGATCGCCATCGAGCGCAAAATATGATACAGTTGAACTGGTTTTAATAATCCCCCAAATTTCCTCGTTCCATGGACATTGATAAAAAAGAATCTACCCCCTTAATGCAACAATACGAAGCGGTAAAAGCTGAGTACTCTGACGCCCTGGTGCTATTCCAGGTCGGGGATTTTTATGAGCTGTTTTTCGATGATGCAAAAACTGCCGCTGCCTTCTTAGGCATTGCGCTCACGGCACGCGGTAAAAATAAGGGTGAGCCGATTCCACTCTGCGGCGTTCCGCTGCATGCGCGCGATCATTACATTGCAAAGCTGGTTAAAGGCGGTTTTAAGGTTGCCATTTGCGATCAGCTTGAAGAGCCAAAGCCCGGGACCGTCGTCAAGCGCGGCGTCACGCAATTATTAACGCCCGGCACGCTTGTTGAAAGTACGCTTCTTAATGAAAAATCTGCATCCTATCTTTTCTCATTAGTGCCGCTTGAAAGCTCTTGGGGATTAGTGTTTGGCGAACTATTAACCGCGCAACTTTTTGCAACGGTGTTGCCTGCCGATAGCGTTAAACAACTTGAATCTGAACTTTCTCGTTTTTTTCCCGATGAAGTGCTTCTGCCGCAAACGCCGCAAGCCCGCCAATTGCGCGATACGATCTTTAAGCAACTTGGCTATTTCACGAGCATGGTGCATGAACCGGAAGATCCCGAAAGCATCCGCGCGCTCATCAAACGCAAATTTCATCGCGAAACACACGATCGCATCAGCACCGATCTTGCGCTCCAACAAGCGCTTTACAATTTATTTGCCTATCTAAAACGTACGCAAGCATCTTCTATCGAACAATTCAGCTCCATTCACTTTTACGAACCGGAAGATTTCCTGCTCATTGATGCGGCTACCCAGCGCAATTTAGAACTCGTTAAAAATAATCATGATGGCACCATTGCGCACACCTTATTTTCAGTGCTTGATACTGCCATTACCTCTATGGGTTCGCGTATGCTCAAAAAATGGTTATTGCGCCCGCTCGTCAAACAAGAAATGATCGCACATCGGCAAGATGTGATCGCCACTTTTATCGCGCATATTACCTTCATGCATAATGTGAGCAATGGATTGCGCGGCATTGGCGATATGGAACGCATCATTGGCCGCATCGCACTCAACCGCGCACAGATTCACGATTATCATGCGCTGCGCGAAGCGCTTAAGCGATTGCCATCATTACAATCCTTATTGCATCCGCACGCCGACAAACTTCTTTTTGGCAGCATCTGCCAATATTTAGGGGATTTTAGCGCACTCTATGATTTGCTTGAGCGTTCACTCAATACCGATACCAGTTCTGAATGGATCATCAAACCAGGCTATAACGCCAAACTTGATCGCATGCGCTCGCTGGTGGAAAATGCGCACCAAAACATTCTCGATCTTGAAGCTCGCGAGCAAGCCGCAACCGGCATCAACTCGCTCAAAATTCGCTACAATCATGTGCATGGTTATTACATTGAAATCACCAAAACTAATCTTGATTTAGTGCCGCCCCATTACAAGCGCCAACAAACACTCGTTGGCCGCGAACGCTATATCACGCAAGAGCTGCAAGAATTGCAACACGAACTGCTCACGGCACGCAATGAAATTGATCACGTCCAGAAAGAGTTATTTGATGGGATTAAAGCCGAAGTTTTTGAACAAATTCATGCGCTGCGAAAATCAGCGCACGCACTTGCCCATCTTGATGTGCTCCTGAGCCTTGCATCAATCGCCTATGAACGCGGCTACGTACGCCCAACATTCAACGATACCCGCTCTATCTTGATCACCCAAGGGCGCCATCCGGTCGTCGAGCAGAGCCTTGATAATCGCTTTGTGCCGAATGATACGGCGCTCACCGATACTGAATCGCTCTGGATTATTACGGGCCCGAATATGGGCGGTAAATCTACCTACCTTCGGCAAGTTGCGCTCATTAACATCATGGCTCAAATTGGCGCATACGTGCCGGCAAAAGCGGCAAATATTGCGGTTTTAGATCGCATCTTCACGCGCATCGGCGCAGGCGATAACGTCGCGCAAGGAAAAAGTACCTTCCTGGTTGAGATGGAAGAAACGGCACTCATCTGCCAGCATGCAACCGAACGCAGTCTGGTGATTCTTGATGAAGTTGGCCGCGGAACCAGCACTTTTGACGGCCTTGCAATCGCCCAAGCGGTGGTTGAATATATTCACACGCAAATAAAAGCGCGCTGCCTTTTTGCAACGCACTATCATGAACTCACGCACTTACAAGATTATTATCCCGGCATTGCAAGCTATTATGCCGCAAGCAGCAATGGCAAACACGGCATTGTGCTGCTCCATCAAATCATTAAAGGCGTTGCTGATGGGAGCTTTGGCGTAGAGGTTGCAAAGCGAGCAGAATTGCCCCGCGCCGTCATCGAACGCGCAGAGCATATCTTAACGATGCTCAAAACAAGCGAAGAGCAACAAAGTGCTGCACTTTCGCGCAGCATGCAAGGAGCTGTCCGCGATCAAGAATCTGACGCCATCTTAGGCGAGCAACTATCAGCGCTGCGCGCAGAAAATCGGCACTTGCAGCAATCGCATAAAGAAGCACAACGCACTATTGCGATGCTCGAACAAATCCTCGATCCATTCAGGACCCTTAATTACGATGATCTTTCGCCCAAACAGGCGTTTGATTTATTGTGGCGACTAAGAGAGAAGCCATTCGATCATCTGTGATCTACGGTTAAGCCCGACCGTGTCCTGCGAAGCCTTAGCGAAGCATGGGCGTAGCCGGCTTATCTTGAATAGAACCGTATGATCAACTATAATGACTCCGAAATTAACACATCCCCGTATAAAGGAATCATCATGAAAATAGCAAAGATCTTAACCGTATTAGCATTCATACAATGCGTGCAACAAACGCATGCAATGGACCGTCTAGAAGAGGATGAACAGTTTTTTAAAAAAATAGTTCTTCAGCTCAAGCAAACGTTTCCATCCGAAAAGCCAACGAACAATAACAATCAAAACGAAACCCCAACGAATACCCAAAATGATAATCCTCAGCAAGCGCCAAGCGAATTAAAATGAAAAGCAGCAGTAGGTAACTATCCTCTGGAAAGCATTCCAACGCTCGAGCAAATCCTCGATCCCTTCAGGACGCTTAACTACGATGATCTTTCGCCCAAACAGGCGTTTGAGAGGGAAGCCATTCGATAATCAATAAGCCCCTGGCCCCGCCCCCTCTAAAAACACCCCTATCTGCATACCTTTTTACCCTGCATATAGCAGAAAGCCGCCAAAATCATTGATTTTAACCTTCATCTTTAGGTATCCTAATAGTTGATAATATGATGTTAGCCTTCATTAAAAGGAGTAAAAATGAAGCTATTAAAATCATTGGTCATCGTGGGCCTTGTTTGCTACGGGCAATCGGCATTAGCGATGAATCTTGGATGGCAAGCTCAGATTAAACAAACAGTAAATGCTATGGATGATGATGAGGTCGTTGAAAGACTACAAAATGCACAGGGAATTAAACTCAAAGAAGAGCTTGGTGACTATCGAGTTTATGATAGCAATGAAGAATTTTTATGCTTACCAAAGGCATATTTAACGGTCATGATGCAGCTCGAGGCACTACGCGATAATAACCCAGAAACTTTCTATAAGCTGGTAAACTTTATTTCCGAAAACCCTAACGATCAATTGCCCGCAAATCTTATTGTTGCCGTAACTGGTCTTCACCTCAATCCTCATGTCTCCTTATTTGCGATTATCATCCGCAATATCATAGAAAACCGCAATATTTCAATAAGTATGATGCCATCAAGAATGTAAAAAATAATCTCAAGTAAAAGAGCCCCGGCATGTTGAATGCCGGGGCCTTTATATTTTCCTTTTCCCGCTCGTCCTGAGTGTTTCTATCACGAGCTGTAAGCGAGGGAGAGAAATGTGCGAAGGATTAAAACATCTTCTTCAAATACTTACCAGTGTAACTATCTGCAACCTTTGCCACTTCTTTTGGTGTACCAGTTGCAACAATCGTACCGCCGCCATCGCCGCCTTCTGGCCCAAGATCGATTAGGTAATCGACGGTCTTGAGCACATCAAGATTATGTTCGATCACAAACATTGAATTGCCTTTATCGACCAAGCGATTGAGTACTTGTAACAGTTTTTCAATATCACTGTTATGGAGTCCGGTTGTCGGTTCGTCAAGCACGTAAAGCGTACTATGGCCCCGTTTTGCAAGCTCATCGACGAGCTTAATGCGCTGCGCTTCACCGCCTGAAAGCGTCGTTGAAGCTTGGCCGAGTTTGAGATAATCAAGGCCCACTTCGCAAAGTAGTTTGAGGCGTTTTGCAATATGCGTATGCGCACTGAAGAAATCGAGCGCTTCATAGGCAGTCATTTCAAGCACGTCTGCAATAGATTTATTTTTATAACGAATGCTGAGTGTTTCGCTGTTATACCGTTTGCCATCGCATGATTTACATACCATCGTTACCTCAGGCAAGAAATGCATGGTGACTTTAATCACGCCATCACCCTCACACTCAAAGCAACGCCCTTCTGGCACGTTAAAGCTAAAGCGACCAACTTTATAACCGCGCGCATTACTTTCTGGCAAGCCCGCAAACAGTTTGCGAATTTCATCAAATACGCCTAAATAGGTTGCTGGATTTGATCGTGGCGTGCGGCCAATGGGCGTTTGATCGATCACGACCATACTCTCAAGCGTTTGAGCGCCTTGTAAATCGGATGATTCATCTACAATGTCGCGTGAACGTTTGTTGCCCAATAATTCGCGTTCAATTGCAGGCACTAATTCTTGCATGACAAGCGTACTTTTACCCGAACCCGATACACCCGAAATACCAACGAGCACTCCCAGCGGGAATTTCACGGTAAGATCTTTGAGATTATTTTTCGATGCATGAGCAAGCGTCATCCAGCTTTCTGGTTTACGCAGCTCTTTCGGCACTAATATTGCCCGACGGCCTGCTAAATAAGCACCCGTTAATGAATCTTTATTAGCTGCAACTTGCTTTGGTTTGCCAAAGGCCGTTACGCGTCCGCCTAATACGCCCGCTGCAGGGCCCATATCAATTAAGTAATCTGATTGTTCGATAGTATCCATATCATGTTCTACAACGACGACGGTATTGCCCTGATCGCGCAATTTCTTGAGCGTTTCAATCAAGCGATCATTATCACGCTGATGCAAACCAATACTTGGCTCATCAAGAATGTATAATACGCCGCTCAATGCAGAACCGATCTGCGTTGCAAGGCGAATGCGCTGCCCTTCACCGCCTGAAAGCGTGCGGGCTGAACGATTCAATGAAAGATAGGAAAGCCCAACGTCATAGAGGAAATGTAAACGGTTGGAAATCTCTCGCACCATACCACCGCCGATTTCACGAGAGGTATCATCAAGTTTGAGATTATCAAAGAAGCGGCACAAATCTTTGACCGACAGCTCACAGACATCATAGATGTTTTTGCCACCAATCGTGACCGCCAGCGCATATTTATTCAAGCGCTTGCCGTGACACTGCGAACAGGTGTGCTGCTTTGCGTAATGGCCAAAATGATCCGGATATTTCTCTTTCCATGATTCGGCACCACCTTCTGCCCATGGCCACTCATGAATAATGCCAATGCCATGGCAATGATCACATGCACCAATAGGAGAGTTGAATGAAAAGAAGCGCGGTTCAAGTTCTGGCATCGATTCAGCACAACGCAAACACATGCGATGGGATGAATACATATGCTCTTGCTCACCGACAATAATTTTTACCATACCACCGCTCAGCTTAAACGCAGTTTCAATCGCTTCTTGCAAGCGCGCGCGTTCATCATGATGCACATCAAGCTGATCGATCATAACGTCAATGGTATGTTTGAAAGTCTTTTTAATGGGTAATGCTTTTACTTCAGCTTCGGAACGGAATCGATGTAATACGCCGTCAATGCGCAAACGATAAAAGCCCTTGGTAAACATATCGAGCAATACATTTGCAAATTCGCCCTTTTTCTCATGCGCTACTGGCGCTGCAATGGTAATGCGGCGATCGGCAAAGTTCTCAAGTAACATGGCCGTAATATTTTCCGGCGATTCGGCTCGAATAGGCATGCGACAATCTGGGCAATGGACTTGGCCAATGCGAGCATAAAGTACGCGTAAATAATCGTAAATTTCGGTAATGGTACCGACGGTCGAACGCGGGTTAGAACCCACTGTGCGCTGTTCGATGGCAATCGCAGGGCATAGGCCTTCAATGCTATCGACGTCCGGCTTCTTGGCAACGCCTAAAAATTGGCGGGCATATGAAGAAAGCGATTCCATGTAGCGGCGTTTACCCTCGGTAAAGAGAATATCGAGCGCTAAGGAACTTTTTCCTGATCCTGACGGCCCGGTGATAACCGTAAGCTCGTTTTTAGGAATATCGACGTTAATATTTTTTAGGTTGTGTTCTTTGGCACCGACAACCCGTATCCAGTCATTCTTTTGAGCCACAAGACCCCCTTTAATTTGGTGATTGGCATTGCGTATAACTGCGTGCAGATGTGATTTTTGGGCAAGACTAGCTGTTTTAGCTATATGCCCTCTATGATACCACAAATCCGGAAAAAGATGAATGCCCAGTAAAAGCGGCCATGCCATATTTACTCATTTCGTTCACCCAGATCCTTCGACAAGCTCAGGATGAGTTTATTAAAGGATATCGAACGGTCGGTGCAATCGTTGATTTTTGCGATAAAGACCGTATACTTATCGCATACCTTGAAATAGCACGGTGAATGTAGCTCAGTTGGTAGAGCACCAGATTGTGGCTCTGGTGGTCGTGGGTTCGATTCCCACCATTCACCCCATCCTTCGATACGGCCGTACCGGCCTACTCAGGATGAGCGGATAATTCAGTTGCAATGTGCCTGAAAAACAGCTAAATTTAGGTACATCTCATCCAAAAAAATCTAATATTATTGAAAAACGTACGTCGGGGTGTAGCGCAATTGGTAGCGCACTCGCTTTGGGAGCGAGGGGTTGTCAGTTCGAGTCTGGCCACCCCGACCAGTCTACGTTCCCTACGGGAAACCGTTCATCCTCTTCAGCTCAATACTTTCTTCCTAACCTATAAAATGGTACCGAACCCTGGCCCGGGTAGCCTTTGCACAAGCCCATAATGTGCTATATACTTAAACATATAGTTTATTTATATTGGAGGTCAAAATGACTATAAAATCCCTACACTTAGCACTCGCTCTACTTATCTTAGCCCCGCATTCTTATG
>Ga0181538_10001682_pt1 | contig 24324 bp, 28 predicted proteins | sample PEATcosm2014_Bin_40_FD_119773 | JGI IMG/M metagenome (GOLD analysis project Ga0181538, IMG submission 119773) | Peatland microbial communities from MTU Mesocosm Facility, Houghton, MI, USA - PEATcosm2014_Bin23_30_metaG | ecosystem: Environmental > Terrestrial > Soil > Wetlands > Peat | place... | reverse complement strand
GCTCCGGACCGAAGCCTTTGGCCTATCCCGCAAAATGACGCTCACTCACCACCGCGCGGGCTCAGTGGCTGGAGCGGCTACTTAATTAATTAAGCAGCGTATGCAAACTGCGTGTTGGCAGTTATGTTTTTCCGATCGTTTTACGGGAGCTCGGAACCCGGCACGCCTCCCCACCACGATTCAATCCCGTCGAATCCGTTACGCCCCCACATCGAAGCGCTGATGAGTCTGCTTTCGCTTCCATTCTACCATCTCAGGAGGCTTATAATCGTTGCATGCGAACTCGCGGTCGATTTCTGCCCGCGCTGCCGATGGCGGCGCTTCTCCTGGCTGCCCTGACGGCCGTCACGCTGTGGGCCACGGCGGAAACCAAGATTACGGTGGTGGTGAAGACGCTGGCCGGACGGCCGGTCGACCGCGCGGAAGTCATTATTCATTGGAACGCCAACGCCAAACACCCGCGGAACAGTTTTGCCAAGAACCTGCGGACTCAATTCGAAGCGAGGACCGACCAGGAAGGCAACGCGTCGTTTCCCGGCGTCCCGCAGGGCAACATCCGGATTCAGATAAACGCCCACGGGTATCAGACGTTCGGCCAGATTTACGACGTCGACGAAGAAGAAAAGACCATCGAAATCAAACTCAATCCGCCGCAGCAGCAGTATTCATCGCATCAATAAAGTCCGTCGCGTCCTCAGCGGCTGCCTGACTCTTGCATCCGCGAGGGCTGAACTTGCATCTCTGAACTCATGAAAATCGGCGTGTTGGGTTCAGGAACTGTAGGCCAGACGCTCGGCGCGGGATTTCTGAAGCACGGCCACCAGGTAATGTTAGGTACGCGCGATCCCCGCAAGGCCGGGGTCAAGCAGTGGGTGCAGTCGACGCCCGGCGCGACTGCGGGTAGGTTCGAACAGGCGACGCAATTCGGCGACCTCGTGGTGCTGGCCACGCTGGGACGCGCGGCCGAGGAAGCGATACGACTCGCTGGTATCGACAACCTGGCCGGCAAAATTGTGATAGATACCACAAATCCGATTGCGGAAGCGCCTCCGGTGGGTGGGATCCTCGCCTACTTCACTGGTCCGAATGAATCGCTGGGCGAGCGGATCCAGGCTCTGGCGCCGAAAGCGAACGTGGTGAAAGCATTCAACAGTGTGGGCGCCGGCAAGATGGTGAACCCTTCCTTCACTCAGGGCAAACCCACCATGTTTTTCTGCGGCGACAACTCCACGGCCAAGCAGACGGTGAGCGGAATCATCGAGCAATTCGGGTGGAAACCCTACGACTGCGGCGGCATCGTCGCCTGCCGGGCCATCGAACCGCTGTGCATCCTCTGGTGTTCGCGCGGATTCCAACATAATCAATGGGACCACGCGTTTGCGCTCTTGACCGCGTAACCCCTTCAGTGGGAAGCTCTTTCAAAGAGGTCAACTACATTTTGCGAACTCCATTCGTTCTACTGCCACTCTGTGCCTGCTCCCTTGTCTGCGCCGCCGATCAAGTGGTCCTCAAGAACGGCGACATCATCACTGGGACGGTAATAAAGAAGGACGGCGACAAGCTGACGCTCAAAAGCGAGTTTCTGGGCGACGTCACAATGCCCTGGTCGGCGGTGAAAAACTTGAAGTCGGACCAGGAGCTGAATGTGGTCTTGCCTGGCGGCGAAATCGTGAAAGGCAAACTGTCCACAGCCGGCGACAATCTGGCGGTAGCGACTGCCTCCGGTGAAAAGACGGCGGCATTGACGGCTGTGACAGCGGTCCGCAACGACGCCGAGCAGCATACCTGGGAGAAGTTTCAGCATCCCAGTCTCTTCGAATTGTGGAGCGGCACCTACAATTTCGGCCTGGCCCTGGCGCGCGGCAATGCCCGCACCGCGACCCTGACCAATACGTTCGCGGCGACGCGAGCCACTCTCAAGGACAAGATCACGGTTCACTTCAACGAGATCTATGCCACCGCGCTGGTTACCGAGCCGAGCGGTACGCGAATCAACAGCACCACCGCGAGTTCGCTCAGCGGCGGGTGGGAATACAATCGCAATTTCAATCCCAAATGGTTCGTCGACCTGACCAACGATTACGACCACGACCGCTTTCAGGACCTGAACATTCGCACCGTCATCGGCGCCGGCGCCGGTTGGAACGCTCTCAAAGGCAAGCGGGCCACGCTCAGCTTCCAGGGCGGCGCCGATTACGAACACGAAAGTTTCATGGGGAACATCGGCCGCAACTCCGCGGAAGTGAGTGCCGGCGATAACTTCACATACAAATTGGCCGGCAATACCAGCGTCACGCAGTCGTTTTTCATCTATCCGAATATGAGCTACACCGGGCAGTACCGCTTCATTTTCAACCTGAGCGCGGTCACCGCCATCAAGAAATGGTTGGGGTGGCACATTTCCTTTACGGATAATTATCTGAGCGATCCCGTGTTAGGGCGGCTGCCGAACGACTTGATTCTTTCCACGGGGTTCCAGCTCGCTTTCGCGCCAAAACAGTAGGGGGAGTTGCAAAAATCAGGCAAGTTGCCAAGGCACCGCCTCCCTTGCGGTCGCGGCTCTTCAACTATGCGTTGAAATGGCAGCTGTTACTGAGCCGCGACCGCGAGGGAGCGGTGCTTTTCGGTGCGGAACGATTAATTTTGCAACTGCCCCAGTAGCGCTCCGTCATCAGCGTTGCGCTACCAGCGCGTCGAGTTGCGTTTCCACCTGGGCGAAGTTCAGGTTCGGCCCCATGGCCCTCCCGTTGCAGATGAGCGCGGGCGTGCGTTCAATATGTCTATCCCGGGCAGCGGCTTCGTCGGCTTGGATCGACTCATCGAGGGATGGGTCATTCCGCACCTGGGCGCGCACCTTTTCCATGGCCGGCGCCGGCACCACTTTGGCCACCTGGCCGTCGATGTCGCCATCGGCGCTCCACACCGCCTGCGTGCGATAGAGCTTGTCGGCCACAGCCCGATAGTAGCCGGAGCGGCCCGCGGCATCGGCATACCGAGCGGCGAGCCTGGCATAGCGGTGCTGTGTGAGCGGAAAATCGCGGTGGATCAGGCGCACCTTACCGGCGTCGACGTACCGGGCGGAGAGCCGCGGAAAAGTCTCCTGATAGAACATCGCGCAGTGCGGACATTCGTAGTCGCTGAACAGTTCGCAGGTCACCGGCGCCGTAGACGATCCCGATTGCTTGAAAGGCGCCACCGCCCCGGTATGGACGGGCGTGGGCGCGGGTTTTCCGGAGGGCGTGCATCCCAACGGATTGGCGCACGCCGGCCGTGCGGTCATCAGGAACGCAACGGCGCAAGCCGACGCGGCGGCGGCCGAAACGGCCGCCCACAGCCACCAGCGGGGCCGCGATTTTATCTGCCGGCGCCGCAATCTGGCGAATGCCGCCGGAGAATCGGGCCGCCAATCGCCGGGGTGGTCGAGTGACGACAAACGTTCGTCAACCCACCGGCTAACGTCCATTTCGTCGTGTTCCATAGCGCTTGATGAACTCCTTTCGGAAAGCTTGCTGAGCGCGGGCGATAAGGGTTCCCACGGACGCGGGATTCAGATTGAGCGCGGCGGCCAGTTCGTCGTAAGCGAGGCCGCTCGACCGCAGGATCAGCAATTCCGCCTGGCGGTCCCGCAGCCGGGCCAGGACTTGGCGGACCTGCTCGCGCTCCTCGGCCGCCGCGTGAACCTCTTCCGGCGTGGGCAACCCCGGCGGATCGCTCGCGAACGCTTCATAACGCAACCGGCGGCGCCCGCTGCGGAGATCGTTGAGCGCCATGCGGACGGCGGTGCGGTAAAGCCAGCCTCCGGCGTTCGCACCATGCGCCCGCGGCGTGCGCCAGAGTTTCCAGAATGCATCCGCGGCCAGGTCCTCGGCGCGCGCATGGTCGGCCACTACCCGCGCGATGACCCGCGCGAGGCGCTCGTAGTGGGCATGGAAGAACGCTTCGAAGTCGAAGGAATCGGCTTGCATCTCCACCGGGTCGATGGCTCCGCTGGTTGTGCTCACTGGGCTGTTCTCACTGGGTTGTTCTCACAGTGTTGCGCTCACACTATACCAACACCGGCCGAAGTCAGTTTGTGACAGGGGAGGCTTTACTTCGAGGCGCTTGCAAAATTAGCCGCAAACCGCTTGCTTGCGCGCGCGGCTCATCATTGCGCGTTGAAACGGCGGCTGTTACTGAGCCGCGACCGCGAGGAAGCGGTGCTTTTGGAGTGCGCTTTTAACTTCGGCTACTATGGCGATGCTCCCTAAATTCAGGGCTACAGGATATCTTCCCCTCGGTTAGATTGAGGCGAGGCAAGATATGAAACGGTTCTGTCTCCTTTCGATGGCTTTTTTTGCCGTCCAGACGATACAGGGGGCGGATCAGAGCGGCAGCAACACGGTGCCCCCGGTCTTGCGAAACTCCGAGCCCGGCGACGACGTGCAGGTGATGCTTCCCGGCCAAAAGCCCGCGGCAGTTCCCGCCCCGCCAGTACAATCGGCCACGGAGGTACGCCTTGCGCCGCCGCCCGACCCGGACCGGCCGGTGTTTCGCCGTTCCAAGCGTGAATACCCGCCCGAGTTCGAACGCGACAGCGCCGATTATTTGAACCAGCAAATCGGCATCTGGCAGCAAGTGGATGCCCAGGCGCTGTTGGGCGAGCCCAGCGGCAAACGGCCGGCATACGCGGACGATCAGACGGTGAACGGCGAAATCGTCTCATTCACCGACCCCAGCGGCCGCTATAAGCAATTTGAGCTCGATTTCGACCGCGAGACGGGCCTCTTACGGACGCTCTTCGTCTACCCGCACGACATGACGTGGCAGGATTGTCGGCACGAGTTCGGCGTCAATGTACGATCCACGCAGGCGAACAAGGGACGAACGTTCTATTCGTACCTGGACCGCCGTCTCGACGTACTGGTGGATGCCGCCGGAAAAGTCATCAGTCTGGGAATGTACTGATGTACTAAGGCCCGAAAACTATTGCGAAACCGCACCTACCTGTGACACGTTTAATACATAGACTCTGCGTGGCCACACGTTTAGGGTTATAGTGTATTCAGAGGAGTGTCGGAAGATGAACCGCTGGAAGCTTCCCGTCGCAGTCCTGGCTGCACTCGGCTGGTTGTCGCTGGGTGCCGTAGCACAATCAACGCAGGATAACCAGAGCAACAGTGGGACTCCCGCTGCCACCCAGGACAATTCCTCCCCGCAAGATCAGAAACCGCAGACTGAAGCCGAGAAGAAGGCCGCGGAAAAAGCGGCCAAGAAAAAAGCCGAGGAAGAGGCCAAAGCAGCCAAGAAGAAAGGCAAGCCGGAGAGCGACGACCAAAAGCGCAAGGATCCGGACGCCATCGGCGATCGCGGCGTCGGGACCGGCGTGAATTTCTATTCGCTCGATCACGAAATCGCCCTTGGAAAACAATTGGCGCAGGAAGTGGAACGCCAGGCGAAGGTGGTGGACGATCCCATCATTGCCGAGTACGTCAACCGCGTGGGTCAGAACCTGGTGCGCAATTCCGACGCCAAGGTGCCGTTCACAATTAAGGTATTGGATACCGAAGAAGTGAACGCTTTCGCGCTCCCGGGCGGATTCTTTTTCGTGAATTCGGGGCTCGTACTAAAAGCGGATTCCGAAGCCGAACTGGCGGGCGTGATGGCCCACGAAATCGCCCACGTAGCTTGCAGGCACGGTACGCGTCAGGCCACCAAGGGCGACATCGCTCAGATTGCCACCATCCCGCTGATTTTCATGGGCGGCTGGACAGGGTACGCGATCCGGCAGGGCATGGGCCTGGCGATCCCGATGGGATTCCTGGCATTCTCCCGCGGGATGGAAGCCGAAGCCGATTATTTCGGCCTGCAGTACATGTATAAGGCGGGATACGATCCGACCGCGTTCGTGGACTTCTTCGAAAAGATCGAGACGCTGGAGAAGAAGAAACCCGGTAGTGTGGCGAAGGTGTTCTCCACCCACCCCATGACCGACGATCGCATCAAGAAGTCGCAGGAAGAAATCCAGACGATCCTCGCGCCCCGGCCTGAGTACGTCGTAAATACCTCGGAATTCAACGATGTGAAGGGCCGCTTGTCGATGCTGCACAACCGTCGCAAGGTCACCAACGACGATCCCAGCCGTCCGAAACTCCGCCGCGCTCCCGGCACTGGTACGGGCCCGGTAGACGACAATGACGGTTCCACCAAGACCGATACCGACGAGCGCCCGACCCTGAAGCGCCGCGATGGCGGTTCGGGTTCGGATAGCGGCGGGAACGGCAACGGGAATGGCGGAAACGGAAACGGGAATTTCTAAACCGCTGGATTCTACTGAATAAATCCCAGCTTCTTTAAGGTCGCTGCCGGTTCGGCGCCGTCGAATTTAGTCAGCGAACCCGAGCGGCGGCCATTTTGCACCGCGACTCCATATGGATACGTGGGGTAGCCGAAAGTCCTCCTGAGCAGATCGAAATCGCCCGTAACGACGGCATTCAGGCCGGCCATCTGCAGAAACGGCCCGGCGTACTCCGGCACCTCGACGGGGACTGCTACCAGCCGGGTATCGCCCCACTGAAACTGCGCCATTCGCTTCGCCGCTTCCAGGCAGTGGGCGCATTGGGGGTTGAAAAAGAACAGAAACACTCGGCCGGATTGGAGCGAGTACGGTTTGCCGTCGACCGTGATAGTGGCCGGCACGGGCGTTCCGTTCCCGCGGGTAACGTCGACGCCGTAGGACACGAGCGCAAATACCACCACCGCACTCGCCACCAGCACGGCGCTGCGCAAACTCTCCGGCGGCTTGGACCACAATCCCGCCAACGCCGCCAGCATCAGCAGGATCCCATCGCCGATGAAGAAGCCGGGGCCGACCACGCGTTTGATCCACGGGAAGCAACTGCAGTCCGCGCCGCGAAGAGCGCTGTAGTTGAGCACGAAATAGAAAAGGAAGGCCGTGAGCAGCAGGCCGGCGAGGATGGCGCCCCAGCGGCGGAAGCGTGGCACCACCACGAGCGCGCCGGCGAGCGTTTCCGCGATCCCGAACGCCAATGCGGCGGCGAGAGAGAGCGATTCCGGCACACGCGCCTCCACCATGCGGACGGCGGCCGAGGGAACGTCGGTTATTTTCCACACCCCGGAAATCACAAACAGGACGCCGAGAAGGAACGCGGCCAGCCAGTTGACGGCCGTCTTCCAGCTTGGCAACTCCAGCGGCGAAAGGCCTGTATGCCGCTGTGCCATACTGTGGGTCATGGCTATTATTGTAGCCGTTCGGATACTCCCGGTTTTGCTGCTGGCGGCTTCGGCTGCGACTGAGCTCACAAACGAAATGGAGACCATCCCCGCCGGAGACTGGAAGTATGTCGATGTTCCGCTCCATGACCGGGCCGCGCGTATCATCGCCAGTTACGAGGTGCTGAGCGGTTCGGGGCAAGTGCGCATGGCGCTCATGCTGCACGAAGATCTGGACCGGATGAATTCCGACCTGCCCGGCACCATTCTGGCAACGCCCGTGGGGCGGCGCGGCTTTTTTGCGGACCCGGTGAGGCGCGTCGGCGACTACGTGGTCGTGCTCGATAACCAGGAAGGCCGGCAAGCGGCGCGGGTGCGGCTGCGCGTGGCTCTGGATTTCGGGACGGGCAGGCAAACGGAGGTGGGCAGGCTGACGCCCAGGCGGCAGTTCACGGTGGTGGCCGTAAGTTGCGTGGCGTTCGCGGGAATCGTCACGTTCTCGGCGCGGCGTTTGCGGCGCGCGATGAGGGGCTAAGCGGCGAACGCTTCCCGGGCTGCCGCGACCGTCCGGGCGATGTCCTCGTCCGTATGGGCGGCCGACAGAAACGCCGCTTCGAATTGCGACGGCGCCAGGTAAATTCCCCGCTCCAGCATGGCGCGAAAGAAACGGCCGAAACGAGCGGTATCGCTGGTTTTGGCGGATTCCCAATCGGTCACCGGTCCGGGGTGGAAGAAGAAGGTAAACATCGCGCCTACGCGATTCACCGTGATGCCGGCGGGAACATTGGCGCACAGCGCGGCCGCGCGCGCTTCGAGCTGGTCGTAAATCTCGGGATGGGCCCTCAAGTGGCGCAGCATGGCGAGCCCCGCGGCCACTGCGAGCGGATTGCCGGATAGCGTTCCCGCCTGGTACACCGGGCCCACGGGCGCCACCTTGCTCATAATGTCCTTGCGGCCGCCGTAGGCCCCCACCGGCAGCCCACCGCCAATTACTTTTCCGAGCGTGGTCAGATCGGGCCGGATGCCGAAGCGCTGCTGCGCGCCCCCGTAAGCCACCCGGAAACCGGTCATCACCTCATCCAGAATCAGCAGCGCGCCGAAACGCTCGGTTACTTCGCGCAGAAATTGCAGATATCCTGGGTGCGGTGGCACGCAGCCCATGTTGCCGACCACCGGCTCGACGATCACCGCCGCGATGCGATCGCCATGCGTGCGGAATGCGGCTTCCACAGCTTCCGGCGAATTGAACGGCAGCGCGACCGTGGTATCGCAGAACGATTTCGGCACGCCCTGCGTGTCGGCGATGCCCAGCGTCGCGAGCCCCGAGCCGGCTTTCACCAGCAGCGAATCCACGTGGCCGTGGTAGCAGCCTTCAAACTTGACGATGAGATCGCGTCCAGTGAATCCGCGCGCCACGCGGATGGCGGACATGGTGGCTTCCGTGCCGGAATTCACCAGCCGCACCATCTCGATGGAAGGCACGGCATCGCGGATCGCCTCCGCCAGCTCGATCTCTTGCGCGGTGGGCGCGCCGAAGCTGGTGCCGATGGAAAGCGCGTATTCGAGCGCCTCCAGAATCGCGGGATGGCGATGGCCCAGCAGCAGCGGCCCCCAGGAGCCGACATAATCGATGTACTCGTTGCCATCCACGTCGAAGAGGTGCGACCCCTCGCCGCGCGCGATGAAAACCGGCTTGCCGCCGACGCTGCGGAAGGCGCGCACCGGAGAATTGACGCCGCCGGGGATGATCTCCTGCGCCCGGCGAAAGAGCTCTTCGGATTGGGTGTGGATCATGCGGAACCTTTGCGCGGGACCATGCGGCTGAACCCCAGGCTCATGCCGATGTCATAGAGGCTGCCGTTCAGATTGCGCAGCAGGCGCCGCTTCAAACCCTGGTAAGGCTGCTTGCCGGAGAAGAGATCCTGCATGATGGCGGCGAATCGCGGGCTGCGGCGGGTGAATTGCACCATGCGGGCGGGAACCGAGCCGAGCAAAAACCGGCCTAGAAAAATGCGTTTGGCGAGGCGCGAGCCGAATTCCAGATCGGCCGCAAAATCGCGGCGCAGTAGCGCGCTATACACGGCGGGCTGAGCGGCGGGAGCGCAGGAATCTTCGATGATCGTGCGGGCGGCGAGGTCGCCCGAGCGAATCGCGTAGTACAAGCCTTCGCCGGTGATGGGATCCACCAGGCCGGCGGCGTCGCCCACGGCCATCCAGCCCTCGCCCGAGACGCGATTGCCGCGCCAGGAAGACGCGTCCAGGGCGGGCAGCAGATGGCTGTAGAAGGTCGCGTCCTTCCACGAAATATCGTGCTGGCTCATGTAGACTTCCAGGCGGCGGCGCAGCGAACCGGCGGCTTCGCCCTTGCCGCAGATGCCCACCGAAAGATGGCCGCAGCGCGGGAAGACCCAGATGTATCCTTCCAATTGGGGCAGGAACTGAATGTCGATCCGCGTCTGGTTGCCCGGAACGTAGTAGCCGAGAGCCGACATCGCGTCCCCGGCCTGGAGTTGCGTACCGTAGTCGCGCAGGGGGTTGCGGGCGCCGGTGGCGACGATGCAAAAATCGGCTGAAGCCGATCCGCTGCCGGTGCGGACTTGCCAGCCGAAGGCTCCGCGGGAAATGGAGAGGACGCGGGCCTTCTCAATCTGTGCGCCGGCGCGTTCGGCGCGCTCGAGCAGCAGCCGGTTGAGGTCGAAACGCGAATAGACGAGCAGCGGGTCGTCAAGCTTGAGAGTGACTTCGCCCGCATCGGGCGCGGCCAGAGCGGTCTCCCGGATTTCCCGCTTCGGGGTGGGATTGTTCAGCAGAAATGGGTACTGTTTATAAGCCTTGTATGTGAGGCCGCCCCCGCAGGGTTTTTCCCAGGCGAGCTTTTCATCGAAAAGCCGGACCGCGAGACCGGCCGACGCTAGTTGCGCCGCCGCGAATGCTCCCGCCGGTCCACCTCCCAGGATGGCAACGCACTTCATTCCATTATTTCTTCTTTGCGGGCGGCAGATCGTGCGGGGAAGGCATGCCCGATCCGGCCGCCGGAGCCATACCGCCGTGAGGGTTGTCGGCGCCGGCAGCGGCGGGGGGCATGGCGGCGCCGTGCGGATTCGTCGCGGCCGCGTTGGGATCGGCCGTCATGCCGTGAGTGCTGGTCTTGGCAAGACTCGCCACCCACTTGCCGTTCTGCCGTTCCAGGTGGTAGGGAATCGTCATGGGAGGAGCCCCGGCCTGCCCTTTGGGGGTCATGGTAACGGTGGCATCGGCCTGATCGCCGTCGAATTTCACCGCTGCGACTCTAATATCCATCGCGGACATGTTGAAGCCGCCTTTGGTCAGGCGATCGACCACAGCCTGGCGCACCGCGTCAGTGCTATTCGACCCGCCGCGCTGACAGCCGGCGAGACCTGCGATCAAAAGGAGGGGGTAAATCAGGCGCACCATTCGATTATACCCACGGCCAGTGCTATATTGTCCCCAGAGCCCACTATGGAGACGGCCGAGACCCGCAAAAGAGGGGACTACTGCCATCGGTGTCTCGAACCGGCGCCGCCCAAGGTCGCGCGATGCCCGAAATGCGGCGAGCCCATCCATCGGGCGGGCAAACTCCGCAAAGTATTGGCGGGAATTGCGCTGCTGGTGATCCTGGTAGTGGTAGCGATCTCCATACGGATGATGCAGACGAGCGGAGCCCCATCGGCGGCGGCCACCGAGCAGCAATCGGGTCAGGCGGGCAAGCCGGACACGACTCCGCCGCCTGAGGTCAAACCGGCGCTGGGCCAATAATCGAGGTCATGGCGAACATTCCGATTGGAACGAACGGAGAAGAAAAACTCCTGGTCACCAGTGAGGTGGCAATCAATTTTCTGGGCGCGGAGGGGGCGCGAGTGCTTTCCACTCCGCACATGATCGGGTATATGGAGAGAACCTGCCGGAACGTCGTGCTCCCGCTGCTGGACCCGGGCCACGACACCGTCGGAACGCACGTCAACGTGTGGCACCTCGCCGCCGCGCCCATGGGCACGACGGTGACGTTTCGCGCCGAAGTGACCAAAGTCAGCGAAAAGCGGGTGGAATTCCGCGTGGAAGCGTGGGACGAGACCGAGAAGATCGGCGAGGGCACGCACGAACGCGCAATCGTCAACGTGGCGAAGTTCGCCACCCGCATGGCGGCGAAAAAGAAATAGGGCTACGAGCTTGCCGTGGTGGATGCGGGACGCAGCCCGCCGGGCATGCCGTCGCCGCGGACCGGCCGGGCAGGCGAGGGCTGGCTCATGTGGCGGCGATAGACCTCGAGAATATCATCCTCGGGATAATCGATCGCGCGCGCGTATTGCCGGATATAGCTGGTGGCGTAGATTCCTCCCGGAAGCACGCGAAAATCCCCAGTTTCAATCGCTTCGAGCGAGCGCACGCCGATTTTGGTGGCCTCCGAAATCTGTTGGAGGGTAATGCCGCGATTGCGGCGAACCGTAGATAACCCGAGAATGCCCTTTTCTTCCTTCATTATCCGCCTCGCTGCCCGCGGAGTTGCAAAAGGACCTCAAACTCCCGGTACAGACGATTGATTATGAAGGCCTACTATAACACTACTTTCCGCGAATGATACACTCCGTTTTATGGATATTAACCGACGGCAACTGGGCGCATGCCTGTTGGGCGCCCTCGCCTCGAAAGCGTTGCCGGCGGCTAATCGACCAAAGTTAACCGTGCTGGTGATCGTGGAGCAACTGCGCGCCGACGCTCTCGATGCCAATTGGACGGATTTCGGCGCGGGCGGCTTCCGGAGGCTGGCGGAAAAAGGCGCCTGGTTCACGAGTTGCCAGCAGCTTTCCAGCACTTTTTCCTCCTGCGGGCTGGCGAACCTGGCCACCGGCGCCTGGCCGGCGCAGCACGGCATCGTGGCCGACGAGTGGTGGGATTACGCGGCGCACGCGCCGGTGCAAGCGTCCGACGAGGCGCTGCTCGCCACCACGTTCGCGGCGCAGGCGGCCGAGGCGGGAATACGGGTCGCGGTGGTGGCGATGACGCGAGCGGACGCCGCTCTGTTCGCAGGGACGCGGGAGGCGCGCCTGTTCTTTCTGGACGATCGCGCACAGTACACCTGCACGGGCGCGCAGCCGGACTGGCTCGACGAGCACAATCGCGCCAAAGGTTCCGAGGGCGCGCGCGATGCCAAATGGATGGCGCTCAACGCCGCTGCCGACGCCCCGGCCCTGCGCATTCTGCGCTACGACCCCAACCATCCGCTCGAGTTCCTCGCCCTCTACAAGGGGTCGCCTTTCGGATTGACGGCGGAATTCGACCTGGCGGCCGAACTGGTCGCCCGCGATCGCCTGGGGCTGGGAAGTACAACCGACCTGCTCTGCGTGATCGATGGCTCGACGGCGCAGTTGGGTTATGAGACCGGAGCGCCATCGCCGCTCATGCGCCAGATGCTGCTCCATCTCGATCAGCGAATCGAGAATCTATGGAATCAGTTGACCAAGACTGTCGGCGAGAACCGGTTCAACCTGGTAGTCTGCGCGGCGCACGGCGCACCGCCCGAACCGACGAAGGATGCGCGGGCGCGGATGGCCGTGAGTGGGGGTTCGGTAGCGCAGTTGGTGGAGACCGCGCTCCGCAATACCGGCCGGCGCCTGGAGAAATACCTCTACCCGTTTCTATATCTCGATCGCCATGCCACGGCGGGCGGCGCCGAAACAGTGCGGCTCCTGGCGGCCGAGGCGGCGCTGGCGCACCCGGCGGTAGAGGGTTATTACACCGCGGGCGGCGGCTGCTCCGAGAACGACGTGTGGCGCAAACGGTTCCAAAACAGCTTTCACCCCAAGCGTTCCGGCGACGTGATGTTGAGCTACCGGCCGGAGTACGTGGAAGACTTCAACGCCGGGCGCGGCGTTTCCTATGGCTCGCTCTACAATTACGACACGCACGTGCCGCTGTTCCTGGTGGGTCCGCAATTCCGCCCGGGCGTGTTCGATGGTCCTGTCGAGACCGTGGACCTCGCGCCTACGCTCACGCGGCTCATGGGGATCGCCGAGCCTTCCTCGTCGATCGGGCGGGTGCTGAGCGAGGCCCTCCCCCTATGAGCGGCGGCGCGGCGCCTTCGCTTGCCACCGTTCTTTGCGGCGTGAAATTACGCAATCCGGTGCTGGCGGCCTCCGGGACGTTTGGATATGGCGTCGAGTTCGCAAAGCTGGTGGATCTGAGCGCGCTCGGCGGTCTGGTGGTGAAAGGCCTTTCGCGCGAGCCCATCGAGGGCAATCCGGCGCCGCGGGTTTACGAAACGGAAGCCGGGATGATCAATTCCGTCGGGCTCCAGAATATCGGAGTGCGGGCGTTTGCGGAGGAGAAACTGCCGGCTCTGGCGCGCTACTCGACGGCGATTTTCGCCAACGTGTTTGGCTACCAGACAGAAGATTACGCGGAAGTGGCACGAGTGCTGGAAGACCACGCCGGCCTCGCAGGCTACGAGTTGAACGTTTCCTGCCCCAACACGAAACATGGCGGCATCTTCTTTTCGAGCCATCCGGCGCTCCTGGGCGAAGTGGTGGCGGCGGTGAAACGCGTGGCGAAGCGGCCGCTGATCGTGAAGCTCTCGCCGAACGTGAGCGCCATCGAGCCGCTGGCGCGCGCGGCGGAAGAGAATGGAGCAGACGCGATCTCGCTGGTGAACACTTTCGTCGCGCTGGCAATCGACGCCCACACGCGCCGTCCACGGATTGGTGCAGGTTTCGGCGGGCTCTCGGGCCCGGCGATCAAGCCCATCGCGCTGCGTATGGTCTACCAGGCGGCGCGCGCGGTGAAAATTCCCGTGATCGGGCTCGGCGGCATCTCCACCGGCGAAGACGCGGCGGAATTCCTGATCGCGGGGGCGCGCGCGGTGGAAGTGGGAACAGCAACGTTCTGGGATCCACGCTCACCGGTGCGAATCGCGGAAGAACTGGCGGACTTTCTCAGGCGGGAGAAGGTCGGCGATGTCGGCGAGCTTGTGGGGACGCTGAGGATGTAATGGGGCGCACTTCGCAGATCTATGGTCTACAGTTTGAGTAGGTCCACCAATGCGGATTAACGAGCTCACGATAACAAATTTCTATGGTTTTGAGCACCGGACGTTCACCTTGCATCCGCAATTCACGCTATTTGCCGAGCTAAGTTATTAACGGCCGCTCGAAACCGCCGGCGTGACGCAGCGTAAACCGGCAAATTCGCAGAGCAGTCTCAGATCGTCGACCCAGGAACCGTAAACCAGCGCGATGTGATGCTCCACGCCCTCTCGGACGATCAAATCCAGAAAGGCGGCGGCGGAAGGATCGGGCCGGACCGTCGCCACGCTGCCCCGCACACCCTCCGAAGCAACAACCCGGCCACTCGCCGCAAAAAGTGTGAACTTGCCATCGGTGGGCCGCAGGAGCTTCGCTAGAGTTACCGGTCCTTGCTTGAACGGGAATTCCACGGTGGCTCCGCTTCCGGTGCGCATGTGTGTGCGCAGGGATACCGTGCTTGGATCCTCAGCCAATGCGGGCGCCGCTGCCCCGCAGTGCGCCATTTGGACCGCATCGCCAGCTTCCAGGTAGCCTGTGATATCGAAATTGAAGGCCGCGGAACCGGCCAAGCGGGCCAGTATATAGGTGGTCACCAGAGCCGGCAAGTCTACTTCGCAGGTATTCGCAATGCCGTCTTCGGCCAGGAGCGCATGCGACGCGCAAGGAGTGATCCCGCGTTGATCGCGCATTTCCGGCCAGCAGCGCATGCAATAGCCGTCCAACTTGTTGTCTGCGACGATCTCCTTGAGGCTTACGTATATCCGCAAGTTATCGGCGAGCCGCTGCGCGTCGATCTCGCGCACGCCTCCAGCCGCCGTCATGAGCCTTTGCGCGGCTGCGGCGGCTCTTTCAGGGGACGCGGAATCCACCATCTTCAGGAAATTCTCGAAATCGAACTCGATCGCCGTAGCACCGAGGGCGCGCACCAACTCCTCATTCTTTATTTCTACGTCGATCATGCCCGGGCAGGGCTGGCCGATGACACCGAATCGCGACCTTTTCAAAGCCCGTAAGACAGCTCCGACGCGGGCCGCGCGCGCGGTCTTTTCAATCAAGCCGGGGACGACGCCTCCGACCTGGTATGTGAACCGTTTCCCCACGCGGCGCAGATTGGAGGCAGTCGCCACCAGGCCGCTCATGGGAGACGGCATCGGTACCTTTTCGTCGAGAAAAGGGAGAGCCCATAACAGCATCGGGACGTCCGGCAATTCATGCGCCAGGGACAGTCCGATGTCCTCCCTCACCCAGGTGCAGAAGAACAGCACCGCCAGATCGATACTCTTCTGTTTCAAATCTGAGGCGGCGTCGACCGCATCCTGGGAGGTTCTCAGGATGCCAGTCGCAACCACGTTGCATCCGGCACTCTCGAGTTCGCCGATGGCCTGCCAGCTCACCGCCGCGATCTCGGGGAGGGCGTAAAACGGGTGAACACAGGTGATGAAACCGATAACGGGCTGATCCATGATGTCGAGCATGGTGTCGAGACCTGCCTACCCGAACTTGACCAGGTCCCAGGGCTTGCGATACTCGCGGAAGAGATACCGGTTGGCTTCGTTGTCACCAGGGAACTGCCATGTCTCGTCCTCCCACGTCAACTTTCTGCCCGTCCAGGCGGCGATGTTCCCCATGCAGGCAATCGCAGTCGCGCGCACTCCGACCTCGATATTGGCGGAGGTCTCTTTGCGAGAGCGCACGCAGTCCACGAAGTACTTGGTGTGCAGCGGGGTGGGCTCATCTTCGTTGAGATGCATTCGCTCCATTGGCTCGCTGGACGGCTTCTCGCCACCTCGCGGGCCGGCTCCGCGGATCTCGGGGTACAACTCCATGCCGATGCGGTCCACAAAGAGCGTTGCCTCCGTCCCGTAGAATGCCATGCCGTGCGGCCGGTCATCGGCTCCCCGCGCCCCGTAGTAACGCATACCCTCAGTTCTGCCCCCCAAACCGTGGCCGTTATAGACCGAGGCTTCATAGCTCAAGATGAAGGTCGGATACTCGTACGTAGCCTGCTGAAGATCGAAAATGTCTCCGGCCTTTTGCCGGTTGATCTTAGCTGCCGACGACGAAACCTTCAGGGGCTTTTCCACTCCCATGATCTGATGCACCGAGTCGAAGCGGTGGTTTCCGAAATCGCTGATAATGCCGTTGGTATAATCCATCCACGAACGGTAATTGAGGCGGGTGCGGTTGAAAGGAACCTTCGGCGATGGGCCCAACCACGCGTCCCAATCCAGATCGGCCGGCGGGTCGCTATCGGGTACGGGCGCGCCCCCCATCCAACTCATGTAATTCCAGACGCGGACGAATTTCACTTCGCCTATCTTCCCGCTCTGAACGATTCTAGCCGCCTCCGCGATGTGGTCCGCCGAGCGATGCTGCGTTCCCACCTGCACGATGCGTTTCGTGCGGCGCACGGCCTCACGCATGGCTTCGGCTTCGCGCAAGCGGTACATTACCGGCTTTTCGATATAGATATCTTTGCCCGCATCGCATGCCAGGATCAGCATCTGTGCGTGCCAGGGATCCGGGGTGGCGACGATCACGGCATCGATGCTTGGGTCGCCGAGTAATTTGCGGAAATCGCCGTAGGCCGTGGCTTGCGGCGCCCACTTCCGGGCGGCTGCGATCCTGGCTCCGTTCACGTCGCACACCGCGGCGATCTCCACGTTGCGGGGTTCCTTCAGCCGGGCATCGAGATTGCCGCCGTGGTAATTCTCGGGCGCGACAGCCTGAATATCCTCATGCGCGCCGCGCATGTTGCGCGCGTCGACGGTGCCCCGCCCTCCGCATCCGATCAAGCCGACCCGCAGCCGGTCATTGGCGCCCGACACCTGCGATGCGGACACGGCAGTCCACGTAGCCGCTCCCGCGGCTGTCTTTATGAATTCTCTGCGCTGCATGGGGAGCCTCCACTCCTGCTGGAACCGGGCGCGGATCGAACGACCGCCGCCCACGCAAGCCACGGACCACGCGTGGGGTGCGCGAAAAGAAATACTGTTCGCCCGCGCGACCCAGGCACGGTTCGCGGCTGGAGCACCGCGGCTCAGTTGCGCAGTGCTCTCGGATCCACAGGCCAAGTGGCCGACGGGAAAAGTGTAGACAGATATCCCCGCTTTGTCAATGCGGTTTTTGCGGTTTTTGCGCGGTTTTTGAGCGGCGTCAACGCCAAATAGCTCCTCGCGCGGGGCTGCTTCGGGCGTCTGAAACGCGTGGCGGAAGCCGAGTGGATGTACCGCCAGGCTTTGACTATCGAACCGGATAACGCTTTGGCACTAAATGCGCTTGGCACGCTCAAAGCGGTCGCCGGCCACAACTCAGAAGCCGAGAAATACTACCGGCAGGCTTTGAGAAGCGACCCGACCTTGGTGGCCGCCCGCCATGATCTGGCAGTTTTGCTGGCCGATGAAGGCAAGCGAAGCGACGAAGCCATCGCGCTGTGGAACGACAACCTGGCGCGCGAGCCGAATCACCTGCCCTCCCGGCTCGGGCTGGCGCGCACACTGGCGCAATTGAACCGCCCAATGAGTCGACGCAGGAATAGGAAGCGTAGTTTCTCTGCGGCCGGAGAGCGTGGCCGTGCGGCTGGCGTTGGCCGACGTGTACGTGAAGGCAGGTGAACCGCAGAAGGCGCTGGCGCATTTGGAACAGGCCCTCAAGATTCAACCGGACAACCCCGCGATCCTGGAGAAAACGGCAGGGGTCTATGTCTTATTGAACCGGACCGCGGACGCTCGCGCGGCGTATCAGAGAGCCCTTGACTTATCCCCGGATGGCGCGACCCGCAAGCGGATTTGCGCCGCGCTTGAATCAGGCTAAACGTCGTGAGGCGAAAACACAGCGCGGCGTTATGCTTGGCGGCTCTGGTTGCGGCTTTCGCACCGCTCTCCCGCGCCCAAACCATACAAGGCATGATTTCGGGGCAGGTGGTAGACTCCATCACGGAACGGCCGCTGGCCGGGTCCCTGATTCACGGCGACGGAATCGCCAACGACCTGACCCGTCTCGTGGTTTCCGATCACTCCGGGTACTTCGTGCGAGGAGTCTCGGAATATCCCACAATTTGGCCCGCGTCGTTAATGCCGGTGGCCACAATTTCGGTTCTACCGAGCGTGCCCAAATCCGTCAGGGTGGCGCCGTCGTAGCGGAATGCATGCACCGCGGCATCGCCTGCAATTTGGGAGGAACACGCCGGTATCATTGATGCAGCATGCCTGACTCTCAGATCCCCCGACGTAGTGATCCGCCCAATCTTATTGGCGTTCAGATCGGCAAACCACAGCGCACCGTCGGGACCGGATGTGATCCCTTGGAGGGAGCCCTCGGTAGTCGCTACCGGGTACTCGGTGTGCCGGAGGTGGTGATGCGCCCGATATTACTTCCCAGGCGCTTCGTAAACCACAGCGCTCCGTCCGGACCGGAGGTGATCCCAACGGGCTGGCTGTTGAAGCTCGGCACGGGATACTCAGTAATCACCTCCTGTGCCGCGCCGTCTGGTCCATCGGAATGAAAATCCGATACAATCCGCAGCGCCTCTGGTTCATTAATGCAGTGGCCCATGCTGCGGTCTGCTTTCTTGCGATCGCATTGCATGGCGCGAGTCGCTTGCTTGAACATGGCAATTCGTGGACTTCGAAGCGTGGCCGCCTTGAGCATTCGACGAGATGCCTGCGCGAATCACTCGCCGTGAGCTGTGCTCTTCGGAACCTGTCGTACAACATTCGCAGAGTGGCGCGGTCGAGGACCTAGTGCCCAGGGCGCAGCATCAAGGAGTCCCGCTTGGAGCGTCTGATCCTGTTCGGAGAGGAGTGGTTGCCAGCGCACTTACCACGCTCCGCGGAAAGCCGTCCACCAGAGCGTAGAGCTCCTCGCCCCGGATCGGTTTAGCGAGATAGCCATCCATGCCGGCGTCGAGACAGCGCTGGTCATCGCCTTTCATTGCGTGGGCCGTCATCGCTACTATGATCTGGTGTTTGCCCGCGCCGCGCTCAATCTCCCGCATCGCCGCGGTGGCTTCGAAGCCGTCCATCTCGGGCATCTGGATATCCATCAGCACCAGGTCGAACGTGTCCTTTTGAAATGCGGCCAGTGCCTCTCGGCCGTTGCCGACCGTGGTAATCTTATGCCCGCGCTTTTCGAGCATCCTCACCGCCAGCTTCTGATTGACGGGGTTGTCTTCCGCCAATAGGATTTTCAAGCTCGAATCCGCGTTCCTGTCGTGGGTCTCGGGACGTCTGATCGACCTATCGGCGGCCGATGTGGCGACCGAGCCGTCGAGCAGGTTGAATATTGCTTCTCGCAGCTCGGATTGAGTCACTGGCTTCGTCAAATACGCGTTGATGCCCAACTGGCGGCAACGCGCCCCGTCCTCGCGCTGGGCGGCCGAAGTGAGCATGATGATGGCGGCGCCGGCCAGTTGCGGATCTCCCTTTACCTGTTCGACGAGTGAGAACCCATCCATCCCCGGCATGTGAGCGTCGGTCAGCAGCAGCGTTACCGGCTTGCCGGCGCCCGCTCTCTCCCGCATCTGAGCCAGTGCGCTATTCGCACTGTCAGCAACCATCACGTCTACTCCGTACTTGACGAGCATGTCTCGCAAAATGCGGCGGTTGGTCTCGTTGTCGTCCACAACCAAGAACTGCGCGCCTTCCAGCATGCGCACCGGCATGGCCCGGCTGGATCGAGTCAGGTTCGATACCCCCATGCGCGCGGTGAAGTGGAAACAACTGCCCCTGCCCGGCTCGCTGTGCACCCACATTTCGCCGCCCATCATCTTCACCAGGCGCAGTGAGACGGTCAACCCCAGACCGGTGCCGCCGTATTTGCGCGTGGTCGAGCCATCGGCCTGCGAAAAGGCTTCGAAGATCTTCGTCTGTTTGTCGGCCGGGATGCCGATGCCGGTGTCCTTCACCGAGAAGTGCAGCAGCAGCGAGTCGTCCTCGCGGCTCTTCAGGTCCACCTTGACCACGATTTCGCCGCGCTCGGTAAACTTGAGGGCGTTACCCACCAGGTTGTTCACAATCTGGCGGAGCCGGGTTGGATCGCCCACCAGAAACTCGGGAATTCCGGGAGCAACCTCACAAGTCAGTTCCAGGCCCTTTTCGGCGGCCCGCAGGCCAAAGGTCTTCATAGTCTGGTCGAGCACGTCCGTCAAGGGAAGGTCCACAATAGCCAGGTCCAACTTGCCCGCTTCGATTTTGGAGAAATCGAGGATGTCGTTGATCACGGTGAGCAGCCCTTCCCCCGAGCCGCGGACCATGTTCAGATAGTCGCGCTGCTCAGCCGTGGTCTCAGTATCGAGCAGCAGCTCGGTCATTCCCAGCACACCGTTCATCGGTGTACGGATTTCGTGGCTCATGTTGGCAAGGAACTCGCTCTTGGAGCGGTTTGCAGTTTCCGCCCGGTCTTTCAGTTCCGCCATATGGCTCAGTTGGCTCCGAATCGTTGCGGTTTGCTGGTTCACTCGCCGCCGTAGCAACATGATCCAGCCTCCGGCAAGGAATGTCGCTCCCAAAGCAGTGCCCAGGAGGGCGCCCAAGTGGGCCGGAGTCAACCAGGATGCCCGCTTCACAACCGAAATGCTCGCCGGGTTACTCAGCATAATGCGAAACCCGACCGGCCGCCGATAGGTGTCGAATGTAGTGACGCATACGCCGGTCAGGCGCAGCAGGCTTCCGGCCGCAGGCGGGATGGTCGAGTAGCCCCCTGCCCCGGCAAGACGCGCCGTGAAGTCGCCGCCGGGCGACGACATGACGAAGTCCAGCTCTTGTGCGGAACGGGATACTCTGATGACCGTGCCCTCGATCCGGACTACCCGGAGATCGAATTTTGTGCTCTCGTGGAGAAACACCGTGGGGTCGCCCGGCGGTTCATTCCGCAGCGCGAGAATCTCCCGCGCGGTCGCGGCTACTGGTAAGGGCTGAATGACACTGGCTTGTGAACGGCAGGCCGCACCGACAACACCAGGCCTGCCATCCACAAATCCTCTGAACCCCACGGCTTCGATGAAATCGCCTGGGCGGGGTGAGCATGTTGAAAGAACTTCGATCGCCAGACTGGTATCGCGATCGGCCACGTAGACGCGCGAACTGGATTCGATTGCAGTGACCCTGCCGCGGATGCGAACCGGGGACTCGAGATCGGAGATCACGTCATACTGACCGATTCCACCAAGCGGGACTAAGGGTGTAGTGTAGGGATCCTCGGGCGCAGATCTTAGCACAGTCACGCATTCCGGGCCTGGCACGAACAGCTTAATACCCAGCGCCTGGCGACGATCGTTGTACAGAGCGCTCAGGGCGCCGCGCAATAACACTTTGGAGCCGACCAGCAGTCTGCCAAACGCTGGAAATTCCCGCATGATGATCAAGGAATTGCCGCCCTCTCCGCCCAGGGTCAATTGTATACTTCCGGACTGGACACGAACCGACAGGATAATTCCCTTCAACTCGGCCCAATAGCAAACCCATCGCCCCGACAGCAATTGATCGAACGGAAGCCGCAGGGGCTCCGGCAAGGGCGCTTTGCCGGTGATCCTGAATTTTCCATTCTTAACGCAAGGAGAGAAGTCTCCAGGAGTCGTTATGCCTGAAATCTCCACCGTTTGCCCGGCCTGCAACTCCGGCTCTGAGCCGGTAGGGTCGAAGTAGACAAATGTCCCCGCGGTGTGGTCTTGGACGAATATATGGCCCAATCTGACATCGGCGTAAGTGACTACGCCGTGAATAACGACCGGGTAGCCGGCACTGGCCTGCTCAATCGAAAGGCGATTGACTTGATCCGCTTGAGTTAGAACAGGAAGGCCTCGTCGTTCCGGGCTTGCAAATAGGGAGCAGAGAGTCATTAGGACGTTCCCCATGGCCGCCACGCAGCGCGCCTTTCCACGGGGGCTATACAACTCCATAGTCGCATTATACCTTGCACTACCTTGCGCACTGTCTTGCAGGCCAAAGGGGGTGCGCGACGCAGAAGTGAGGTTTGACGAGCTTCTTTCTTCTAGCGCTATTTCCTTGCGTATGTAATACGCTAGGAAGGGAGGACCCGCATGACCCAATCCCTATCCGATTTTGAGAAGCGGCGTCAGTCGATTGCGCAGCAGATTGTCGATCTCGGCGATTTGTGTGCGGGCTCAATAACGAGTACTTCGGGCAGATGCGGCAAGCCGGGTTGCCGCTGTCATCAGCCAGGTCAACCGGTGCACGGTCCCAATTTGCGGCTTACCTACAAGGTCGACGCCAAGACTTTCTCGGAATCGTTACCGACGCCGGCTGCGATTCGCAAGGCTGAGCGCGAAGTGGCCGAGTTCCGCAAGTTCCAGCAACTCAGTCGTGAGTTTGTGGAGGCAAACTCCGAGATCTGCCGCTTGCGGCCGCCGGAGGATGAACCGCAAACGGAGCAGGGAAAAAAACGGCGGCGCCGATCCGCCGTGAAGTCGCGCGAGAAGTAGATCACCTGCTGCTGGTCATTTTCAACGGACATCGCAAAACGGGCCGGCTGGACCTGGAAGCGATTGAGATGGTGCTTCGGTCGCAAGCCTGGTTACCGCCTCGCTGGGCACTGCTGGGCGGCTTTCTGGTGGTGATCCAGTTCGGCACGTTCAGCTATTGGATCAATAGTTATTGGGGCGGAGCTCCGGCCGCCCTGGGAGGCGCCCTGGTGTTTGGGGCTTTGGGCCGCCTGTTTCGGAGGCCGTCGGCGAAAAGCGCGGCGATTCTCGTTCTGGGGGCGATCGTGCTCGCCAATTCCCGGTCCTAGGAGAGTCTCTTTGTGAGTATTCCCGTGATCGTCGCCCTGGCGAATGCAGCGCGAAAGTTGCCGGCCGCGGTGTGGCTGCGCCAGGTAGCGGTTCCGCTCGCCCTGGTGCTGGGCGTTGGCGTGGGGGCCACTGGATACGATTCCCATTCTGATTTCTCCCGGCGGCTCTTCTAATGAACTCTAAACGAACTGAGAGCCGCTAGTGACTATCTCGGTGGAGTTCGGCAGGAGGCGGCGCGGGTTAGGAGGAGGACGCGTTCGCGGGTGTTTTGGGTGAGGGAGGCGGCGAGTTCGAATTGAGTTCGGGCTTCGTGATGGCGGCCTAGTTTGTAGAGGAGGTCGGCGCGGACGCTGGGGAGGAGGTGGTAGCGGTCGAGGGAGGGGTCGGTGGCGAGAGCTTCTACGAGGTCGAGGGCGGCCTGGGGGCCGTCGGCCATGGAGACGGCTACGGCGCGATTGAGCTCGATGACTGGGGATGGGGTTAGGTGAGCTAGTTCGGTATAGAGGGATACGATGCGGGGCCAGTCGGTTGCTTCGGGGGTGTGGGCTCGGGCGTGGCAGGCGGCGATTTCGGCCTGAAGGAGGTAGGGGCCGCGGGTTGGGTTGTTTTTTGGGGCGGGGCTTATGTCTGTGGGACTTCGGTTTGTGGTGCTGCTTGTGTTGAGGATGTTTGTGGCTCGGTCGATTGCGGCGAGGCCTCTGCGGATGAGGAGGAGGTCCCAGTGGGCTCGGTTTTGATCGAGGAGGAGGATTGGTTCGCCGGTAGGGCCGATGCGGGCTCGGGTGCGGGAGGCCTGGATCTCCATGAGGGCGACCAGGCCGTGGACTTCGGGTTCCTGCGGGGTGAGTTCGGCGAGGATGCGGCCGAGGCGGAGGGCGTCTTCGCAGAGGGTGGGGCGGATGAGGTCGTCTCCGGCGGTGGCGGAGTATCCCTCGTTGAAGATGAGGTAGATGACTTCGAGGACGGAGGAGAGGCGGGCGGCGACCTCGGGGCCGCGAGGGACTTCGAAGGGGATGTGTTTTTCGGCGAGGGTGCGTTTGGCGCGGACGATGCGCTGAGCGATGGTGGGTTCGGGGGTGAGGAAGGCGCGGGCGATCTCAGCGGTTGTGAGACCGCCGAGTAGACGGAGGGTGAGGGCGGTGCGAGACTCGGCGGAGACGATGGGGTGACAGGAGATGAAGACCAGGCGGAGGAGGTCGTCTCCGATGGGGTCGTCGAGCGTGGAGTTGAGGTCAGCCACGGTTTGTCCGACCGTGGCGAGGCCGCGTGCCAGGTCTTCGTGCTTACGCTGCGCGAGGGCGTTGCGGCGGAAGAGATCGATGGCGCGGC
>Ga0181538_10001681_pt1 | contig 24339 bp, 19 predicted proteins | sample PEATcosm2014_Bin_40_FD_119773 | JGI IMG/M metagenome (GOLD analysis project Ga0181538, IMG submission 119773) | Peatland microbial communities from MTU Mesocosm Facility, Houghton, MI, USA - PEATcosm2014_Bin23_30_metaG | ecosystem: Environmental > Terrestrial > Soil > Wetlands > Peat | place... | reverse complement strand
TGCAGCTGCAGGAGGGCACGCTGTACCCGGCGCTCTATCGCATGGAAGCAAGAGGCTGGATCGTCGCCGAATGGGCACAGACCAAGAACAACCGGCGCGCGAAATACTATCGAATCACGAAGATCGGGAAGAAGCGGCTCGAGGAAGAGAAGCACGGTTGGGATATCCTGACGGGAGTCGTCGCGGCAGTGATGAAGGAGGCATAGAGTGCTTATGCCGCAGCGGTGAAGGAGACGATGGACTGGCTACGACAACTACGATTCCGGCTCCTCGGGATGTTTCGGCGACGAAGACTCGAGGCCGACATGGCGGAGGAGATGCGCGCACACCTCGAGAATGAAGAGGCGGCAAATCGCGCGGCAGGCATGAGCTTGGAGGAGGCTCAGCAGGCGGCACACCGTCAGTTTGGCGGCATCGACCAGGTAAAGGAGCGTTGCCGTGACCAGCGCGGCATACCATGGCTCGACCGACTGGCGCAGGATAGCCGGTACGCCACGCGCCTACTGCGGCGGAGTCCTGGCTTCATCGCCGTCGCCCTGGTCACCCTGGCCCTGGGCATCGGGGTCAATACTACCGCCTTCACGGTCCTCAACCGATTGATGCTTCAGGTGCTGCCCTATCCCGAAGCCGATCGCCTCGTGCGGGTGACCGGCTCATTGCCGCGGGCACCCTATGTCTCCGTGAGCCCGGGAAATTTCTGCGACCTGCGCGCCCATAATTCCGTGTTTCAAGAAATTGCGACCCATTATCTTGCCGATGGCAGCCTGACGGAGCCCGGTCAGCCGCCGAGGATTTTAAAGAACATTATGGTGTCTGCGGACTTCCTTAGCGTGATTGGAATCTCACCCGTCATTGGCCGCGATTTCACGGCATCCGAGGAGGCCCACCGCGACGCCGAGGCCCTTCTCAGCAACCGGTTCTGGCGGGAGCATTTTGACGCTGACCCCCACATTGTCGGCCGCACGATTAGGATCGATTCTAGGATGCACACTGTGATCGGCGTGATGCCGCCGGTCATGGACGATCGCACGCTCACAGGAAGCCAGCTCGACGCATGGGTGTTGGACTATCCGGCCCAAAACAGCACACGCCGGGCCGGGGGATGGTATGGTGTCGTCGGCCGCCTCAAGCCGGGCGTTTCCTTGAGCCAAGCCCAGGCGGAGGTCAAGGCCATCGCCTCCAGGCTCGAGCATGACTATCCTGCGGATAATGCGAACTGGACACTCAATGCAGAGCTGTACGACATCGTCAGGGTCGACAAGACCACCGGCCGACTAATCTGGCTTGTCCTCGCTGTGACCTCGGCGGTGCTCGTGATCGTGTGCGTCAACCTCGCCAACCTGCAGCTGGTGCGCACCACAAGCCGGGGACGCGAATTCGCCATCCGGATGGCGCTTGGCTCATCCCGGGGCCGGATCGTCCAGCAGGTGCTGATGGAAAGCATCCTGGTCTCCGCCGCCGGGGGCGCTCTAGGTCTCCTCGTGGCCAAGTGGGGCAACGGGTTCGTAGAAAAACATGTCTCCGACTATCTCCTCGGAGTCGCATTCCCGATTGACATTCGTGTGATCGGGTTCGCATTTGCCGTAACCGCGATGACCGGCATCGCATTCGGGGCGATCCCGGCGTGGATCGCCACAGGTGCGAGCCTGAGCACCAGCCTGAAGCAGGGTGCGCGAGTTTCCAGCAGCGATCGTGCCCGCCATCGCTTGCGGCAGGTTCTCATCGTGTCCGAGCTGGCGCTGGCGCTCGTCCTTCTTGCCAGCGCGGGCTATTTTGTGACGGGAATCTTCCGCCTCATGGACCGCGACCTGGGGTGGCACCCAGACAACCTGCTGAATGGCTGGATTGTGCTGGCCCATGAGAAATACGGCGAAGCGGGCGACCCGAGAATCCCGATGTTTGAGGACCACCTCTTGGCTGAGCTGTCGGCGCTTCCGGGGGTCACCGACGTCGGCCTTTCCCTGTTTGCCCCGATGCGGATGGGCACACAGGACGCTCAGGGGGGCAATGAGTTCGCGATAGATGGCCGCCCAGTCCCGCAAAAGGGTCACGCGCCGATAGCCTTGTCGGCCAACGTCGCGCCAGGTTGGTTTGCCACGCTCGGGATCCGCATCCTGCAGGGCCGGAATTTTGCCGATACCGACCGGCCAGGGAGCCCCAAGGTGGCCATCATAAGCCAGTCGATGGCCTGGCAGTTCTGGCCCAACGAGAATCCGATCGGCAAGCGGATCGGCGGCCTCGATCCGGCAAATCCCGGCTGGGCCGAAATCGTCGGCGTGGTAAACGATATCACCGGCGGGAGCGACTTCCGGCTTAGCCCAACGTATAGTCTTTTCTACCGCCCTATATCGCAAAATCCCAACCGCTTCATGAACGTGACCGTGCGAACGGCGACCGACCCCATGGCCCTTGAGGACCCGGTGCGCCGCGCCATCGCCAAGGTGGACCCGGATGTTGCCATCTCGCTGTCGACGGCAGAGGACGTCATCAGCGGACGCATGTCCACGTTTTTCATAGTCAGCCGTCTCCTTGTCGAAATGGCCGTGCTTGGGCTGATCCTGTCGGCCATCGGCATCTATGGGGTCATCGCGAACCTAGCCGCCGAGCGCACTCAGGAGATCGGCATCCGCATGGCCCTCGGCGCTCAGGCCCGCGATGTGCTCTGGCTGGTCCTAGGCAACGGCATTCGCCTCGCCGCGATCGGAACGTTGATTGGCGTGGCCCTCTCCTTTGTACTTATGAATGTCCTCGGCAAGACAATGCCCGACGTACCCGGAGGAAACGCCCATGTCGTGTTCGCCGTCGCCGGGCTGTTCATCGCCGTAGCGCTTCTTGCAAGTTGGCTGCCCGCACGAGAGGCGACAAAGTTGAGTCCGGTCGACGCACTGAGAGCCGAATAAGAAGCAGGCTAGCACCAGTTCGAAAAAGGACCGATTTTGCAAAAACGCCCTAGCTGGTGCGCCGCCCATATACTTTGTCCATAATCTCACGCGCCTTCGGTGAAGGAGCCTCGGTTGAGCACGTTATGCTGTACGTGTCGGTGGATGTGACACCGTAGTACAGACGTACGTGCCTGAAGGCTGTATTCCTGAGGATGAGCAAAATCTTCCCGATTGTAGGTGGTTGGCATCGCGCTCCTAGGGTGACCGAAACGAGCGCGCTAGCTGGAAAATGAGCGAGTGCGTCCACTGATTCGGTTTCGAGATCCCACGCGTTCGTAATGTCTTTCACGATGCGATACTCGTCCTCGTACGCCCAGCAGCGGGCCTTTCGGAAAAATACGGCCTGCTCATCAGGGTGATTCACGTCGTGCCTGGTTGTTTTGTACATAACGCGGCGACACAAGGCGCCGCGGACCGCGCTACCGGAGGGTGGAAACCAAGGATGCGTTGCGTCAAATCCTAGGGCAAAGCCCGTATGATTTACGGCGTAATGCGTCCACATGGGTAGGGCCTTCGGATTGTCGGGGGCCGTGCCGCATAGGCATAGAATACGAAATTGCGCCGAGCGGCGTATCATCGCCTCAATTGAGGCTTGTTTAGCCAGCGCAATTTGCTCGGTTGAGCGTAGCTTGCCAAGACTGTGCTGATAGAGAGTTTCAGCTGGGACTTCTAGAAGAGATGGATTGGCTGCCCGTTGTGAAGTTTGCAGCTTCGCAAGCTCTCCGGCTATCGCCTTGGCGAGCCCCTTCTGTTCGCTAGGTCGCTCGAGGAATTTGGCGCTCATCAAGAGCTCAAACGGATCGTTGAGTTCGCCTCTTGGGGTAAAGCGCAGCCGCTGGTGCTCAAGAATGTCAACGCGAGCCGCGCTGCAATACTTGTAGTAAATAGCTGGTGCTGGACGTGGAGTTTTCGTCGGCATCGTCTATTTGAATTTCGCAGGGCGTTCGCCACACTATGAGTTGTGTAACAACGGAAAACAATACACGAGATCGGCTAATGCGTGAGCAACGACGAGCGGCCATAACTGCCTCGTGGTGAGATTCGGCTCGCGGAATTCGAAACTGAATTGCAGAGCGGGATCGTTTCGGCGGCGGATGTGGCCGGCCGCCATTCGGCCGTAGGCGCACCCACACCGGGCCTGACAGGTGCCTACGTCAAACGAGCCGAACCGTGCCGGAAGTTTCCGGATCGCCGAGGCAGCTGGCAGTTAAGATTCAGGACCGTTGAACTTGAGTTCGAGCTCCCGGATCACAGCCTCCGTCTCCTCCTCCTCCTGACGCTCCCGCATTTCGGCAGCGTGGCGGGTCATCCGCCGAACTCTCTCAGGGCTCGCCTCAGTCATAAGCCTCATGGCCTTCTCGGCCATGTACTCGCTCAAAGCATTAGGCTCAGAATTGATGCGCCTGCTCCATTCTCCTTCAGTGTACCTGCAACGGAAGACTTCGGGCTGTGGTGCGGGCCCCTGTACACCCCCTGCTACGTACCGTTCACAAAGTTCGGACTCCGGCATGGGAGGGGGAGGCTGCAGTTGGGTGCGGAGGGACCTCACCTCGCGGTACGTCAAAAAGGACAAGAGGGCGGAAAGAGCGGAGAGGATGTTCATATCCGTTCACTGTACCTGCACTGTACAGTTGTCAAGCCTTAAGCCTGTACACCTTGTGTACCTAGAACGTGATGTTTGGCGCGGCGAGGCATTCAACAACCTCTTCTGGGATAGCGGCCTCGGGGTGGGAGGAGGTCCTAACGGCTGAGCCCAATGACGTGGGCTAATTGAGGCGTTGCCGCTCTTTCTTGAAGTCGTGCAAAACCTGGAGTTGACTCGGGGTTAGAACTGCTTGTGAGGCCGAGACGGTATCGTCTGTGATATTTCCCTCGAGAAGATCCTGTGGTTCCCCGGTCCCGACCAATGCAGAAAACTTCTCGTATTGTTCCGCTGTCATTTCCGTGCCCGTGTAGCTGAGCCGTTGCTGAAACTGGTCGGCAACATACTGACCGGTTACAACCACGTTGTACGCCATGTATTCGGCGTAATTGTCGCTGCCTAGGTACTCCTCAATCTCCTTCTGCGATGCGGCAGTCGCATCGTTGGACGCGGCCGCAGCGAACTTCCAACCTAAACCTTCTTGAGTTGCGATTGCTCGGGCTTCAGCGGGTGCAGTCCTCGAATTCAAAATCAAATCGATCAGGTGACGACTGTCGACATTTCGCGCTGCCAGCCGCGCAAGTAGCGGTGCGTGAGAAGCCTCTATCTGGTACCTTTCGATAATCCGGTAGGCATTTGCGTATGCAGCGTCTTGCAGCAATTCGCCGCGAAAGCCGAGTGCCGCAATTCCATAACCCATCGAGACCCTTGTCGGATCAGACGGGCCAAGTCTTCTGCGGTCGGCTGCAAGCATTTTGAGCATTCGCAAGATTCGTTCTCGATTGGGTGGCGCTTTCTGACGCAGCTCTTCAAAAAAACCCCGGCGCTTCGCGATCTCGTCCCTTCTATCTTTGGCCGTCGCGATCTCGGATGCCAATTCGGTTCTCAGCGACGCAAGCTCCCCTGACACGAGTCGCCTTCCTTCATTGAGCGCTTTGGCGCTGTGCCATAGCTGCCATTCCAAACAGAGGCACGCCACGATCGTCGCAACGCAAAACCAACGCAGGGTGACCCTACCGTGAAGTTTCATGAGTCATTACCGCTTGTCTTTGCGCAAAAAAGGCCAAATCGAGCATCGCTTTTTGACGACCAGCTTCCCAGACAGTCTTGTACTCCTGATAGGCCTCTTGCTGCGCCGGGCTCAGAACGCGAACTGCTGCGTCATCTAACGTAGCTGGAATAGGGGGCCCTGGAGGTCTCGCAATAATGGTGTTTGCACCAAATGGCACCTGCGCTGCGGCAGCCGCTAGTTCATCAAGTTGTGCATCGTTTAGTGAGTTTGGGCCAAATCTGAGATGGTCTGCAAAAGGCTGAATCATGAACTTTCGGGCGCTCATGCTGGCTTGATATGTCTCGATTACCGCGCTCACTTCGGCCCCGAAGCCTTGGGAAATGGCGCTGTCGATCTCGGCTGTGCCAGCTGCGAGGATCTCCTTCTCATCCGGCATGTCATCAAGAGAGAGGTCCTCAGCCATGGAAAGCTGGATTGCCTCTTTCGCAACACGGAGCCTTTCCCCTAACAGTTCCTTCAAGGCAGCAAGTTTATTCCCGGGTAGCCTTAGCTTGCGAAACAAGGCAGCATAATCGGAATCTAGCTGTCGCACTGTAAACCTCGGGTCTTCGAGGCGTTCCACCGCTTTCTTTACCTTCGGTGGGAGCGATGAGAGGTCAAATTCGGCGATGGCTGTCTCAGTCGCCGTTTTGTCAGAACTATCCTTCCTGAAAGCTTCTCTTTGAGAACGGACTGCCGCGACGAGTAGGCTGCGTTCAGACTTTAATTTATCAAGTTCATGGCCCAAGCGAGTATTCTCGATCCAGCTCTCGACTACCCAGCACACAGCAACCGCAGCCGTACCTATAAGAAGAACATCCAGATGTGCTCGTCGCCACAGAGTCATTGAGTCATCCCCCTTGACGCCGTCCGACCAATACCTCTCCGCAGCTGCGGCCTCGATTGAATCGTGCCTCCGTTCCATGCACTTCGATCATTAGCGTCAACCGCTCCCGCAGCATTAGAATGTCTGCCAAATTCGACCAAGGTTAGGTCACCTGAGCTACGGTTCCCGAAGACCATTTGATGCAAAGATCCTGGTCAGGGTCTTCGCCCCCGTTTGGCGTTTGCGAAGGACCTCGTAACGATCAATCGGCCCGGCGCTGAGCGGAGTCTCCTCAATCGGATGAGCTGGTAACTCATCGTCTATCCTCATCAATTCCGGAAAGTTCACCGCGACACCTTCGATTGTTGAAAAGTCGAGCCGGGCCTTCTTATAGACGGAAACGGCGCATTCAAGCACAGGGTCCAATAGGACTCGCATTTCGTCATGCAATTCTACAATGCAAGCAATATACTCCCTGATCGGACCACGTAGATCAAAGGTCGGAGCCCCGTCGACGAGCTCGTCAATGAGTTGGCGTTTGAACTTGGCATCCTTTTTCAGGTCTTCGATATTGACGCAGGGTATTACAGTCATCTCGACGCGCTCGATGTGTGGAGGGGCACCAGCCGAATGTTGATACTTGATTTCTGAAATCGGTAGTGCGCGGTGTTGAATGTGGTTGCGAATCGCCTCCATGAATCTATATCCGAATTTCGTGTCGTAGAATGAGCTCCGCCTCCTATCGATCAATTCCCCTTGGGCGCTAGGCGACCCGAAAAATGACGAAAGGGTGTGGTCGGACTGATCCAGGTACAACCTGCATGAGGTCAGTAGATTGACCAATCGTCTATCGAGTAACAGGCGCTCGTCCATAGCCTCGTCGTGCCTGCGGGATGGCCAGACAACATATCGCTGGGCGAGTGTTAGCAGTGTTGCCTCCCATTCGACATGATTCTCGAGCAGAAGGTTAAGTTTCTCCTCGAATTGGAGTCCCGTTATAATCGTTTCCTGTGCGCGGCTTACCTTGGCGTACTGATCAGGTGATATTGCGACTTCGACGCGCCGCAATCTTCCACCCGAATCTTCGTAGCCGAATGCACTACATTTCATGCGACGCCGCAGCGTGATCTTCCCAGAAATGAGGTGCAAGATGGAACGGACGCTCCTCTTTGTCACCGGGTTTCTTCTGTTATCCGCAGTGCCGTGGTCGTAACCTTATGCACGACGTGTCGCAGAATCCAGAGAATCGGGAGCGCATCGACCGGCTCAGGCCGTCGGTCATCTCGGTGCTCCATCCGGAGCAGATCTTCGGAAGGCCATACCGATTTGCAAATGCCGCGGAGTTGCTCCGTCAGACCAGGCTTCTGCCGGCCCTCCAAGTAATGGCAGTGTTGAATGCCGTCTCGGTAGATCTCGACAGGCTTGCCAGCCAAAATCAAAAAGCCCTAACCCCGCATTTGGGTCCGCTCTTCGCGTTCCTGTTTGCCCGCCATCGTCTCGACAGGGTCGTCAAAGCGGCGACCGATCTTATCGTTCCGGCGATTGCCGATGGCCTAGGATACTTCACTCCCCTGTCCCCATGGGCATGTTCAGCCCTAACGGATGCGTGCCTTCGATTCTGCTCCTTGGGCAATTTCGGCGCAGACGTCTGGCCTCCTAGCCAAGCCGACTACTTCGGGCGCCTCATCCTCTCATTTCAGCGACAGATGACCCCTGAGCGCGACAAGCGTACCGGCCTCGATCTCGATCGGCTCACTGAGATCCAATTCTCTGAATTTGTGCGCAACCAGCTCCACGCCAATCCGCATCGCTACTCGGGCAAGGACATGACGCGTCTTTACGCACTCTTTGAGATTCCTGACGTCGGAGCCGTCCTGCACGCCAGAGCGCACGTTACCTCCCAGGAGTGGTTCAAGAACATCGTTGGCATCTCGGCCCTCGAGTACCGAGTCCTCCTTGTTGCCTTGGCGGCGACTACAATGAATTTCAATCTTGAGCAGCCGAGCGTTAGATATCTGTTATTCAATGTAGGCCAATTAATTGCAAACATGACGCCGGAGGCGAAGCAAGCCTTCATGCGGCTCAACGCCCTCGCTGTAATTGACTTACGAGCATTGCGCGTAGAGCCGCAGCCGCACACCTGGGCCGAGGCCCTCTTCAAAGGTAATCATTTGCTAAGACGCCAGCTTTTCGAGACGGCTCCTGGTACTTACCTAGTTCTCGATCGCAACGAATACCTGAATCGGTTCTTCCATCGACTGCTTCACGTGCTCCACGCTGCCGCTGAATGCCAAGCCGGCACTCGGTCCCCCTCGCGGGTTCGGAGCGACTGCGGTTACCTTTTCGAAGGTTACGTACAGTGGTGGCTTAAGCAGCTTTTCGGCCCATCAACGACCTATTTTTTTAACCACAGGCTTCCCGATGGAAAGGAGACCGACGCGATTGTAATGGTCGGATCGACCGCGCTTGTGCTCGAACTTAATCACCACTGGCTGAGCCTCGCCGAGGCCTATGAGGCAACGCCTGCTAGGCTCGCTGCGGTTGTCAGCGAGGATTTGGGGAAAGCGCTCCACACATCGCGGGTGTTGGCGCAAGACGGCATTCATAAGGACGGTAAGCTGCTCATTGTGGACCGGATCATCCCAATCGCGGTCTTACCCGAAGGATTACCTATCGGCGATCTTACTTATGCGACGTTCAAGAACCAGCTGCAACAGATCCTGCCAGAATTGGACGGCGTTTTGCCTAAGATAGGACCATGCCAAGTGCTAAGCCAGGATCACTTGGAGTATTTTGACCGTGTATGGAAATTGCCGGAGCAAGGATCTCAGCTTGTCGCATACCTAATCCGGCGAGCGTCTACGGGGTACCTTCGATTTGGGCCATTACCCCTAGACGTACCCCAGATCCCGGCCACTCATTCTGGACATACTTGGGGCCCACTAACCGACAAGGCCCGCAGTGCCTTCGGGGAATCTGCAAAGGCGTTCTTCAGTGCAGAATCGATGGATCCCTAATCCTTTTTCCCGTCGCGGAGTTGTAACCGCATATTAGATACACCGACGGTCTTATAGGGCGTCCTAAAATGTGTTTCCAAACTCAAAAAACCGACCAGAAACCGACCAGAATGGCATTTCATTGGACCTTCTTGGTTTGGGATAACTTTATGAACAAGACATTACGATATGTAGTCAAAAGCCATGATCATGATTTCCAGTCATGCACATTCGGCCACTCTGTCACCTCTCCGAATAAATTAATGTTCAACGACATGAATTTAGGTAATGCGGCCCTCCTTGGCCAGCAACGAGCCGAATACCACGCTTTCCCGCCTAAGAAGAAAACCGGGGTTTTTCGACGCCAAAAAAGCACTTGATCACGGCTGCCCCCACGGGGAGCACGCATTATGCACGCTTCACGGGGCAGGGAGAAAGGCCGTGTTACTCAAAGAACAGGTCTCCCAACTTGCATTGGGAGGCTGCAAGGTCATCCGCTTGCGGGGACGGGTAGGAGCGCAGAGCCCGCTGATCACATCAAGGATTATCTAGGCCGCAAGGACAAGGTGCCGGGTGATTGGTCGGGCAGGTTGCTCAGTGGAAGAGCTTGGCTCGGGGACGCGGGGCTCGCCAGCGGCGGATGGGACATGGCCGAACCCTCGCTTCGGGTCGTGCCTAGGCACGCCGGGTCGGCGTGCGTGCGGCGCACCGAGGCTCCAGCGACACCGACGGAGTCCGGCCGCGATGCGATTGCCCGCCAGAGCGGCCGAAGGAAAACCGAGCGCAACCCGGCTACGTCGAACCCCCGCCCGCATGCGCGTTCACCGGCCCGGGGCGCAGCCGATATTCTCTCACGAGGAATTGGATTTTATACACGTCTTCGAAAGGGTGGATTATCTTCGGCTTCTGCCCGAGAAAAGGCACCTCGGAGTTGTCCTTGGCGTCCTCGATTTCCGGCGGTTCGCCAACGCTCATATAAACCACGGCCCACTTGTCACGCGGCTGGGCTGATAGCCTTTCTTGAAGATCCTCCTCGCTCTTGAAGAAGACCACCCTCGACAGGGCCTTGCCAAAATCCACCCGCTTCAGGCTGACACTGTAGTCGAAGCCTCCGCTCGAGTCGGGGACCGAGGGATCAGGCAGGTAATACTGCACGGATCCCGAGTCATCATCCCTTATCATCCGCAACACCAGCGCGGCCTGCGTCCGGGTGTTGTGGGGCTGCACGTACGGCTGGTAGGGGACGTCCCTGTTTAGCTGCGGATACCAATGCAGTTCGTTCCAGGCGACTACCAGCACGAGGGCCGCGGCGACAATCGGGCCGCCCCGGACCTTGGCGCAAATCGCTTCAAGGATCTGGTCCGAGCCGATCAGCAGCACGCCCAGGATGGGGATCATCGACCAATTCAACTGGTCCGCGTTGTTCAACCCGCCTTCGCTCAACTGGAACGCCCACAGGCACAGCAGCAGCGTCGTGTTCACGAGCGCGAAGCGGTCGCCGCGCCAGGCTCTCCTGAACGAGGCCGCCAGCCCGACGACAAACAGGACCAGATACGGGGGCGAAAGGTACATCGTGAAGAAGAAATCGCGCACGGACCACCACCGTTCCAGCAACCCCTGGCGGGAGAACGCCCTAAGGACGTGCTCAAGGGTTTCACGTATCCTGAGCCCCCAGAGATCGGTGATCCTGTAGGTGGCGAGAAATACGGCCACGAAGGCCAGCGCACCGATCCATGCGAATTTCAGCTCCGTCCGCCGCTGTGCCTTCGTGCTGAAATAGAAGACGAGCAGCAGAAACGGCACGGCATAGAGGAGGCAGCCAAAGTAGAGGTAGCAGCTGAGCGCGAAGAGGGACACGGACAGAACCTTGAGCCTCCTCGCGCTTAGGAACGGGGCGCCATTGCAGAAATAGGGGGAGAAGTAGAGGTAGATCGAAATCGCGGACAGATACGCCACCGAGTGCCACTTGTAGCGGCGAAGGCACACGCACAGCACCGAGAACACCGCGACGAGCACGAAGGAGAGGAGTGACGACTTTGGGTAGGCCCTTCTGTATATGGCGCAAAACGCCCCGCAGAGTACGCTGAAGAAGACCGGGAGGACAAAGGTGATCAGCCTCACGTCGTAGCCAAAAACCTGATATAGAGGGACCAGCGCCCAGTGATAGCCCTTGTTGTACTCAAAGAAACCGCCGATCACGCATTGCAGCCACGAGCCCGTATAGGCGGCAAAGTCGCACGTGGCCTTGGCCAAGTCCAAGACATTGGCCTCCTCCCCCTCGAAATAAGGGGGAAAATAGGATACCTGATACATCAGGCGCAGGTACACCACCAGCGCCACGACCCCGAAGAGTATGTACGCTGGTTCCTTCAGCGGCTGACCGGTGGGTCGCCATTGGGCCCCTGGTACGGGCTTTCCAGGCGGGGTGTGCTCAATTGTGCGGAGGAAATCCTCCGCCGCCGCCGGATCGCGGACAGACTCCTTCAGCGCTTGGACGGCTGGGTGCGCCCTGTTGATTCGGATAAGGGCCGCCTCGGGCGGGGGCGCATGGCTCCACAGGGGCTGCGCGGCCGGCTCGTCGCGGACGCTCGCGCCCTCAGCCCCTTCCCCGGCGGGATCCTTCCCGTCCGTTTCCGGCTTCATGGCGGCAAGGGACTCCCAAGGCCCCTGCACCCGCGCACGCCAAACGGGTCGCACGGCACTGTCCCGCGTCGCCTTCCTAGTCCGAACGGCATAGACCATTAACTGCTTATAGGCGCCGGCTTTATATGCCGAGCCAAAACGGCGGGGGCGGCCGGAGACAGCCGGGTGCCCGGAAGCGCGTCATGACGGCGGCAAGTCCCGCGGGCGCCGCGATTCCGGCGCCTGCCCCGCTTCCGAATCGGCTGGCGCGGGCTTCTTCCGCCACCTTAGGTTCTGCCCATGCGCCCCCTTCGCATCCTTGCGGCTGCCGCGGCGATCGCGGCCGTCCATCCCGCGGCGCCGGCCTCCGAGACGCCCGACGGCCGCCAGCTCATCGGCCTCGACCCGGGGTGGAGGTTCCTCGCGGGGGACCACGCGCGCGGCTCCGACCCGGGCCTCGACGACCGCTCCTGGCAGCCGGTCGACCTTCCGCACACGTGGAACGCGCTCGACGGTCAGGACGGCGGCGACAACTACCGCCGCGGCCCGGGCTGGTACCGGAGGCACCTCGCGGTCGATGCGTCCCTCGCAGGGAAGAGGCTCTATCTGCAGCTCGACGGCGCAAGCCTGATGGCGGACGTGTACGTAAACGGCGTCCACCTAGGCAACCACAGGGGCGGGTTCGCGCGGTTCCGGTTCGATGCCACCGCCGCGCTGCGGGCGGGTGCCGACAACCTGATCGCGGTGCGCGTGGACAACGGGCGCCTGGGCATTCCGCCCACATCGGCGGATTTCACGTTCTTCGGCGGGCTGTACCGCGACGTGTCCCTGCTTGTGACCGATCCCGTCCAGATTTCGGCGATGGACTGCGGCTCGCCGGGCGTCTTTCTGGAGCAGGTCCGCGTGGCTGCCGACTCGGCAACGGTCCTTGTCCGCGCCGAGATCGAGAACCACAGCGCCGTTCCCCGGGAGGTCGATGTAAGCCTCAGGGTCCTTGAGGCGCCCCAGGCCGGCGCACCCGGGGCGGTCCTGGCCGCCCCGTCGTTCAGGACCCACTTGGAGCCGAACGGCTCCGAGGGCTTCGCCAAACCTGTCACGATCAAGCGCCCGCATCTCTGGAACGCCCGGGCCGACCCGTATCTCTACACGGTCCGGGTCGAACTGAGGCCCGTCTCCCCCGACGGGTCGGTGGGTGCCCTCTCGGACGCCGTGGAGCAGCCGCTTGGCCTCCGGTCGTACGTGGTCGACCCGGACAGGGGATTCATCCTGAACGGGAACTACCTCAACCTTTACGGGTTCAACCGGCACCAGGACTGGCCTGACAGGGGATGGGCGATCTCGGCCGCGCAGGAAGCCGAGGATTTCGGGATCATGATGGACTCGGGCGCGACCGCCGTGCGGGTGTCCCATTACCAGCAATCGGACACATGGTACTCGCGCTGCGACCGCGCCGGGATAGTCGCCTGGGCGGAAATCCCGTTCGTCAACAGAGCCCTTGCCACCCCTGAATTCCTGGAGAACGCAGAGCAGCAGCTCCGCGAGCTGATCCGGCAGAACTTCAACCACCCCGCGATATGCTTCTGGGGTGTGGGGAACGAGACTAGCGGGCCGGCGGCCGACGGGGTGATCGCGGCGCTGGCCGGGGAGGTGCGCCGGGAGGACCCAACCCGGCTCTCGACGTACGCCTCCGACCACGACGACGCCGATCCGAAGAACTGGCACACCGACGTCGTCGCGTTCAACCGGTATTTCGGGTGGTATCGCGGGACGATATCCGACTTCGCGGCCTGGCTTGACAAGACCCGCGCCGACTACCCCCGGGCGCGCTTCGGAATGAGCGAATTCGGCGCGGGGGCGAGCATCTTCCAACACGCGCAGGACCCGGGGCCGCCCAAGCCCAACGGGCCGTTCCACCCGGAGGAATACCAGGACCTATACCACGAGGCCTACTGGGCGGCGCTCAAGACCCGGCCGTACGTCTGGGCCAAGTTCATCTGGTGCCTGCATGACTTCGCGTCCGACGGCCGCAACGAGGGCGACCACCCGGGGCGCAACGACAAGGGCCTGGTGACCTACGACCGGGCGGCGAAAAAGGACGCCTTCTACTTCTACAAGGCGAACTGGAGCGGCGACCCCGTCCTGCATATCGCAAGCAGCAGGTTCAGCAGGCGGACGGACCCGGTCGCGGAGGTGAAGGTCTATTCGAACGCTTCGGAGGTGTCGCTTGAGGTGAACGGCGTGGCCCAGGGCGTCCGGAGGGATCCGGCGGGCGACCGCGTCTTCCGCTGGCCCGGGGTCAGGCTATCGCCCGGTGCTAACCGCGTCTCGGCCAGCGCGCATTTTGGCGCGGCCGCCGCGACCGATTCATGCGTTTGGACGCTTGAGCCCCGTTAATCCGGCGCGCGCCGCAAAACCTTCTTGCGCGACCTTGCGCGCCCGGTACGTTTGGATGGTATTTCCCGGATTCCACCATGGTCGCCTCCAATACCGAACTGGCCTACAACAGCAAGATTGAGGGTGATGTCATCGTCTCCCGCGCTGACGCGGTGATAAACTGGATCAGGAGCAGCTCGATGTGGCCGATGCCGATGGGGCTTGCGTGCTGCGCGATCGAGCTGATGGGGGTGGCGGCGAGCCGCTTCGACATCGCCCGGTTCGGCGCCGAGGTGATGAGGTTCTCGCCCAAGCAGGCCGACGTGATGATCGTCGCGGGAACGGTGACCTACAAGATGTCCTCGGCCGTCCGCCGGATCTACGACCAGATGCTGGCGCCCAAGTGGGTGATCGCGATGGGGGCCTGCGCGAGCACGGGGGGCATGTACCGAAGCTACGCGGTGCTGCAGGGGGTGGACCGGATCCTTCCCGTCGATGTGTACGTGAGCGGCTGCCCGCCGCGACCGGAGGCGCTCCTCGACGCGCTGATCAAGCTGCAGGAAAAGGTGAAGCGGGAGCCGTCCGCGAGCAAACTCCTATCGGCGTGATGCCCGCAGCACTCGATGCCGTCGCAGCGATAAAGGCCAGGTGGGCGGGTGTGACCGATCGCGCCAGCCTCGACCACCCGGCGGTCAACGTGCCCGCGTCCGAGCTCCTGGACGTGCTCAGGTCGCTAAAGGAGGAGCACGGTTTCGACATGCTGGTCGACGTTGCGGGCGTCGACTGGGCGGCAGGCGCAAGGCCGCGCTTCACAGTCGTGTACCACGTCTTTTCGACGGCGAGGCACGAGTACGTGCGCATCGCGGCGGACTGCGCGGACGACGCGGCGCCCGAGATGCCGAGCGCCGTCGGGCTCTGGCCGGGTGCCAACTGGCACGAGCGCGAGGTGTTCGACATGTTTGGAATCCGGTTCGCGGGCCACCCCGACCTGCGCCGGATCCTGATGTGGGACGGTTATCCCCATTATCCGCTCCGGAAGGACTTCCCGCTCGCGGGAATCGAGACCGAGCTGCCGGACGCCGAGGTGGCCGCCGTGACGAAGACGGGCGCAATCGCCGCGCCGATGGCGGGGGGCCCGTTTGTGGCCGCGCATGGCGGGATCAACATGGGCGACGCGGAGCCGCGCGCGAAGGACGAGAGCTGGAGCGAGCGCCGCCCGAAGCCCGGACCCTGAGACCGCAGCCCTGCATGCCCGCCGAACACACATTCCCGGACACCGCGGCGAAGAACGCGCGCGGCGAGCTCGAGGCGGAGAGGATGTCCATTTCGATGGGCCCGTCGCACCCGTCGACCCACGGCGTCCTGCGCCTGCAGATGGAGCTCGACGGCGAGGTCGTGAAGAAGGCCGAGCCGGTCATCGGCTACCTGCACCGCGGCGACGAGAAGATCGCCGAGAACATGACCTACAACCAGTTCGTGCCGTACACGGACAGGCTGGACTACCTGGCGCCGCTCGCGAACAACATGGCGTATGCGATCGCCGTGGAGAAACTCGCGAAGCTCGAGGTCCCGCCTCGCTGCCAGGCGATCCGCGTGATCACGGCGGAGATGGCGCGGATATCGGCGCACCTGCTGGGCCTCGGAGCGTTCGGCATAGACGTGGGCGCGTGGACAGTGTTCCTCTACTCGTTCACGGAGCGCGAGAAGCTCTACAAGCTCTTCGAGGAGCTGACGGGCGCGCGCTTCACGACGAGCTACTCCAGGATCGGAGGCGTCGCGCGCGACGTTCCCGAGGGATGGACTGGGCGCGTGGACGCGTTTTGCGAGCAGTTCCTCCCCCGTCTCGAGGAAACGCTTAGCCTCCTCACTCGGAGCAGGATATTCGTGGATCGGACGGCAGGCATCGGCGTCATCTCGAAGGAGGACGCAATCGCGTACGGGCTCACGGGGCCCAACCTGCGGGCGAGCGGCGTTCCGCTCGACCTGCGCAAGAACAAGCCGTACAGCGGCTACGAGCAGTACGATTTCGACGTTCCGGTCGGGACAAAGGGCGACGGATACGACCGGTACCTCGTCCGCGGGGAGGAGATGCGCCAGTCCGTCCGCATCATCCGGCAGGCGGTCGCGAAATTCCCCGGCGGGAGCTGGCAGGCCGAGGAGGCGAAGCGGATCGTGGCGCCCCCCAAGGACAAGGTGCTCACGTCGATGGAGGAATTGATCCAGAACTTCATGATCGTCACCGAGGGGCCGCAGATGCCGGCGGGAGAGGTGTATTTCGAGGCCGAGAACCCGAAGGGGGCCCTCGGATTCTACATCGTGTCCAAGGGCGGCGGCGTCCCCTGGAGGCTGAAGATCCGCGCGCCCTCGTTCTGCAACCTGTCGATCCTGCCCAAGGTGTGCGTCGGCATGATGGTGGCCGACATAGTCTCGATCCTTGGCTCCCTCGATTTTGTCATGGGCGAGTGCGACCGATGATGAAACTCAGCCCCGAAACGCTCCAGAAGATCGACGAGGTGATCACGCATTACCCCGTGAAGCGAAGCGCCGTGCTTCCGCTGCTGCACTTTGTCCAGGAGGAGCAGGGTTACATCTCGGACGAGGCGGTCGAATGGATCGCGGCGAGGCTCGAGATCCAGCCGATCAACGTGTACGAGCTTGTGACCTTCTACCCGATGCTCCACCGGAAGCCGATCGGGAGAAGGCACATAAGGGTCTGCCGCACGCTCTCGTGCGCGCTCATGGGGGGATACCGCACGTTCGCGGAATTCCAAAGGCAGTTCAACACGGGGCTGGGCGGGGTCTCGCCCGACGGCGAGGTGACGGTTGAGTTTGTCGAGTGCCTTGCAAGCTGCGGGACTGCGCCGGTCGTCATGATCGACGACGAGCTTCACGAGAAGGTGGACGCAGCAAAGGCCCGCTCCCTGTCGCAGGAAATCAAGGCCGCCGCGCGCGCGGCGGGGGCCCGCTAACCCGACTCACGATGGCCGCACCCGAACAACACCGCCTGGTCTTCAGGCACATAGACGAGCCCGGCTACTCGAACGACCTCGCGTGCTACCTGCGGAACGGCGGCTACGAGGTCCTCAGGAAGGCCGTGAAGAGGAAGCCCGAGGAGCTGGTTGACGAAGTGAAGAAATCCGGACTGCGGGGGCGGGGCGGGGCGGGCTTCCCGTGCGGGGTGAAATGGTCGCTCCTAGACCGCAAGAGCGGGAAGCCGGTCTACCTGATCGTGAACGCGGACGAATCGGAGCCCGGCACGTTCAAGGACCGCTACATCATCTACAGGGATCCCCACCAGCTGATCGAGGGGATCATGATCACGTGCTTCGCGAACAGGGTGGAGCGGACCTTCATCTACATCCGCGGAGAGTTCCCCGACGGGGCCAAGATCCTCGAGCGGGCGATCGCCTAGGCCAGGGCGGAAAACTTCGTCGGGCCCAACATCCTCGGCTCCGGCTACGGCTGCGAGATATACATCCACCGGGGCGCGGGCGCGTACATCTGCGGGGAGGAGACCGGGCTGATCGAATCGCTCGAGGGCAAGCGGCCCTATCCGCGCATCAAGCCGCCCTATTTCCCGGCCGTCCTCGGCCTTTACCAGTGCCCGACGATCGTGAACAACGTCGAGACGATCTGCCACGTGAAGCACATCGCGGACATGGGCGGGGAGGCGTTCTCGAAGATCGGGACCCCGAACAACACCGGCACGCGGATCTTCTGCGTCTCGGGGCACGTGCGGCGGCCGGGCTACTACGAGTTCGATGTCGGCAAGCTGACCATGGGCCAGCTGCTGAACGAGGTTTGCGGCGGGCCGCTGCCGGGGCGGAAGTTCAAGGCGGTCATACCGGGAGGGACGTCGGCGAAGGTCCTGAAGTTCGGCGAGCGCTACAAGGGCAGGCGCAAGGTGGGTGCTGAGATGGTGGAGTACGACTGGGGGGTGGAGGACATCCCGATGGACTTCGACTCACTCGCAATGGTCGGCTCGATGGGCGGGTCGGGAGGGGTGATCGTCATGGACGACTCCGTCAGCATGGTCGAGGCGCTCGGCAACATAAACGCGTTCTACTCCCACGAGAGCTGCGGCCAGTGCACGCCCTGCAGGGAGGGGTCTCTCTGGATGAAGAGGATAACGGCGCGCATGGTTCACGGCGACGCGCGCCCGGAGGACGGCGCGCTCCTGAAGAGCGTCGCCGACCAGATCGCGGGCCGGACGATCTGCGCTTTCGGCGAGGCTTGCGCCTGGCCCACGCAGAGCTTCGTCGCCAAGTTCGGCGACGAGTTCAAGTCCTACGCCCGGGAGAGGGGCGGGCCGGAATCCGGCGCGGCCCCAGAGCTCGTCTGACCCCCCGTCCGGATACGCGAAGCCCCATCCATTCACGATGACCCAGCCCGCCACAAAGGACCTGATCACCGTCAACATCGACGGCAGGGACGTCGCCGTGCCGAGGGGAACGAACGTGATCGAGGCCGCGCGCCGCCTCGGCATCGACGTCCCGCACTACTGCTACCACCCCAAGCTCACGGTCGCGGGCAACTGCCGGATGTGCCTCGTCGAGACGGGGATGCTGGCCGTGGATCCGGCGACCAAGGCCCCGGTCATGGATCCGGCCACGGGCAAGCAGAGGGTCAACTGGATCCCCCGTCCGGCGATCGCCTGCGCGACGAGCGTGATGCCGGGGCTGCACGTCCGCACCACCACGCCGTTGGTCAGGGATTGCAGGGAGGGTGTGATGGAGTTCCTGCTCATCAACCATCCGCTCGACTGCCCGATCTGCGACCAGGCGGGCGAGTGCAAGCTCCAGGAGCAGTCCGCGGGCTACGGCAGGGGCTATTCGCGCTACATCGAGCACAAGAACGTGAAGCCGAAGCGGACGCCGCTCGGCCCGCGCGTCACGCTGGATGACGAGCGCTGCATCCTGTGCTCGCGCTGCGTCCGCTTCTGCAAGGAGATAGCCAAGGACGACGTCCTCGGCTTCACCGACCGGGGCAGCTACAGCACCCTCGCGTGCTACCCGGGGCGCAAGCTCGAGAACGACTATTCGCTCAACACCGTGGACATCTGCCCGGTAGGGGCGCTCACGAGCACGGATTTCAGGTTCAAGATGCGCGTCTGGTTCCTCAACCAGACGAACAGCATCGACACCGGGTCGAGCGCGGGCGCGAACACGGTCGTTTGGTCCCGCGAAGGCGCCGTATACCGGGTCACGCCGCGCCAGAACGACTGGGTGAACGACACGTGGATGGCGGACAGCGGGCGGATCCTCTACAAGGAGATTCGCGCCCAGGGGCGGCTGGGCTCGATCCGGGTCAACGGGGCCGAGAGCGCGCTTGATTTTGCGGTCAAGGCCGCCGCCGATATCCTCCCGAGGGGCCGAGTCGCCGTCGTCGGGTCGGGCCGCAGCTCCGTCGAGGAGCAGTTCCTTTCGAAGAAGCTCTGCGACGCCCTAGGGGCGAGGGCTTCGCTGGTCTCGCGGGTGGGGAAGGGCGATGGGCTCCTGGTCTCGGCCGACCGCAACCCGAACGTGCGCGGAGCGCTCGTCACCGGCCTCATTGACGCCCTGCCGTCGGCAAGGCTCGATCGGCTTGGCGCGCAGATTGATTCGGGGCAGGTGACGGGCGTGGTTTCGATCGGAGAGGACCTCGCGGCAGCCGGGCTCAGCGCGTCGCAGCTCGCAAGGGTCTCGATCGTGTACCTGGGCACACACGCCAATGCGACGAGCGCGGCCGCACGCGTCGTCATCCCGACCCTCACGGTGTTTGAGAAGAGCGGCACCCTCGTGAACCAGCAGTTCAGGATCCAGAAGTTCCACAAGGCGGTGCCTGGGGTCGCGGGCGCGACCGACGACCTGCTGGCGCTCGCGAGGCTGACCGCGGCGGTGGGCGGGCCCGTCCTCAGCGCGGAAGTCGAGCCGCTGTGGGAGCGGATCGCGGCCGAGGTTCCGGCCCTTGGCGCAGTCAGCTTCGCCCCCATTCCGGACACGGGCCTCCTCCTGGACGGGGCGCCATGGGCCGGCCTTCCTTTCGCCGAGGGGCCGTCGCTCCATTTCGAACCGGCTGCTCGCGCGGCAGGGGAGGCCAGGCCATGATCGATTTCCTCCTCGGGCTTCCGGTTGCCGTGCAGGCCCTCCTCAAGGGCCTTGCGGTGATCGCGGTCGTCTTCCCCATCGCCGCGGCGTGCTCGATGGCCGAGCGCAAGGTGTGCGCCTGGATCCAGAGCCGGCCCGGACCGAACCGGGCGCTGCCCCCGATATTCGCATGGATCCCGGGGGCCGGGATCCTGCAGAGGCTGGGGGTCTGGCAGCTGATGGCGGACGGGGGGAAATTCGTCTTCAAGGAGGAGCCTCTCCCAGACCACGTCAACAAGCTCTACTACACGCTCGCTCCCGTCGTGGCGATGGTGCCGGCATTCACGACCGTGACGGTCGTGCCGTTTGGCGCCTACCTTGGGCACGGGGGCAGGGTGATCCCGCTTGCCCTGGCGAGCGTGGATGTCGGGATCCTGGCCGTATTCGCGGTGGCGTCGCTGGGCGTCTATTCACTGATACTCGCGGGCTGGGCCTCCAACTCGAAATACCCGTTCCTCGGGGGCGTCCGCGCCTCGGCGCAGCTGATCTCGTACGAACTCTCCATGGTGCTCGCGGTGCTGCCGGTGTTCCTCTGGATCAACGAGCCCGGGACGGCGGGCACGCTAAGCCTCGCGAAGGTGGTGGAGTTCCAGAGCCGGCCGGGATTCTGGGGTGGGGCGTGGTTCCTGTTCACCATGCCCGTCTCGGCGCTCGTCTTCGCCGTCGCGCTGTTCGCGGAGACGAACCGCCAGCCGTTCGACATGCCGGAGTCCGAGGCCGACCTTGTCGGAGGGTTCCACACGGAGTACGGCGCCTTCAAGTGGTCCCTGTTCTTTGTCGCGGAGTACGCCAACATGATCGTAGGGTCGGCCGTGTTCGCGCTCCTCTTCCTCGGGGGATGGAACCTCCTCCCCTGGCTTTCGCTCGCGCAGCTCCTCGAGGGGCTGCACCACCTGACCGGGTGGACGGTCTGGCTCCATCCGATTGTCGCTGGACTGGCCTCGATCGCGATCCTGATGGGGAAGGTTCTCGTGACGATCTTCATCTTCATGTGGATCCGCTGGACCGTGCCGCGGTTCCGCTACGACCAGGTGATGAAGCTGGGCTGGCAGAAGCTGCTCCCCCTCTCCATTGCCAACCTGATCGCCTACACGATCGGGATCGCGCTCCTGCAGCCATAACCAAGGAAGCCCCGAAGCCATGGCCGTCATCCAAGTCCAACGAAGAGCCCTCACCCTGGTCGAGCGCACCTACTTCCCGCAGCTCATGGGGGCGATGCTGACCACGCTGAAGCACCTGCTTGGCCCCGCCGACACCATGGAATACCCGGAGCAGCGGCCGGCGATACCTGCTGGATACCGGGGCGTCCCGACCCTCGTCAAGGATCCCAACGGGCGGGAGAAGTGCGTCTCGTGCCAGCTCTGCGAGTTCGTCTGCCCGCCGAAGGCGATCCGCATCACCCCGGGCTCCGTGCCGGAGGGCGCCGGCATCGACCATGTGGAGAAGGCGCCGCAGGCCTTCGACATCGACATGCTGCGGTGCATCTACTGCGGACTCTGCGAGGAGGTGTGCCCGGAGGAGGCGATCTTCCTGCAGAATCAGTATTCGATGTCCGGTTACAGCCGCACCGAGATGGTGAACCACAAGGACAGGCTCTACGAGCTCGGCGGGACGCTTCCCGACAGGCATTTCAAGTGGGATGTCAAGAAGGCCGCCGAGGCGGGGGCCGGCGCGCACGACTGAAGGCCGCACGATGGACCAGATCGCCTTCATTTCCCTCTCTGTTTTTTCGCTCGCCTGCGCCCTCGGCGTGGTCCTCAGCAAGAACACCGTGAACGGCGCGATGTGCCTGCTGCTGTGCCTCGCGGGCATCGCCGGCCTGTTTGTCCAGCTGCACGCCTACTTCCTCGCCTTCATCCTGGTGTGGGTGTACGCGGGCGCGGTCGTCGCGCTCTTCCTCTTCATCATCATGCTCCTCGACATGCAGGGCGGGCAACCCTGGCGGTTCCGGCTCGTGCAGGCGCTCGCTGGGTTCATGTCTGCGGCGCTGCTCCTTGCGGGGCTTGGACTCCTCGCGGTACGTGGCCGCCTTGGAGCCGGCCCCCCGGCCGGCCACGCCGCGGTGGGCTCGTCGCTAAAGCTCTACGCCTACCAGCTCTTCACCACCTACCTCCTGCCAGTCCAGGTGATGGGCTTCCTGCTCCTAATCGCGATGCTGGGCGTCATCGTCATCAGCCGGCGCATGGGTGAGGCGGAGGATCCCAGATGAAGCCGTCCCTCGATGCCTACGTGATGCTGAGTGCCGCGCTCTTTGCGATCGGCTTCCTCGGGGTCCTTGTCCGGCGCAACACGCTGGTGATCTACATGTGCCTCGAGCTCATGCTCGTGGCCGCGACCCTGGCGCTAGTCGCCTTCTCGCGTTTCAACGGGACGGAGGACGGCGACGTTTTCGTGTTCTTCATACTGACGGTGGCGGCCGCGGAAGTCGCCGTGGGCCTTGCGATCATCGTCGCGCTCTTCCGCGCGCGCCGGACCGTCGAGGTCGACCGCCTTGACTCCATGAGGCACTGACGACGGAACGCCGACCCGCGCTGCATGACGCCCCTCAACACAGCCCTTTTCGTTCTGATTGCCCCGCTGGCCTCGGCGGCGCTGATCACGCTCTTTCTGGGCAGAAGGGGGGAGATCGCGTCCGCCGTTTCCGTGATCACCGCCGCTCTCGTGGCGTGCGGCGCATTCTCGCTCGCGTTCGGCGGCGCGCGTTTCAACGCCGCCTGGGAATGGCTCCGATTCGGGTCATTCGCGGTCTCGATCGGGTTCAAGTTCGACGACCTCGCGGCGCTGATGCTGTCCGTTGTCGGCGTCATCGGGCTCTGCGTGCACGTCTACTCGCTCGGCTACATGAGCGATGACGCCGGGAAGGCGCGTTACTTCGGGGGCCTTTCGATATTCATGTTCTCGATGATCGGCATAGTCCTGGCCGACAACCTGTTCATGATGTTCATCTTCTGGGATCTTGTCGGATTCAGCTCATACTTTCTCATCAATCACTGGCGCGAGAGAAAGTCCGCGTCGGACGCCGCGAAGAAGGCCTTCGTCGTCAACCGGGTGGGCGATTTCGGTTTCCTGCTGGGGATCATACTCTGCTACAGGGTCAACGGCACGGTGAGCCTGTCGGCGCTGGGCGCGGATCACGCGGTCTACAGCCGGCTGGTCCCGCTGCTGTTGTTCTGCGGCGCGGTCGGCAAGTCGGCGCAGCTGCCCCTCCAGGTGTGGCTCCCCGATGCGATGGAGGGCCCGACACCCGTGTCCGCCCTGATCCACGCCGCCACGATGGTGGCCGCCGGCATCTACATGCTCTGCCGGATAAACGTCCTCATGGTGCCCCAGGCCCAGGACGTCATCGCTTGGGTCGGGACGCTCACCTCCCTGTACGCTGCGCTGTGCGCGGTCACGCAGCGCGACATCAAGAAGGTCCTCGCGTATTCGACGCTGTCCCAGCTCGGCTACATGGTGGCCGCGTTCGGGATGGGCTCGGTCGGGGCGGCGATGTTCCACCTGACGACGCACGCCTTCTTCAAGGCCCTCCTCTTCCTCGGCGCCGGCTCGGTGATCCTGGGGTGCCACCACGAGCAGGACATCTTCAGGATGGGCGGGCTCCGCGGCAGGATGCCGCTCACGTTCTGGACGTTCACAATCGCGGTCGCGGCCATAGCGGGCCTGCCGGGCCTGGCGGGGTTCTTCTCGAAGGACGCGATCCTCGTCCTCGCCTATGAGACCAATCCCGCGGTGTTCGGGGTCCTTGCGCTGACGGCCGTCCTG
>Ga0181538_10001679_pt1 | contig 24364 bp, 17 predicted proteins | sample PEATcosm2014_Bin_40_FD_119773 | JGI IMG/M metagenome (GOLD analysis project Ga0181538, IMG submission 119773) | Peatland microbial communities from MTU Mesocosm Facility, Houghton, MI, USA - PEATcosm2014_Bin23_30_metaG | ecosystem: Environmental > Terrestrial > Soil > Wetlands > Peat | place... | reverse complement strand
TCTCTTTGGGTCAAATTCCTCGAAGCTTTGCTTCGACTTTGTATTTTTAGGACATGAGCGAATATATTCATAAAAGCCATAATGTATCAGTACTTTTGTATCATTTTGTGTGTCCTGCGAAATATCGGAAAATGATTTTCAGTCAAGATATTGATATGGCTATAAAGGATATTTGCATAGAAATAGGGAAGCGATATGACATGAATTTTATAGAGATCGGGACGGATCAAGATCATGTTCATTTTCTTATCCAATCGGTACCTGCTTTAAGTCCCTTTAAAATAATAGAGATAGTGAAAAGCATTACGGCTAAAGAAATATTCAAAAAGTTTCCCGAAGTTAAAACAACGCTTTGGGGAGGAGAATTCTGGAGCAAAGGCTATTTTTCCAATACGGTTGGTGCAGCGGGATGTGAAAGCGCAGTAGCACGATATGTTCGAGAGCAAGGTCGAGAAAAAGAGTATAAAAATTTGCATAAAGAGGCGATTCAGATGTCTTTGTTTTGATTTAGATACCCCGAAGCTCTACTTCGGGGTTGTTCATTTTTTAATGTTAATGTCAATATTCACGTTGCAGATATTTTGGCTCTACCACAATAAGAAACCCATGAACCACCTCTATTACGGCGATAATCTCGACATCATGCGGCGGTATATCGACAAAGAATCGGTCGATCTGGTTTATCTCGACCCGCCGTTCAACAGCAGCCTGAACTAAAACGTCATATTCGAGCAGAAAAGCGACGATGCCGCCGGGGCGCAGATCACTTTTGTGATAAAAGAACAAAAATCTCTACAATTTCATTGGTTTTCCATGAGACGCCGGTGAAGAATTTTTAGATGTATTTTCAATAACGACGGTGCTGATGCTGCAAATTATCATTTTGTCTCGATCTACCCGGTGAAAAGAGAATCAATGTCCAGGTCCTATAGCGAATTAGTTCAAGAGAGAATCCCCATCGTTTTCGACGGCGCGTTCGGCACCGAAGTGCAGAAGCAGGACCTTCCGGTAGAAGCGTTCGCCGGGCATGACGGGTGCAACGAGATACTCAACCTGACGCGACCCGACGTTATCCGGAAAATTCATGGGTCCTATTTTGTTGCCGGAGCGGATATTATTACCACCAATACCTTCGGCGGAAACCGACGGAAGCTTGCGGAAAATGGGCTGGAAGAGAAATTATATGAAGTCAATAAAGCCGGTGCGCAGCTTGCCCGGCAGGAGGCGGCAATTGCGAGTGCACCGGGACGATTGCGCCTGGTTGCCGGTTCCATGGGGCCGACCGGCTATTTGCCGTCCTCCAAGGATCCTTCGCTTAATGCCATCACCTTCGATGCTCTGGCCGATATGTACGAAGAGCAGGCTTCCGCGCTGCTTGACGGCGGCGTCGACCTGCTCCTCCTCGAAACGTCGCAGGATCTGCTTGAGATTCGGGCGGCAATGTACGGAATCAGGCGGCTGCTTGCAAAGCTGCGGGTAACGGTCCCCCTGCATGTGCAATGCACCATGGATGTGACCGGACGAATGCTCCTTGGAAGCGACATCGGCGCGTTTCTTGGCGCAGTCTCTTTTGGAGCGGATGCGGTGGGATTGAACTGTGGAACCGGGCCTGCGGAAATGGCGCCGCACATCGAACGGCTTCTCGAATCGACCAATCTGCCCGTTGTCATGATGCCGAATGCGGGCATGCCGGTCAATATCGACGGAGAGGCCGTCTACTCCTTGACTCCGGAAGAATTCGCGGCACGCATCGCGCCCCTGGTTGTTGAAGGCGGATTGCCCATGGTCGGCGGCTGTTGCGGCACCACGCCGGCCCATATTCGCGAATTAAAACGTCAACTTGCCGGGAAGCGGGTGGCGGCGCGCACGGTGAGAAAGAACACTTGTTTCTGCGCCACCGGGATTTCGGGAGTCGATCTCGAACGCGTGGCTCGTCCGATCATCATCGGCGAGCGCTGCAATGCGCAGGGGTCAAAGAAAACCAAGGAGCTCGTTCTTGCCCGGAACTGGGATGAATTGAACCGGCTTGCTCTGGAACAGGTTGCACAAGGCGCCGCTATCCTCGATCTTTGCGTCGCGATAAACGAGCGCGACGACGAAGCGGATACCATGCGGGCGCTTGTCGCCTACCTTTCCGACCGCGTGACGGCGCCTTTTGCAATCGATTCCACGGATCCGGCGGTTCTGGAAATTGCTTGCAGGACGAGTCCCGGCAGCGTCCTGCTTAACTCCATTAATCTGGAAAAAAAGGGCGCGCGGGCTCGGCGTGTGCTCCGGGAGGCGGTGAATTTCGGTTGTTCGGTGATTGCGCTTACCATTGACGACAGTGGAATGGCGAAAACAATTGATCGCAAAATCGAATGTGCGGCGATGCTGCGCGACATGGCCGGGGAGGCGGGCCTGCCCGAACACTACCTCTATATCGATCCGCTTGTCCTGACGCTTGCGACCGGCAACCCGCAGGACGCCGATGCAGCGGCCATAAGCCTTGAAGCGCTACGGAGAATCAAGGCTCAGCTCTCCGGGGTGCGTACGGTGATGGGGGTGAGCAATGTCTCCTACGGTCTGTCGCCGGCGGCGCGGCGCATCCTGAACAATCTCATGCTCCACCATGCGGTGGCGGCAGGGCTCGATGCGGCGATATTCAATCCGCTTCATCTCGACGATATCGCGACCTACGCCCCGGAGGCGCGACAGCTTGGCGAGTCGCTGCTTTTTAACCGTTCCGCCGATACCCTGCAAAAGTTTGTGCATTATTTCGAGGCTGCCGCCCCCTCTGGAAAAGTAAGGACTCGAAACGAGCCTGCCGAATCCCTGTCTCGGACTCCCGCTGAAACACTGCGACAGGCAATCCTTTTACGTGATCGTCGCGATGTGAAGCGGTCCATTGACAACCTGCTGCAGGAGCGTCCGGCGGCGGCGATTCTCGATACCATCCTGCTTCCGGCAATGGACGAAGTGGGGAGGCGGATGGCGGCGGGAACCATGATCCTGCCCTTCGTGCTCCAGGCTGCTGAGGTCATGCGCGAAGCGCTTGCCGTTCTTGAACCGCACCTGAAAAAAGGCGGTGCGCAGAGCAAGGGGAAAATTATTCTTGCGACGGTATTCGGCGACGTTCACGATATCGGAAAAAACCTTGTCGGCTCCATCATGCGGAACCAGGGATTTGAGGTGATCGATCTCGGCAAGCAGGTCCGGCTCGATGCGATCATCGAGGCGGTTGCGGAACATCGGCCCGATGCCGTAGGGCTTTCGGCCCTTCTCGTGACGACCTCTCGCGAGATGGGCGTCTGCGTGCGTGAATTCGCGCGACGGGGGATTACCGTTCCCGTGCTCATTGGCGGCGCTGCCGTGAGCGGCGCCTTTGCCGCTCGTATCGCAAAGCTCGAAGATGGGACTTCGTATAAAGGGAATGTCTACTATTGCCGCGATGCGTTTGAAGCGGCGAAAGTCGTTGAGCGGACAAAACAGGGAACATCGTTACCGGTAAATCCTGAGGCGAAAAACGCGCTTTCGAACACTGTCGCGGGGACTCGCGATGCGCCGCCGATGCTTGACCATGGCGAGTATAGGGAACCGCCCTTTTACGGGACCGGCGCGGTGCTCCGCTGGGAGAGCGGCTCTCTGCTTGATAAAATCACCCCTTCCCGTCTGTTCAAAGCGTGGTGGGGTGGCGGGCGGCTGACCAAAAAAGCTTATGCCGAGGCTGAGGCGCAGGATTTTATTCCAGCTCTCGAAAAACTGCGGGCAATAATAACCGACTCATTCCTCCTCGACCCGGCCGCCCTCTACGGTTTCTTCCCGACTATCACGGATGGAGAACAGGTGATTCTGCTTGATCCCTCGGATTTCCATACGGAACTGGCATCCTTTGTCTTCCCGCGCATGCCAAAGGCCGGTAATCGGTCCATTGCCGATTATCTGCGCCCCGAAGGAGATTTCCTTGCGTTGCAGATTGTGACGATCGGCCCGGGGTTGAGCATTCGGGCGGGAGAATTTTTCGGCGCGGAAAATTCCTACTCCATGGGTTATTATCTTAACGGGATCGGCGGTTACCTGACCGAAGAGCTTGCGGAACTGGTAACCGGTGAAATCGTTCGCGGACTCCGGCTTCCGCCCGCGACCGGTAGGCGGTATAGCTTTGGGTATCCGGGCATGCCGCTGCTTGAGGAGCAAAAGAAACTGTTCGAGATTATGGCGATTGAGGAAAGGCTTGGCATTACCCTCACCGAACGGTTTCAGATGATGCCGGAACATTCGACGCTCGGTATGTATATACGGCATCCGGGAGCGGAATACTTGGCATAAGACCACGGATAAAGGCAGAGGGATGAAAGCATGGTTTCTTTCCGTCGTTTTTATAAAAACATGCCAGAAAACCCCGTTCTGTGAACGGGGATGAATGGCATCAAATTGTTTTCATGGTTTGCATTTTATTCCAGAAGCCCCGCCCTGTGGGCTGGGTAATTCACTCATTCTTCAACCTTTCTCAATCTTCTCTTGACTTTCTTCCTTCATACATTGGATATTTATAGTGATTTCATGACTTTATCGGAGGAGGGATGAGCGTGAATACGACAAAACATGACCTCATTGCGCAGGTTGCCAAGCGTATCGGGTTGACGCAATCCGACACGAAAGTTGTTGTCGAGGAGCTTCTGGAAACGATTTCCCGGCTTCTGGAGGAGCAAAACAGCATTGAGATACGGGGGTTTGGGACTTTTTATACTAAAATGCGTAAACCTCGACCCGCGCGCAATCCCAAGACCGGGGAGGTCGTTCCGCTCAATCGCAGGCTCGTGCCGCTCTTCAAGTATTCCGGCGATATGAAAAAGAAAATTGTCAATGCGCTCCTGGAAAAGAATCCGGTCTGATTGGAAGAGGGGTGCTGTCTCGCGGACGTCGATGCCGGGAAGAGAGATGTTTTCGCCGTTTGAAAAATATTTTTATGTTAGTTCTTGAAATTACGCGAAAGCAAGTAGTATAATAGTCGTAAGGAGGATGAATAATGCTCAAAATCATTCGTGTCGTCGCCATTATGGTTGCGGTCGTTCTTCTCGCATGGGTAATCAAGGAGATGTTAGGCCCCAGTGCCGAGAAAAAATCCGAAGACTTGGTGCAGAAAATCAGGTTGAATGGAGTGTGAGGTGAAGTCGGGCTTCAACTCCTCTTTTTGCCCGCTTGTGTTATCCCCTTGAATTCCCCGGCTGGATCGCGCTGAGCCACTTCTGTATCCGGGTTGTGGAAGAGCTGGAAGCTGTATCGCTTCTCAGTGAAAGGGGCGGTGTTGTATATTATTAAATGTCTATTTTTCCGGGTTTCTCCGGAATAGCATTTTGCGGAAGTGGTGGAATTGGTAGACTCGCTAGGCTCAGGACCTAGTGGGCGCAAGCCTGTGGGGGTTCGAGTCCCCCCTTCCGCACATATCTTTCTTTCCCGGCTGACGCCCTCTAAGCGTGCAATAATGCAGAATCAACGTTTTCCTATCGAAGTGCTCCCGTTGCCGGTAGTTGAAAAAATTGCCGCAGGTGAAGTCATTGAGCGTCCCGCCTCGGTTCTTAAAGAACTTGTGGAAAATTCAATCGATGCCGGCGCTACGAAAATCGAAGCTTTTATCGAAGGTGCCGGTTTTTCAAGAATTAAAATTGCCGATAACGGGTGCGGCATGACCGAAACGGATCTTGCGCACTGCCTTCTCCGCCATGCCACGAGCAAAATCAGGACGAGCGATGACCTTTTCGCCATCACGACCATGGGGTTCCGTGGAGAAGCGCTCGCGAGTGTCGCGGCGATCAGTAGATTGACAGTAGCGACATCAACGGACCAGAACGGTCTCGGGCATGAAATCATGTGCAACGGCGGCGTGCAGGGAAAGGTGGAACCGGTAGCGCATAGCCAGGGTACGACCACCGACGTGCGTGATCTTTTCTATAACGTCCCTGCCCGAAAAAAATTCATGAAGAGTCCGCGTAGCGAGCAGATGGCGGCTACGCGGATTGTGGAGCAGCTCGCCGCCGCCTTTCCGGCAATTCATTTTTCTCTCATGGCCGATTCCAACCGCCTTCTCGATTTTCCACCCGTTGAAACAGTGCCCGACCGGATCGGTCAGATCGCCGGAACATCGTTCGTCAAAGAGCTCATAGAATGCCGGAGCGTGCGTCAGGGTCTCGAAATGGTCGCTTACATTTCGTCTCCCGAAATTGTTCACTCCCGGCCGCGTTTTCAAAACCTTTATGTAAACCTTCGGTGTATCGACTGCGATGCGGTCACCCATGCAATTCGGGAGGCGGCTGGGCGATTCCTGAGCGCCCAGTATCGGCCGTCATTTTTCTGTTTTCTTACCATCGATCCGTCGCATATAGATGTCAATGTACATCCTACGAAGCAGCTGGTGAAATTTGACGATGAGCGCGCCCTGTTCAGCTTCATCTACGCCGCAGTGCAGAAAAGCATCGGGAGCAGCCTTGCAGCCCCGAGGGATATGATGATTCGAAGGCGCGAAGTTCCGACTGCGATTATCGATCCCGTTACGCCGTTTTCGGATGCGGATCGGGCGGCGTCCTCCGGGGAAGGAGTTCCCGCCGAAGCGATGCAGGAATCGCTTGACTTACCCGGTTCAACCCGTTTTTCGTTTTTCGCTTCAGATAGCGAGCAATTTGCAGGAAAGAGTGTTGTCAGGAATGGGGATGGTGCGGATAGTGAGAGGGCGACGCCGGCGTTGCCGGATGCACAATTTCCTGATGCGACCGAAACCGTTATCCCGTTTCCCGTGGCTGGAACTGCCGGCGAGAGCTCCCCCGGCGCCGGCGGGGGGAGCGCTGAATCGTCCCAAAGCTTTGCGGAGCGGGAAACCGAGTGGGACCTTATTTCCTGCTACCAAATTCATGAAACGTATATCCTTGCCCCGATCAAGAACGGCATCCTGCTTATTGATCAGCATGCGGCGCATGAGCGGATTCTTTATGAGCAGGCGATTGAAGATGTCAGCCGAGGCCGCTCGGCCTCGCAGCAGCTTCTGTTCCCGGTTATCATCGAATTCGCAACGGAGGAAAAAACGGTCGTGCTCTCGGGTCTGCGCTATTTTTCCTCCTTCGGGTTTGAGATAAGCGATTTCGGCGGCGCTGCGGTCGCGGTTTCCGCCATTCCTTTTTTTATGCGGACTGCGGATGCCGAAGATGCCGTTCGCTCCATGGTTCGTTATCTTCTTGATGAGCAGGACCGCGATATCCTTCAGGAAACGACGAAACGTTTTGCCTCGGCCTTCGCATGCGGCGCCGCAATAAAGGCGGGTCAAAAGTTGTCGCAGGAGGAGATGAATGCACTTGTCAATAGCCTCTTTGCGGCAAAAAACCCTTACACCTGCCCGCATGGCAGGCCTACGCTGGTACGCATCTCCCTGGATGAACTCGGCAGGCGTTTCCTGCGCATGTAACCCTGTTTTAAATACATGAACAAGTATTGCTTAACCTTTGGGGACCATACGAAGAGAGCCACGGCTCGGGTTTATAACCAACTGATAGGATATTCATGATGCACAATGAATCCCGGCCCCCCAAAGTGGCTTTTCAATCGATCGGGTGCCGTACCAATCAGGCGGAGATCGAAGAGCTTCGCGCGGGACTCGTAAACTGCGGATTCCAGGCGGTGGATAGCTTCAATGGCGCCGATATCATTATCCTCAATACCTGTTCGGTCACCGGTCATACCGAATCGAAAATCATGCGGCTTCTTGGCGCTTTATCGCGCGAAGCGCCTCTGGCGAGAGTGCTTGTCACCGGGTGCATGGCCGAGCGAAAGAAGGCCGAGTTTCTGAAAGTCCCCAATGTTAGCTGGGTGGTCGGTAGCGGCTGCAAAGGGAGGATTCCGGAGATTTTGCGCAGCCGCCCGCGCGGACTTTTTTTCAGGGAGCTTGAGGCGACGCCGCTTCACGTCCCGCCTGCGCTTCAGCCGCCGGCAATCGGCGGGCGTACTCGGTTTCACCTTAAAATTCAGGAAGGGTGCAATCGCCGCTGCGCCTACTGCATCGTACCTTTTCTTCGCGGGCCGTCGCGATCCGCTGCTGCGGATGACATCGAACGCTCGCTGCGTGCTGCACTTGACGCCGGGTACAAGGAGATCGTTCTCACCGGCACCCATATCGGCCAATACCGGGATCCCTCCGGGGTGCGATTGTTCCCGCTTGTAGAACGGCTTCTCCGTATCGGGGGCGACTTCAGGCTCCGATTGAGTTCAATTGATGGAGAGGAAGTTTCTGATCGGCTTTGTGCGATGGTCGGGGAAGGGGGTAAACTGTGTGATCACCTCCATGTCAGCCTTCAGAGTCTTTCGGTCGGAGTACTGCGCCGCATGAATCGTCCCGGCGCAGAGCTCGATGGGATGGTTGAGCGGCTGGCCGCCTTTCGCGCCCGGTATCCTGCCGCCGGTCTGGGCGCCGATTTCATCGTTGGATTCCCCGGAGAAACCGAGGCGCAGTTCGAAGAAACCCTTGCGAATGCCGGGAAAATAGAGTTCTCCTATGCGCATATTTTCCGTTACTCTCCCCGGCCGGGAACCGCGGCGTCCGCTATGGCCGACATGGCGATCCCGGAGGCGGTAAAGCGGGAGCGCAGCGACCGATTGCGCGTGGTAATAGCGCGGAGTGCGGATGCGTTCGTTAGGCGACAGATCGGGAAGACGCGGCGTATCATTGTGGAGGGGAGCTCGACAAAGGGGATTACCGCAAATTATCTGACGGTGGACCTCGGCCCCATTTCACCGCTTCCAAATTCGTGGCTTGATGTTGTAATAGAAAAATCCGCCGGGAAAAGCAGGCAGTGCACAGCAGTTTTATCCGACTCAGGACACTGAGTCCTCTATTGTTGGCCGGAACTGTTGAAAGATCATTGTCGAGGATGGGAAGAGAACGCTCCAGGCTGTGGAGCATTTTTATAATGTCGTCGAACACCCGATACCGGTGCAATGAATAATAACTGGTTATGTCAATGGAGCAAACCGCCCGCATACTAAGGATACATTGTATTTTCAGCGCATGATTTTTTTCGGTCGTTTAAAAAAGGGCCTCAGTAAGACCCGTTCGCAGATCGCCTCCATTGTCGGCCTGAAAACCGAATTCGATGACCGGTTCTATGAATCCTTGGAAGAAGCCCTCATTGCCGCCGATATAGGTCTTGATTTTTCGCGGTCCGTTATAGAGCGGCTTCGCCGGGAGATCAAAGGCAAGGGACTGAGAACTTCTGCGGAGGCCTATGCCACGCTCAAGGAACTCCTTTCCGCGGATTTGATGTTGGAGACTGCGTCCGTCGATGTCGGCGCAAAACCGCGGGTGGTGCTCGTGACGGGCGTCAATGGCGTGGGGAAGACCACGACTATTGGCAAGATCGCCGCTTCATACGCCGCCGAAGGCAAGCGCGTGATGCTCGGCGCTGGCGATACCTTCCGGGCCGGCGCCATCGAACAACTGCGAATCTGGGCTCAACGCACCGGTTCTGATTTTGTTTGTCAACATGTGGGTTCGGACGCGGCATCGGTCGCCTATGATGCACTCGAAGCGGCGACCAAACGGAATATCGATGTGCTCCTGCTCGATACCGCCGGACGACTGCACAACAAAGTCAACCTCATGAACGAACTCGAGAAGATTATTCGCGTGATCCGGCGGCATACGCCCCGTGCGCCGCATGAAATTCTCCTCGTCATCGACGCCACTACCGGCCAGAACGCTCTCAGACAGGCGCAGGTCTTCAACAGTACCATTGGCATCACCGGACTGGTCATTACCAAACTCGACGGGACCGCCAAGGGAGGCATCGCGCTTGCCCTTACCAGTAAGCTCAAAATCCCTATCAGAAAGATCGGTGTTGGAGAGAGCATCGACGACCTCCAGGATTTCAATCCGCATGATTACATTGAGGCGATGCTCGGGGAGTTGGGGGAGATGTCCTAAAGAGATCGAAAGCCACTGGCGTGTAGCGTCGTATGGCGTACAGTCCGGCCCATGAAATGAAAAAAGCGCGACGACGTGGGCCGGAACATCCAAATCATAGCGTGTATCGCTCCTCTCTCCGGCATATATTTTTTATCAATCTCTTTTAACCGGTACCTCTAAAAATTCCGTTCATGGTTTGACCGGTTCACTACGAACGGTGGAGGTGCAGGCATTTTTCTGCGATACCATTTCTTCTTCCGTTTAGCAAAGGACGGAAATGGCCATTTCGAGAGGTCTCTTAATAATGTTTCCAGGAACCTCATGGACAGTGCAATAAACGCGGAAGCCCTGACTAAAAAATTCGATGATTTAACGGCCGTCGATGGCATCTCTTTTCGAATCAACGAGGGAGAGTGTTTCGGTTTTCTCGGTCCTAACGGAGCCGGGAAGACCACGACGGTGAAAATGATTCACTGTTTTTCGCCGATCACCTCCGGTTCAGTGACTGTATTCGGCAAGTCCAGTAACATTGATAACCGTGAAATCAAGATGATGACCGGGGTTATCCCTCAGGAGATTACGCTCGATGTGGACCTGACGGTGTACGAAAACCTGATGGTTTTCTCCCGGTTTTTCGATATTCCGCGCACCGAGGCCAGGAAGCGGATCGCCGAACTTCTCGAATTTGTTGAGCTGCAGGCCAAGGCAAAAAGCAGGATTCACGCCCTCTCGACTGGCATGAAGCGAAGGCTGCTCATTGCGCGAGCGCTTCTCAACCGGCCTCGTCTTATCATTGCTGATGAACCGACGACCGGGCTCGATCCGCAGGTGCGGCATTTGATCTGGCAGCGTTTGCGACTCCTTAAAAATCGCGGGGCGACCCTGCTTTTGACGACGCAGTACATGGATGAAGCCGCCCAGCTCTGCGACCGCATCGTGATCATGCACCAGGGAAAGATATTGCGGGAGGGACCGCCCGCGGCACTCGTGGCGGATGAGATCGGCAAGGAGGTCATAGAGGTCCGTATCGGACGGGAGGAGGATGCTTCGCTTATTGCCCGGCTTACCGATGTCGCGTGCGGTCACGAACGGGCGGGTGATACGCTTTTCTTCTACTGCCGTGACGGCCGGGAGCTCATGAAAAAGGTGGTGGAACTCAATCTGCCGAACGTCCTGAATCGCCCTGCCACTCTCGAGGATGTGTTTCTAAAGTTGACAGGAAGGAGCTTGGCCGAGTGAACTTGTCGTACCGTATTTATTACGTCTTCCTTCGAAACTTGACCTCTTACAAGCGATTCGTGGTTCCCACGCTGATCGTCAGCCTCGGGCAACCGCTATTTTACCTGATAACGTTTGGCATCGGAATGGGCGCCTACATGGGCTACTTCGGCGGCAAACCCTACCTTTATTTTCTCGTACCGGGCGTGCTGGTATCCTCGGTAATGCTTTCCGCCTCCTTCGAATGTCTATACGGCACCTTTGTGAAGATCGTGCACGAGCATCTCTACGACTCGCTCATTGCAACGCCGGTATCGGCTGAGGATGCAGTGGCGGGCGACATTGTTTGGGGGGCGTTTCGCGGACTCATCAGCGGCATTCTCATGCTGATCGTCGCCGGCTTCATGAGGATCTTTCCCGCCTCGGTCGGCAACGTGCTGGTTCTTTTGGTCCTTATGGGTTTTATCGGCGTCATGTTTTCGTCCCTTGCCATGATCGTTACCTCAATGGCTCCTCATTTCGATTTTTTCAACTACTACACCGAGCTTTTCCTCACCCCCATGCTTTTCTTTTCGGGCGTTTTCTTCCCGCTCGACCACTTTCCCCCATGGATGAAAATTTTTGCCCAATTCCTTCCGCTTACGCATGCGGTGGAGGTCTCCCGCGCGGCCTTTACCGGGCAGGTTTCAATGCATCTCCTGCCGAACTTTCTGTACCTGCTGCTCCTTGAAATCGTGGCCTTCTGTGCGGGCGTAAAGATGATGAAGAGGAGAGTGGTGAAGTAAAGTTTTCATATTATTTTACAGGACATAAATTATTGTTAAATAGGCGACATGCCTTTAACGATACCTCCTGCATGATTTCTGTTCGCCGATAAAATCATAAGAAGCATTGATTTTTTAAGCGAATTTTCCCGCTCAGCCCGCTGACGAATTGTAATTTATAAAAAGAGAAATTATACCGTAAATAGTACCGGAGAGGCGCATTGGCACCGAAAAAGCATCTGGGACAGCATTTTCTGACCTCTCCAATAATTGCGCAAAAAATTGTTGAGGCAATTCCCGCAGAGTTGCATGAACGGGTGCTCGAAATCGGTCCGGGCCGGGGGGCGCTCAGTAGGTATATACAAGAGCGGTATAAAGATTTCCATCTCATCGAAATAGATCGGGATGTTATCGTCCGCTTGAAGGAAAACCTCGGGCATGGTTTTTATAAAATCCATGAAGCAGATGTGCTCGAATTCGATTTCGGGCAGGTCGGGTTCCCCCTGCACGTGATCGGCAACCTGCCCTATGTCATCGGGGCGCTCATCATTAAAAAGACGCTTCTTTATGGAAGCGCCATCCGGTCCTTTACCTTCATGGTACAGCGCGAAGTGGCTGAGCGGATCGTCTCTTTACCCCACCGTAAAGCAAATGGATTCCTCTCGATTTTTTGCCAATATTTCGGGGCGGCCAAACTTCTGTTCGAGGTGCCGCCCGAAGCGTTTTTCCCGAAGCCGAAGATCTTTTCGGCAGTTGTTCAGATCATCCCCGATCCGGTATCAGTTGAGTGCCTGTCGCAGGAGCAATGGCGACCTTTTTTTGCCTTTGTGAGCAAGGGGTTCTCCCAGCGCAGGAAAAAGCTTTCCAATGTGCTAGGCCGCGTAACCGGGGAGCAGACACGTTTCGAGACGGTCCTCGCTGAGCTGGGGCTCAATCCGCTTTCGCGTCCCGAAGATCTCGGCATCGCTGCATGGCTGCGTCTTTTCGGGAAATGGAAACCATGATCTCAACAGCGCGCCGGGGAGCCGTTATCGTGGGCGTCGCGGTCGCAACGGTTTTGTGTCAAACCTACGAATGGCCGTCATTCTTTGCGCCGGCAAGGCGGGATACCGTGGTCGATTCTTCCAAGCTCCGGCTATCGACGCAGGACAAGGTGTTTGAAAATGATGAAAGCACCCAATCTGGCCTGGTGTGGGATCCGCATCTGGCTACGTGCCATTTTCTGCAGCACTTTCTTTACGAGACCTCAGGAGATATAGGATTGCATGCAACAAACCAGTATGTTGATCTTTCCGGAAGCGTGGTAAGGGATAGCGCGCTTCCCGGCAACGGAGCGCTGGGATTGGAGTGGTCTCCGACGGCTCACTATGATCTGCGCGAGCAAGGGAGCGGGTTTGAGTCCACCGTCGATCTCGGGCCGGTCATGCAATGGCGCATCGACAGCGTTCCGGTGAGCATTCGCGGGGGCGTGTCGGGTACCGCATGGAACGACAGCCTGCCGTCGAGCCTTGGTCGAGCCACCATCGATTCGGCGAACGGCGCGGCAGGGTACTATGGCGGTTTTTCTTTAGGGGATACCGCCGCGCGGTTCTTTGGGCTCCCGCTCTACCTCAGTGCGCAAGCGCTTGGCCGATCCGTTGAGCAGGATGCCATAGCCGTCCTCACCGGATCGGCCCTTTTCGCTCACAAGCTTCCCAGCGGCGACTCTCTTTTTGCGTATTTCGGGGATTCCCTCTCAAACGGCAAGGAGGATTATTTGGCCGCCTCCTCCTCCGGGGGCTTGCAGTATTTAAGCAGCCCCTGGCGGATCGCGCAATCGCTTCAGGCCGCGGGGGGAATCAAGTTTACTGAACGATTCAACCTTCAACCGGCCTTTTATTATTCCTACACGGATAAGTCGGTTGAATACCCGAACGATGACTCCGTTCCGAGCGATGTCCGTGACATACTGCAAACATATTGCTTCATGCTGTCCTCGGACTCAGCGGCCCATCTTATTTATCGGGGCGGTCTCAGAATAACTTCCGGTAACGAGGTCTGGCTTTTTGATAAGGACTTCTCAAGGTTTGGATCGCCTACATATATTTTTGATCACCAGGACAGCCTCGATATTACCGCAAAGCTGGAAGATCATCAGATATATATTGCCGCTGCCGATCAGTATCTCGGCATTAAACTGCCCCATGATTGGATTCTGGAGTACAAGCTGACCGCCTTCCGCGATTCCAAGACCTATTCATCATTTGCCGGCGATACGAACTATAACACCAATGATCATATCACCATAAATAATCATCTCGATCTGGCGCTTGGCGGCGCCCATAAGTGGACCGGCAACGTTTATGGCGAATATGCCACCTATACGGTTAATTATCTTGAGAGCGAGGAAAGCGCCCAGAATTCCGTGCAGACCGGCTACCGGCTCGGGCTCAATGTGAAATTTCAGCCTTCGGAGCGGTTTTCCCTCAACGAACGCATTGCCGCCGATGCCGAAATAACCGACTGGATGTATGAATCGTTCCATAGTTATCCCAACATACCGGACCCGCCGCCTTTTCAGCGCATGTTCGCCTCGAATCTCGCCGGTAAATGGGAGTGCTCTAAAATGATTGAACTGACCGGCAGGTGGACGGAAACCTATGCCGATAACGGCGTCTGGGCCGGCAGCCAGTACTTCAACCCATCCAAGGTTGATTCAATGAGAACCAATTACTACGGGATCAATTTTAAATCAATCGAAAATACGTTTACGCTGGGAACGGCTTTGATACGAGCATGGGGAAGGGTTGAGGTCGGCTGTGAAGTCCAGGATAATCTCAGCATGCCGTTCGACAATACTTTCCAGAAGTACGATATCAACCAATCCAGCCTGATCGAACCATATATTGACCTTGGGGTACATTATCATCGGGTATCTTTAAATGGTAAGGTTATACGCATGATCAGCACCGTTCCAAATGAAAGCGGCTGGAACATCGGTATCGCCGGACAGGCAGCATGGTGATGAATCCGCGCGTGAGAGCTATTTTTCAAAAAATCCTTCCGGCATCGCTGCTCGCCGCGCTCATGTGCTCGTGCGGAATATTTTCCCCGCGGCAGTCACAGACGCCTAACGGTAACGGCACGACCGATCCATTGAATTTTTCTGCAATAGGAGGAACGCAATATCCCTTTCCCACCCTGCAATACGAAGATCTTTTCCAGGGCGACGATCCGATCTACAACGATGAAAACTCTCGTCCTTCGACAAAGGCCGCGTTGATAGCTCGGCTGAATCAGATCGCGAACGCTTACCCCCATATCCAGGTTAATTGGACCGTAACAGACTGGATTCCGAACAGTTCCGATGATTCAGTCACGGTCAACGTGGGTAAGTACGATATTATTTTAAATACCAGCACTAATCCGAGCGATACCGCTGGCTCGGGAACGGCCATCTTTATCCTAGTGCAGAATGCAGGCTGGCATATCAGTAGCTGGACAGATTATCCGGCGCAGGGCGTATCTTTTTTTTCACCAAACTATAATCAATAAACAGGCGGATTCTGAAAAAGAAGTGCGCTGGGAGGAGTGACGTTTGTTGTCTCAGGGTGGAATAAAAAAGGCGATAGCCTGCCTCATACCGTTCATCCTTGTCGGGGGCATCTTTTCCTGCGGTGGCCGCGACCCCTTTTTTCCCTCGTCCGGCGCCTACGTGGGAGTGCCCATGCGCTCTACTCCGCAAGGACTCATTACCCAATTTGAAAATGCGTACCAGGATATCAGCTTGAGTCTTTACCAGAATTTACTTCCTACTGACGGATCGTTTGAATTTTTCGTAGCGCCGGGGTTTGTGCCTGAAAATCCGGTGAGTCTCGACGTAGAAACAAGAGATACGACTTTGCAGTTTATTGGAAATTCCACATATTATTATTATTGGACACAAGACATAGAGTTGAAAAGTGAGTATGCCCTCTTCCAGAATGCCCTGTCTATGCAGTTCATCACCCCTATTAGTATTGAGCAGAGTCGTCCCATTTTTGATTCCCTTGGGGATACGACCAATTATGAAGTAGAGATGACCGGCGAATTGTACATCTCTTTCAACAATCCCGATGCGTATCCCGACCAGGACATCTTGATTAGCTGCGATTTTCTTCTTGCACGCGATTCTAAGAATTTATGGGTTATAAAGAAGTGGTATGATCTTCAAAGTTCATCGTAAAGTATGATTAAAAGATTATTGGAATCTGCGCTCCACACTTTCTGCACTGCGCCATGGCGTTTTCCCTTTTTTCCATTCGCACTAAATGCGGCGTTCGTCGTACCGCATATCCTGCCCGTTCAATGAGCAGCGTATCGCACACCGGGCAATGTGTATGCGTCCTGTCCTCCGTGGCGATGTTGCCTACGTACACATACCGGAGCTTTTTATTCGCGATCTCCCAGGCACGATTCAACAGCCATTCGGCCGTTGACTCGTGGTGCATTTTATGACGGGGGAAATAGCGCGAGAGGTGAAGCGGCGTTTCGGGCCCGAGGTTGTTCGCGATAAAATCGGCCAATTGTTCCGTCTCTGCCGGATCGTCGTTCTCGCCCGGAATGAGTAAATGGGTGATTTCGAGGTGGCATCCCGCTTTTTTCACTTGTTCACAGGCTGCCAGAACCGGATCGAGCGACCCCTTGCAGATGCGCCGATAAAAAGAGGGATTGATCGACTTGATGTCGATATTCATGGCGTCGATTACCGTGAGCAGGTCGGCGAGCGGAGCGGGCTCAATGAAGCCATTGGTAACCATGACATTCTTGAGCCCCAATTGCCTGATGCGGCCGCCCACTTCCATGATCGTCTCGAACCAGATGACTGGCTCGGAATAGGTATAGGCGATGCCGAGAGTGCGGCTGTCTCCGATCAGACTTACAAATCGTTCAGGCGAAATCTCCTTAACATCAAGGAGCGTCTGGGCGATCTCGCAGTTCTGGCAGAAGGAGCATTTAAAGGTGCAGCCGTTCGGGCCTGCTGAAAAGATAGAAGAACCGGGGTAATAATGAAAGAGCGGTTTTTTCTCGATCGGGTCGATTGCCGTCGCAACCGGTCGGCAGTAGTTTGCCGAGATAAGCCTGCCGCCGATATTCTTTCGTGTTAAGCAGATACCTGCCCTGCCTTCCGGAATTTTGCAGTGGTGAGGGCACAGAAGGCACGTCACCCGGTTATCCGCCGATTTTGTATAGTAGGATGCCTCTTTCATACCGGCAAAATATAGTTTTGTGCAATAATTATGTCTTTCTCAATAATTCTCTCGGCTATGCCAAACGGGTGGTACGCCTGTTAATTTACTAAGCTCGCGCCGTCGGCGATCCGCGCGAAATGCACGGTAGGATTTCGACCGGTACGTTTCTTGTACTCCCGCGTTATCGTATCGCCGAATTTATCCCTCACCTCGGTTTTAAGAACCGTCAATGTCGCTCCGCCGAAACCTCCGCCGGTAAGCCTCGCTCCATATACGCCGTCGATAGATTTTGCAATATCAACAAGAATATCCAGTTCCTTGCACGAGTTTTCGAAGTTATGAATCGAACTGTCATGCGACAGGTACAGAAGGGAGCCGAACTCCGTCATTGAACCCCTCTTGATGAGTTCTATCGCGGAAAAAACGCGTTCATCCTCGCCGACGACATGCAAGGCCCGTTTGAAAAGTTGCTGGTCGAGCTCTGCCCTGGCGCTCTGAAGCTGCGTCATGCTGACATCGCGCAGCATTTTAATGTTCGGGTTTTTCCTGTTGAAAAATTTGGCCGCTTCGAAGCATTCACGGCGACGACTATTGTATTCGCCGGCGACCAGCGAGTGAACCACGTCTGACAGGGTAATGGCGAGCGTGATGTCGCCTGCTATGGGAATTGTATCATGATGCAAGGAGCGAAAGTCGCTGAACAGCAGATGACCCGCCTTGCCGAAAATGGAGGAAAATTGGTCGAGAAGACCGCAATTGGCGCCGACGAAGTTGTTTTCCGCCTTCTGGCAAATTTTTGCCAGTTCAGTCGGGTCGATCTGAAAATCGAAGAGTCCGCAAAGAGCAAGTGCGGTTGCCACTTCGAGTGCCGCAGATGATGATACGCCGGCTCCCAGCGGCACGGAGCTATGAATCGCCAGGTTAAAAGGGGCCACCGGAAATCCACGATCCAGCAGCATTCGATAGACGCCGAGTGGATAATTCACCCAGCTATTCCTGCCTTTAAACGGCTTGATATCTTGTACGATAACTGATTCGGGAAATAGACAGGAGGTAAGACTACACTCACGCGATGCAGACTTTGAGGCGGCAACCCAAACCTCCCTATCGATGGCTGCGGAAAGAACGACGCCTTCGTTGTAATCGGTATGGTTTCCAAGCACTTCGACCCGGCCGGGAGCTCTCGAACACACGGTCGGGGCGGTCCTGAAAAAGTTCTGGAAATGCTTCGTTACAATATCTAAATATGAATTCGCGGTAACAGACATGTACGATATCCTTTCTTTGCCACGATAAGGGTGATGCACGACTGAGGAATAGAATAAAATATTAATTTCGAAAAAAAAAAGCAATGATTGTTTTGGCGCGCAGGATCTTCAATTTGACAAAATAGGAGACGATCATTCCGGCCATAGGGCCTCAGAAACGGTTCGGTTACTTGTCGGTAAGGAGACCGCACAGCCGGGTTATCCGCCCTATGTCCGGACGATCGAAGAATATTCCGTTGCGGTTTCCCGGAAGCCTCCCCAGGCCTCGGAGAAAGAGGTAGTAAATACCGCCGAAATGTTCTTCGTATGAGTACCGGGGTTTTCGCAGCTGCAGATAGCGGTGGAGCGCTACCGCATAGAGATGATATTGCAGGAGATAGTGCTCGCGGGCCATGACGCCGGTAAGCGCGGTGGGGGAGTAGGCTCCGTCGTCATCCCCGAGATGGTTTGATTTCCAATCAATGATGAAGAAGCGGTCCTTCCATTCGAAAACCAGATCGATGTAGCCTTTGAGGTGGCCGCCGGAGCTGATTAGTTCCGGCGGCGGAAGGAAGATATTTCCCGCAACCTCCCCTTCGCCTGCTGCCTCGAAAATGTCGCGCAGCATGAACGGTTGTATCGGGAAATAGAACTCCATCTCCCTTAAGCACTGCTGCGGCGGCACGCAATCGAGCCTGAGACCGCTTTCCGGGTCAAGCATTGTTGTCGCCACCATGCGGATCATTCGCTCCACGCTTGCCTGCAAGGTCGGGGCAAAGCCGAACTGCTCCAGTCCGTCAGCAATGGCAGCGGATATGACTTGCAAAGATGCATTACCAAAATCGGTCTCTTCGAGGATGGCGTGCAGGAAAGTTCCCGCCTCTGCGCCGCGCGGAAAATCGGCCAAATCAGCGGCGGCAGACATTGTCGGTCCCAGTCTTTCTATTGGCAGAGCCCTCGAAATACCGCCATCATCCGTCCTCTCTCTGTCCGAGAGCGGCAGGGAGTGTGCAAGTGCCGAATAGGAGAGAATTCGCCGGGGCGCTGCAATGGTTCCCCGGAATGGCCGCGCCTTCAACGATTGTTGGACGTGATCGGCGCAGGGGAGCACGAAGGGTGAACGCTCAGGAATTGGAGCGATTTCGATGCACGCGTCAGCATCGCTTCGAAGCCATGTCAGGCCATCGCTTATGGCGCGATCTGAAAGTCCATTGATTATGGCGCGAAGCTGCGTTACGGGATCGTTTTCGATATGCCTGCCGAACAACACCCAGGAGAGTGCCGAAGTTTCGGCTCCTTTCACCGGACCCCATGCGCAGTAGCAGCGCACCTTGGCGCGCGTTATCGCCACATAGAGAAGCCGGACGCTCTCCGCCAGCAGTTCCTCATCGGCGACCGGCCTGAACTGCCGTATCGCATCGGGACCTAAGGCTATCGAGGCGGCAAAGTCATGGTCCGGATCGTGAAAAATGAAGGGTTTTTTATTGCTTTTGTCCACTGGCGCCATCGTAGTATTCCAAATAAATGGGCAAAAGACGATTGAATATTCGAGCCCTTTACTTTTGTGTATAGTGACAATCCGCACGGCTTCCTCGTCGCTTTCAAGCCGCAGCATCTCCTCATCTGGTGGCACGCTGTCCGCACAATTCAGGCGTTTTGTGCTCAGCCACTTGACCATTGCCATCATCCCTGCGCGTGAGCGAATCGCTTCGGCATGGAGAAGTTCAGCGAGGTGCAGCAGGTTGGTGAGTTTTCGCTCCCCATCCGGACCCGGCAGTAATCGCCGACGCACGTGTTCGTCGTTCATAAGCTTGCGAAACATAGGCAGCATGCCCTCTGCACGCCACTCCTCATGGTACCGCACTATCCGCGATTGATATGAACTCCAAAGACGATCATCGGATTCCAGTCCATCGATCTCATTGGCGGAAAGGCCGAAAAAGCAGGTTGAGAGCGTTGCGCGGAGATGTTCGTTGCGTTGCGGCTCAGCAAGGGCCGCGAGCAGGATTTCAAATTCAGCCGCTTCAAAGGAGGCGAATACCGAGCCGCTCATATACAATATCGCCGGAATATGCGCAATGTCAAGCGCTTTCCGCACGAGTGCCGCTTCCCGATTGGTCCGTACAAGAACTGCAATATCGGAGGGTCTGAGGGGATGGTCGCCGATCGTTGCTTCGCCCCGGGCCGATGCAGAAAGCAAACGGCCGATTTCGCCGGTAACGGCGCTCGTGACGAGGTGAGATGCGGGAATTTTTTCGAGAGGCTCCACCAAATCGGTTGAATCCCTTTTGAAAAGCCATAGCACAAACGGTTTCTGCCGCTCTCCTGCTATTGATAGGACGTTTGCGCACCCTTCGAGGCCTCCTTTCACCGGCCGGTATTCGACCTGCTTAAAAGCGAACGGGTTGTCGTGCCCGATAAAAAGCCGGTTGATCGCTTCGAGCAGGAGCGGGTCGCTGCGATAATTGATCGATAAGGTGTAACGTACCGACGCGTTCCGGGAAGCTTCGAAATACGCATAGATATCCGCGCCACGAAAGCGATAAATCGCTTGTTTGGGGTCGCCGATGAAAAAAAGCGGCAAATTAAGTCCGAAAATTGCAGCAAAAATCGCATATTGTACCGGATCGGTATCCTGAAACTCGTCGATGAGCGCAGCTTTGTAAGCAGCTTGCAGAGCGGAGCGGAGGCGATTACCGTTTTTTTTGTCTGCAAGGGCGCTGTTCACCCGCAGCAGGAGATCATCGAATCCCAGGAGGTTGCGCCGATTTTTTTCCTTTACAAGGGTGGCATCGGCAATTGAAAGAAACCGGATTTTCAGGGCGAGGAACTTCTGTTGAAACGCTTCGTGCAGAGCGGTGAGGCTGGAATAAAGTTTTTCGCATGCCTCAAAGAACGGATGTGAGGGAGAAATCGCACCTTTTTTCGTCCCATTTAAAATGGCGCCGCTCGTAACCCTTTTTAGGTCGATAATGCCCTTTTGATCGATGAAACCCCGTTCGAAAAGTTCATCGATTCTGGCGGACAGTTTTGCAACGATTTCAGGCGAATAGGTATTCTGTTTGAGCGAAGGCGAAGTCAGAAGCGCTGCGATTGACGCGCGATGATTGTTCCAGATGGGCGCCGTTGTTGCGATCAATGTTGCGAGCCGGGCTTCCAACCCGGAAGTATCCGGATCTTCGGGCGATTGTGGCAGCAGCCGGTATGTTTCCACCCCCTTGCACATGTTGTAAAGGTCACTGAACCAGCCGGGACCATTGCATTTTTCCACTGCGGCATACGCGAGAAACAAGGGAGAGGCATTGTAAAAATGGCAGCGCCAGAAGTCCTCGGCGACAAGCTTGGTGAGTTCCAGTTCATCGGCAATCATCTCATAGGTAAAGATCGCACCGCTTTCGAAAGCGTGTTCGAAAAGCACTTGCCGACAGAAGCCGTGGATCGTGTGGATCGCTGCGGAATCGAAGGAGCGGAGCGCCTCGATGAGTTGTGCGCAGGCCTTGGAACGGGGAAGCCGCTCGAAGAGCGCAGTAAAAAAAGGCTCATCAGTGTTCGTTGCGCCGTTACGCGCAATCTTATACGCAATTTCCAAAGTGGCGTGGATGCGCTCCCGGATCTCTCGGGTAGCCGCCTCGGTAAAGGTAACCACGAGAATTTCTCGCGGGAGAAGGTTTTGTTCCAGGATAAGCCGCACGTAGAGGCGGGTGATGGCAAAAGTTTTTCCGGTTCCGGCCGCTGCTTCGACTATGTTCTGACCGTCGAGCGGACAGTTTGCGAGATCGAGGTCCGGAATCGAGGTGATGCGAAACTCCCGGGCGTCTTTCATGAACAGCTGCCCTCTTTCCCGATGCTGTGAAAGAGAGGACTCCAGACATCAAGGGAGAGGCGTTCCCACGCGGCATCGAAAAGCGGGCCCTGCCTGAAGCAGAAGGAATAATAGGGATCTTCCCCTTCACCGCTGACGTAGTCGTTACCGTGATAGGTTTCTACCGCCCGGGAGAGGGCGTCCTGTGGCGAGCGCTTTTTCACGACAACGCTTTCCGCGTAATTAAAGGTCGCATGTGGAAAGAATGAAAGCGTCGAGCACATTCCTGTTTCGAAAAGAACCGCCAGTTTTTCCAGCTCATTGCCGGCCCCGGAAACCGGTTCCAGCGTCATCATCGTATCTTTCGTAAACAAAATCGTCTTTGTCGGGAAGCCTGGCTGGCCTCTTGCACAGAGCAGCAGGTGAGAGATCCATGCCGCGAGATAGTCGTTCGGCGTTATCTTTGCAAATCTGTAGGCGAGGCGCATCGAAGGGTAGCAGCCGTCGATGGATCCCGCAATAACGAGCGGGCCGAAAGTTGCATTGACGGAGAGCCTCGGCAGCGCGGGTTCCTTTTCTCGAAGGGGCCGAAGACCCTCTGCAAATGCTCGGATCTCCCCGGCAAGGGCATCGAACTCGAACCGCCCCACATTGCCTTGCGGCAGTTCGCCCTTCGCCTTCAGAAGCGCATAAACGGCTTCCTGATCCCTGTTGCCGAGCATGCCCTCGGTCAGTTTTAAGGCGAGGGTATACCGATTGAGGCCCGAAAGCCCGAAGCATTCGGTGTCCGCCACCTGTTCCTGCCGTTCAGGCAGCTTCATGCCGAGACGATTGATGAACAGGTGGCGGATCGGATTCCTGAAAAAATCGATAAACATCTGCAAATCGATGCGTCTCTCTTCCTGCCGTGGAGGAAGGGGGCGGATGCAGAATTGATATCCGATCGACTCGTCCAGGGCGAGCGATCTGGCGGAGACGGCATTAGCATTGGAAAAACTATGGAGCCGGTTCCCTCCGTTGAAACAGCGGGGATTCCACGCCTGGAGCGGATGCTCGATGATGACCGCATCGCGAGCGGCAACACGCTCTTCCGAAAATTGACTCTCCGGTGTCGCTGGGACGTGCGGATAGAATCCGCGATCAATGGTAGACAGGAGAGCTTCCACTACCACCGATGGTCCGATAACCGCGTTATCGTGAACGCTGCTGCCGATATAACTTATGTATAGACGCTGCCGGGCGGAGAGTATGGTTTCCAGGAACAGATAGCGGTCCTCACGGGCGAGTGAGCGATCGCCGCGTCGCGGATCCTGGGCCATGAGGTCCCATGATGGGCGATACGATTGCCGTGGAAATGCCCCGTCGTTCATACCGATGCAGCAAATAATTTTAAAAGGGATGCTGCGCATCGGCAACATGGCGCAGAAGATAACGCCGCCGCTTAAAAACGGCGCATCACTTTCGGCGCGATTCAAGCGCATCGTAAAATAATGGCGAATTGTTTCGTAATCGACGGCGCTCGTTGGGATATCATACCGTTCCGGCTGGGAAAGTTCGGCGATCGCCTCCCGGATCCAGCCCGTTTCGTCTTCATCACCTCCCGAATCGGGGGTGAAAAAAGAGTTGAAAAGGTTGCCAAAGAGCAGCGACCATGCGGCAAGCGAACGTGTCGTGCGGCACTCCCTGGTAAATGCGGCCAGTTTTTCCATGCTATCAAGGAAATTTCCTGCAAGCGCAGCCTGCGTTCCCTCGATATCGTCGAATCCGGCACAGCCTTTGAAGGTACGGCTGTCGCCGGCAGGCAGCGCATAACCCAGAAGCAGGCGGCGCTTCCCCGCTTCCCAGGTGTTGTCCGGCATGACCGGCAGATCGAGCTCGCGGAGCGTTTCTTCGTCAAGTCCCCAGCGGATGCCACAGCGCTGCACCCAGGTTCGCAAGGCGGGCAGATCGGCCTCGCTGAGATCGAAGGTGGCGCGAATGGCTGGGGTTTCCAGAAGCGACAGCACTGCACCCGCTTGGAATCGTGAACCCGGTATCGAAAGGAGCGCCATGAATGCATTGATGATCCCGCCTTCGCTGCCGGCTGCCAGGTCGGTGAGTGAATAAGGAATCCTACGGTCGGGACTTTCCGGTGCACCGAAAACCGCTCGAATCACGGGCGCATAGGTGGCGATAGTGGGCGTCATGACGAGGATGTC
>Ga0181538_10001677_pt1 | contig 24368 bp, 23 predicted proteins | sample PEATcosm2014_Bin_40_FD_119773 | JGI IMG/M metagenome (GOLD analysis project Ga0181538, IMG submission 119773) | Peatland microbial communities from MTU Mesocosm Facility, Houghton, MI, USA - PEATcosm2014_Bin23_30_metaG | ecosystem: Environmental > Terrestrial > Soil > Wetlands > Peat | place... | reverse complement strand
GCTATCTCAAAGGGCTCTGACAAGCCTCCGTTTTATGCCGCATCGGGGAAAGCCGGGCGCCCAATCAAACCGGCCCAAATCGCAAACCATGCGGCATAAAACGGGATGCGGAATAACTTCCGTCTGCGGCTCGGCGGCGGCGTTTCGCTTCGGCTTCGTTCCCGCCGTCTCTCCGCCTCCGCTGCACTTCCCCCGCTCGCTGACCGCAGACCGAAGCTTCGTCAAGAAAGCAAAGCTCAACGCGCTACGCTACAATATACCATAATCCTTGATAGAAATTCGCAGGTCTGCTTTCATATGAACATGATGACAGGCAGGGTTACAAAAACCAAACATGCACGATGTCATGCACGCGCCGTTGTATAATCACTTTTAGGCGACTTAAACATTTATGAAAACACGCCGATTAGTTATATTATGTGCGTTGTTCGGAGCTTTAATTGCCTCCGGTGTTTCGGCATCCGCTGATGAAAAACTCAGCAGCGGCAATACCAGTCTCGGCAATACCACCATTGGTGGTTATGTGGATTCGTCCACCGATTGGGAGTTACAGCCGAGCGGGCACGGCGGTTGGTGGTGGAATTTTACGCTTTGGTTTAGATTTCATGAGCGATAACCAGCCGCCCTAAATCGCTACACCCAACAGCCGGTTTCCCCAACCGTTCAACATCATTTATCCTTTTGGTTGCACTCTACTATTGCCGCCACCGGCTGTGGGAAAACTCCTTAGACGGCTCTACTCGTTTATGACGTCCGTGCGGCGTTGATTTCTGCCGTGTTCATCCGCCTGCTTCCCGCGCTTCTGGTTGCTCCGCTGCAATCTCGCGCCACGAAATAATTCGTGTCACTGCATTGCTTGGCGCTCCACCGCCCGGCAGCACGGAAATCAGGCTCCAGCCGCCATCCCTTTCCACGACCAACGAACCGGCTGATCCGTTGAGCCCTTGAAACACTCTGTCGGCACAAAGCTGACAATCTAAAAACAACAACAAAACAAACCTCATTATGAGCACAAAACCAAAAACACCGCCCAGCGCCGCTTCCGGCGCGTCCGCACCCCAGGAACCGCCCACGCTTCGGAACATTCCCGAAGTGGACGCCAAAATTGACGCCTACATCCAGGAGAACCCCAAGTATTTGGGCTTCCTCCAGTCCATCCCCCGCGACCGGCTCGAACGCATGGTGGTCCTGAATGAAGTGCGCGAACTGGACCGGCAGCACCGGATGCAGAACGGCGTGATGCGGCGCATCAATACCGATCCCAAACTCAAGCAGGCGTATGAAACACTGGTCAAGGACGTGCCGGAAGAGCAGCGCGAAGAAGTCATGAGCCAGATCGCGCGCCAGACGCAACGCGCCGTCTCCCGCTCGCAAGGCCAGCGCCAAACCAAGGGTGAAGCCGTCGGCGTCTAAACCTCCGGTCAAGCAGAACTAATGAACACCGGTCGCAACTTGAATTGCGGCGGAATATCGGCAAGGTATTCCGCCGTTTATCAGATGTTTAATTGGGCGCAAAGGGCTTCGTTGAACTCTTCCGGTGATGTCGGGGGGTGAGGTGTATCGTCATGCGCCGCCTCAATGTCATCGGACCCAACGTGGTCAGGCTCCGCCACCAGCGGAATTGGACGCAGGAGAAACTGGCCACCAAACTCCAGTTGCTGGGTTGTGACATCACCCCGCAGGTTGTCGCCAACATTGAGACGGGGCGTTGCGTTGCGACGGACACCCACATCCGTTTCCTGGTCAAGGTATTCCGCATCCATGTGGCCGACTTGTTCCCGCCGGAATGGCGCGATGGAAGGACGAATACCGGTCAAGCGGCGTCACCCTCATCCAAAAAGTCGCGGGCTGGCGTGTAGGAGGTTCCCATGCCGGTCCGCCGTCGCGATTTCAATGTTGACGACCAGCTTGACCTTTTTTCAAATCAAAGGCCGGCGCATGAAATCATTGACCCAATACGGACGAATGGCCGAGAAACACTGGCGCGAACATTGCCCGAAACTGGTGCGCGACCTGGAGGCGAAAGGACAGTTGCACCAGATGCTGCTGGAGGCCGAGGAGAAGACGAAGGACGAAATGATCGAACTGACGCAACAGTTCAGAAAGCAGGAGATGACGGCGCAGCAGGCGCACGACCGCGCCTGGGAAATGGTGCGGGAGAACTACATCCTGCTGCCACCCGAGACTTAGCCGTCGGCCACCAGCCGAATGGCCACGACGACGATTCGCCCAGGAATCTTGACAACTACCGCATCACCGATGCCGACCTGCTGGGTGAAGGCGGTCTCAAACAGAAGTTCCAGCAAAACATCAAGGCGGTTGAAATCCTGCGGGCGTTGGATGCCGAGGATCGTCCGGCTGCACCGGATGAAAAGGCCTTGCTGGTCAAATACGTCGGCTGGGGCGCGATGCCCCAGGTGTTCGATGTGGACAGCGCAAACTGGCGCAAGGAACAAATCCAGCTTTCCGAAATCCTGTCCGACGAGGAACACCGGTCCGCCCGCGCCACCACCCTCAACGCCCATTACACCGCGCCAGTCGTCATCCAGGCCATGTATCAGGCCGCGCAGCGGTTTGGTTTTCAAGGCGGCGACATTTTGGAACCAGCCTGCGGCATCGGCCATTTCATCGGCCTCATGCCGGAGGAGATGCTGCGGCGTTCGGCGATCACCGGCATTGAAATTGATCCGCTGACGGCGCGCATCGCCAGGGCGTTGTATCCGGGTGCCGACATCCGCGAACAGCCGTTTGAAAAGTCAAAACTCACGGACGAATCATTTGACCTTGCCGTCTCCAATGTGCCGTTCGGCGATTACACCGTTCACGACCCGCGTTGGAACGAACACAAATTTCCCATCCACGATTATTTCTTTGCCGCCACACTGGACAAGGTGCGGCCGGGCGGGCTGCTCATGTTTGTCACGTCGCGTCACACGCTGGACAAATTGGATTCTACCTTGCGTGGAATGCTTTCTGAGAAAGCCGAGTTCCTTGGTGCCATCCGGCTGCCCAACACGGCGTTCAAGAAAAATGCCGGCACGGAAGTGACCACCGACATCGTGATGCTCCGCAAACTGCGCTCCGGTGAACCGCCGCGCGGCCCGGCATGGAAAGCAACGGTTGATTTTACCAACGACCGTCAGGAAAAGTTTTCCATCAACGAATACTTCGCCGCCCATCCTGAAATGATGCTCGGCCAGATGCGGCTCGCACGAGGGATGTATCGGGACGACGAACCGGTGCTGGCGCCGGACGACCGGGACTTGGGCGAGGCGCTGGCACAGGCAGTTGCCCGGCTCCCGCAAAACATTTACGAACTCCAAACCGAATCAGCAGCCGAAAAAACTTTTGACCCGGCCATTCCCGCGCCGGATTACATCAAGCCCAATGCCTATTGCATCCACGAGGATGGACGGCTTTGCATTCACGAAGACGGCGTTCTCCGGCCACTGGATGATATGCCGATGGAAACCCGCTCGCGGATTCGGCGGCTGATTGAAGTGCGGGACGCGGTGCGGGATTGTATGCGCTCGCAGCTTGACGGCAGCGGTGAGCAACAGGTTGTCGAGGCGCGTGAACAGTTAAACTTCGCCTACGACCGTTTTGTTTCCCGTTTCGGTCCCATCAACGCCCCGGCCAATCAACGGGCGTTTCATGGCGACCCGGATTTGCCGCTGCTGCTCTCGCTGGAACAATACGACGAGGAAACCAGAGTGGCGGTCAAGGCCGCCATTTTCCGCGAACGCACCATCCACCACAAACAACCCATACAATCGGTTGAATCACCCAAGGAAGCGTTGCTGGTTTCGCTGAATGAAAAGGGGCGGGTGGATTTGGAACACATGGGCGGCTTGCTCGGCAAACCTGTCGGGGAGTTTTTGCCGGATTTGCGGGGAATGATTTTCCTCAACCCGCAGAGCAAACAATGGGAAACCGAAGACCAGTATCTCTCCGGCAATGTCCGCGAAAAGTTGGTTGCAGCGGACACGGCCAGTGTTGCCGACGTTCGCTTTCGTGAGAATGTCGAGGCGTTGAAATCCGTGCAGCCAGCGGATTTGCCCGCCACCGAGATTGACGTGCGCCTTGGCGCGTCCTGGCTGCCGCCGTCAGACGTGCAGGATTTCGTCCACGGATTGCTTGGCGTTCCATCGGGTGTTGAGGTCGGTCACATCCACGCGCTCGGTTCGTGGCACCTCACCGCCAATTGGGAGGCGAAAGGGGCGACCGCGAACACGACCGATTGGGGAACCAACCGTTATACCGCCCTCGAACTCATCGAGGAAACACTGAACCTCAAAACGCCCACCGTTTATGATTACGTGGACAAGAAGCCCGTTGTCAACGCGCAGGCCACCGAAGCGGCGCGCGAAAAACAGGAGCGCATTAAGGAACGGTTCAAGGAATGGATCTGGTCGGATGATGAACGGCGTGAACGGCTTTGCCGTCTCTACAATGACTCGTTCAATCACAGCAGAATTCGCACATTCAACGGCGAACACCTGACCTTGCCCGGCGCAAGTGCGGCCGTTCAACTTCACATTCACCAGAAGTCGGGCGTTTGGCGCGTCTTGCAAACGCCCAACACGCTGCTGGGCCACGTCGTCGGCGCGGGCAAGACCTACACGATGGTTGCTTCGGCGATGGAATTGAAACGGCTGGGATTGGCGCGCAAGCCGATGTTCACCGTTCCCAATCACATGCTCGGCCAGTTCTCGACCGAGTTGCTCATGCTGTATCCGAGGTGAAGCCCGCCAGCCGGGTTATCATTCCCCCCACCACTGCCGTTCAAACATGTCCCGGTCAATCGCCACCGGCTCGATGCAGCGCGGATCATCCGTTTTCGGGCTGTTCACCAGGTCGCTGACGGGATAAATCTTCAACGGCTCCTCCAGCGGATGACCCAGCGCCATCTTGTGCGATTCACTGCGCTCGTGGGCGTATTTCGTGGCCGGGACCTATAATTTGCTGCGGATCACCAATCTGGGATTGAGTTTGCAGACCGGATGAGTGAAGCGGTGGGGGGGTGGGCGGCTCCGATTGGACGAAAGACCCGGTTAAAGCAACCGGGTGTGGCAACGGGTGAGCAAAAATCCTCGCTCCGCAGTGACCAAGAATAGATTTAACCATGACCAAAAAGCAGTTCAGACAGAAATCACCCCGTTTTGCAGCGGCCTGTTAGGCATTCGGACTTAAATCCGGCGTAAAAAAGGCTTATTGATTCTGGGCCTTCAAAAGTTACCAAAAGCGGATGCTTGACTATAGCAAAGTGGGTGTCAAGCCCCGTTTCCTGCAAAGCTTCGGCGTGCCTGGAATCCGACATTACGAAGCCATTTGCGATGAAATCATCCGGCTCTTGCGACAAGAGCGGAAACGCCGGAAACTTTCCAATTACGTTGTTGCGCAACGGTCGGGCGTTTCGGAATCCATGCTCAGTCTCGTCGAAAGAGGGCTGCGCAATCCAACATTGGAACTCACGCTTCGTATTGCGGATGGCATTGGCGCGGATCTTCCCGCCCTCATAAAAAAAGCGACAGCGACCGTTCGAAAGGAGCGCGGCAAATTCACTTCCACGCGCAAGCCTGGTGGTACGGCGGATTCGTGATATCGAGCGGCATTTGCAGGCTTGTCAAAGGTGCGCGGAATTAGTGGGATACTCCCGACAACGTTCCAAAAGGTTTGGCTTCTCGTAAATCATGCAGCCAGCCGCTCTCGCCTGAGCCCACAGGTGCGTCACCCATTCCCTCGGCGGCTTGAATTCCGCCATCCGCGTGCTCTTGCTGGCTCCGCCCATCACCACCCATTGAAACCGATCCAGATGTTCGAAAGTGAGGTCTTCCAGCAGAGGTTCGCAGGAAAGCCATTTGATTTTCGCCTTCACTCTTTTAAACACTTCTTCGGCCTCCTCCACCCGTCCCTGTTTGTCCACACTCGTTCCGACCCAAGCATTGTCGGGAAATTCAAACTCTAAATACCGCCGGGGAAATTTCGTCAGGAACAGAAAATTCCACTGTGGCGACCGGCGTACCACATCTAGTACGAGTTCAATCAAATCAGCCGGCACCCATTTGCCGAATAAGTCTGCCATTGAGCATGTGAACACATTTTTCAGGCCGATGTCCGTCTTTGCCTCGGCGGGCAGTTTGGTTTGCTCCGGGCATTTCAGCCGACCGGGATAAAACGCCGGCGCAAATTTCGGTTTGAACTTATGATTCGCAATGTCCCGGGCGTAACAGTATTCGCAACCATGGTTGCAGCCAGTGATTGGATTCCAGCTCCACCGTGCCCACTCGATACCGTCAGTCTCTTGGAAGTTGAATCCGCTTTTGTCGCAGGGCTTCGACAGCGTCGCCTGCTGTTTCTCCTTCGACAAGGACATCCAGCGCTCAATCAGGACGAAATCATCCTCCGCTGGCGGCGCCATATTGACTCCTTTTAGGTGCCCCTTTTCCCGGGCGATGTTGTGGGCTCGGTTGACAGAATATTTGTTCAGCTCCGTCCGCAGTTTTTCGGCCTCATCAGGCTTCTCCTCTTTTTCCAGCCGATCTAGGGCTTCGATAACCTGCGCGCTCTGCTCAACTTTCTTGCCGCCGATACCCAGGCGCCGGGCGGCAACATCGCGAGCATCGCCCACCCCTTCCGGTGATTTCGCCGGAAGGGCACCCTTGGGGTTGGCATTGATCTGGCGGATCCTCGCTCGTGCCTGTTCGATCTTGAAAATCTGAGTGGCCTCACGGGCCAGTTGTTCGTTGGTTTTGATCCGCTGCCGGTTCGATTCAACCAATGCAGATTCGATGTCAAGTTCGTTGTGCGATTGGAACACCTCGACCGGCAGCTCCTCAATTTTGAGCTCCCGGGCTGCATGCCAACGACGGTGCCCGGAGACGATGCGGCCTTTGTGATCGATGACAAGCGGTTCAATGACACCGTTATCCTTGATGCTTTGAATTAATTGTTTGTCCGCAGCATCGCCGTAAATGTCAGCGTTGAGCGGGTGCGGTGTGAGTTCCTTGGTCGGACGGTTCATAGTTGTTTTTATGGTTACGGTGGTGTTTGGTTGAAGGTTAATTGTTTACCGGGGAGAAATTAGCTTCCTGCAGGGCCGTCAGACCTTCCTTGAACAACTCCTGCGCCAGGTCGCCGCCGATTTCGGAGCGATCGAACGTGAGGAATTGTTTGGCAGTCTTGCGGTTCATCAGGATGATGCCGTTGTTCAAGTTCTGGTTTTCCAAAACTGACAACACCTTGGCATAATCCGCACGACCCCAACTCCAGGCACCAGTGCCGGTCGAGTTGGAATTGTAGCCAGCAGCGATAGCGAACGGCACGCACTCAAAGTACTGCTGCGTACCACCGAGGCCGACGCCAGGGGCACCGTTCGAGACGGTGGGTCCGCAGATGGTGTCAACGCCAGCCAGGAACTTGCCGTCCTCTTCCGTCTGAATATCCTTCAAGCTGTTATCCGTGATAACTTGCCGAAGGTCCATGCGGTAGGTGCGGAGTTCGTTGATGTCCTTGGTCCACTCGGGCGTGGTGATCGGGTTAAACACGCAGGCAAACTTGTTGCCGTAGTATTGTTCCGAGTCAGCCGAGTCGCCAAACGGGATGGTCTTGGCGCCTTTGGACAGGGGTTCCATGTCCTCGATGATCACCGGGCGGTCGTGTGTAAGAACGCGATCGAGGTCATCATTGGTGACGGGAACGGGCGGGATGATTCTGCGGGTAAAGCCCTCTTCACGAATACGCCGGCGAATCATGTTCGTCCCGGCGGCAGAGGCTTGTTTTACCTCGCCATTATCAGACTCCACGATCTGATCGAGGAGCTTGCGATTCTGCGCTTGGATGTTCTCAACCTGGACTTCAGGTTGGACTTGAGCATTTTCAGCAGCCATAACAGTATATTTCCTTTCTTAGGGTTAGCTGGCGTACTCCGCGTGGGGGAACCACTGGGTACGGAAGCGCAGCAGGTAGATCTTGCTCGCCGAAGAACCGACGGGTTCAAGAAAACCTGACTGACTGTTAATGGATGTGGCATCCTGACGCCCACCCGCAGCGGCGTAACCGATTACGTCCGCATTGGAGGTGCCGGCCAGGGTGATGGCTCCGACGGAAGCGACTCCGGGCAGGACGAGCGAGGTGGAGGTATTACCCGTACCACTGGTGCCGGTCGCTGCGACGAGGAACGCCGATTCCGCGTAGGTGACAGTATTGTCAAACCACGGTGTTTCGATTTCGAACTGCCCGGCGCATGAGAACCCGAGCAGTAGTCCCGAGGACGAGACATCCGTGTCGACCGAATCCTGAAACGCGATAAACGGTTCAAGACCCGCGGCGCAACCCAAGACCCATGAGCCGGAGCTCAGGGAGATGACTTGGCCGGACAGGATTGTCACGCCACTGGTGACTGGGGCGGAGTACGTACGGCTGAACGGTTCATTACCCCAGTAACCTCTGAGGATATTGACCCGCGGCGCATTACGTTGATATGTACCGGGCTCAGCGACATCGGCGTGGACTTTTCTGTGAACAATCTTCCAGGTTTGGGTCAGGGATCGGCCTAGTTTTCTTGCAATTTGAGTCACTGTAATTCCACCACGGTCGAATAACTTTCGCGCCTGCCTGATGTCGTCGTCCGAGAATCGGCGGTGGGCCTTTCCGTTGTTTGCCCGATGAAGTTTTTTTGTGTCGATCTGTAAATATTCGGCGGGGATTTTTACGTGCGGCCAGGACGTGCGATTCAAAATTGCGCTGACACTTGACAGCCCAACTTTTTTGGCAATCTCATATTCGGGTAAACCCTCGAAGCGAAGTCGAAAGCATTCCACGACTAATTTCTGCGTGATTTTGGCGTGAGGATGGTTTTCTCCGCGCGGTCTACTTTCCGGGTGTGTTCTTGAGCCGCTCCGATCACCAGTGGCAAATGACCCATCGCGCTTGGCGTCTTCCATATTTTGTTTGTGAGTGCCCATTTTCAAATGTGCCGGATTGCAGCAGAGACCGAAATGACATATGAAGTGCCTGATAACTTTTCCGCGAGGGATGGGTCTTAGGTTGTGCGCAATCATGTAAGCCACGCGATGTGTGCGCATCGGTTTTCCCATGAAGGTCATCGTGCCATATTTCCCGCCAGATTTGTTGCCCATCAAAAGCGTTGCGCCCTGCCACGGCCAGCATTCGTCAGGTGCACCCTTTTTGACGCCGGCATGAAATGCTGCGATGTCTTCGTCCAGGGTGCGTTTGGCAAAGCCGCCACGCGTTATACCGTCCTTGCATTGACGAACGACAGTGCGGCGTAGTGGTAGATTATTGTTTTTCATAATTTTGCGACTGGGTGCTGCCGAAATATTCCAGGTACGAGAGGATGTTCTTAAAAAGATTCGTGCGCAGATGAGTGGGGCAGCGCGTTATCTCAGAATCCAGAAATTTTGTAGTCCGCAGTAATGCCGCGGCAAAATCATAATCCCGAGGAACGCCTCGGTGAGAGGCATCAGTTAGCAAAAGGGCCTTGGCGGCGCGTTGATGCAACCGCGTTTGTTTTTTGATCGGTTGAAGTCGGTCGGATGAATCGGTGCAGGGTGCCGTTTTCACCTTTTACCTCCGGAAAATTCACCTGCCGCAGCCCGTTTAAGAAACTCGTCGATGGCGGCGCGTGTGAGATAGGGCCTCCCAGCAATCGAGACACACTTTAACCATCCCATTTTCCGCCACCTGTAACCGGTCGTGCGTGACCGGCCGATTGATTCCAAAAATTTTTCCAAACTCTGAATCGGCCCCGTATCAGTAATTTGTGTTTGCATGTGTTGTGTTCTCCGGCCAACCGCGACATGCGATTGGCTTTTAAGCAGGGCGAAAAATTCAAAAAAATCTGTTTAGAAATGAAAAAGCGCCCGTAAATACGGGCGCTTATGCGCTTTTGAAGACTTCAAAATCAGTTCAAAATGGCTATTCTTCGGATTTAGTCGACAAGCTCTCTTTTGTTAAGCGTCTTGGCACGCTGATCCTTTTGAATATCTATATCCCTTAAGCGGGATGCGAACGCACGGAGTTGTTTAATGGGCAAATCCATCCTCTTTTCAATCACTTTTACCCGTGCAGATATTGTTGCCTCTGAACATTTGCATAATCTGGCAGTTTCCACTTGTGACTTTTGGTCCAGCACCAGAAATTGAAAAACCTGTTCCAAAGTTGCTTTCCGAATCGAGGGGCCTGATTTCAGAGATTTCATCAGAGCAAAGAGCTTCACTGCTTCGCTTTCGGATACGGCTTCCTTCTGCTCTGGTAAATACTTCGAGAACAACTCGCCGCCGGTCTTGCTGGCTCGTAGCGATCCGTCTGCCGACAGCGTAAGATGGGATTCAAGATCGAAGAAGCCTGCATTTTTACGCGACAGGAGCGAGGTGATTTTCACATTGAAATGCCCTCTTGTTGGTGCAAGCAACACAAATGGCTGTTCACACATGGCAACAAGTTGTGATACGGCCGACTGAAAAAGTTCATCGTCAGATTGAATCGTTAAAAGAATTGGCATGTCGCCTAATTCCGCGATTTGCCGAGTCGATGGAATTCCGACCTCGGTAAATTTTGATTGCAACCCAAATGCCTTGGCGATGGCGGAACTGAGCGGTTTCCAGTTAATCTCCAGTTTTACAAGATACGGTATTATGGACACCCCCGGCGCTGGCTCATATGGAATCGGTGGCTCCTGGGCTCTGCCGAGCTCAACTTGTTTGGCTACCTCAACCTCGGATTCTGGATTGGGTTGCAAATACTTGTCCCGCACCAGTTGGTAGTCGTTCCCCAATTTCCCGGACCACCAAGTAGCAGGTGTAGGTTTGTCGAAATTTTCAAGTGCGTGCCAAAAATTCAAAGCCGGGAGCATAAAATTGTACGATCATTTTAAGACTGCTGTTGTTATCGCAATTAATCCCGCTAAATTCCAGTCAATTTCGGTGGTGTATTGATCTGTCTTCGTGAGGCTTTGGGAACGGAGGATGCGGGATATAAAATCCTCTATTTGTTTTTTAGTTTGGAGTTGCTGGTTTTCTTGACCGCTGTCGTCAGCCGCAGTTTCCGCGCCTGCCGTTGTGTATGCTCGTCGGTGAGGTGACCATAAACCTTACCGATCAATACTCCACCATCGCGGTGTCCCACCCATCTCGCGATGGTCATGTTGTCGATGCCTGACATCACCGCCATCGAAATTAAAAAATGACGACAGTCATGAAACCCAAACTTTTCCAGTTTGGCGGCGGCGCGGGCTAGTTTGAGTGATTCCCGAAAGGTGCGGCTGTGGGTGTCATGCTGGCCTCGTTGCGGGCTGGGAAACAACCAGCGCGAATCCTGCGCCCGGCGGGAGTACATATCCTTCAAGAGCGCTTGGAGGTCGGGATTGATATCCACGCGACGGGCGGAACGGTTTTTGGTGTCACCCTCGGCCCCGATGGTTAAAATTTTATTTTCCCAATCGACGTCTTCCCACCGTGTCGAGAGGGCTTCTTGTTCGCGGGCGCCGGTGGCGGTGAGGAAACGCAGGTAATCAGCCAGCTGCTGGCCGTTCTTGGTCGCCTTGAAGCCAGCCTTGATGACGGCCTCGATTTCATCTCGGGTGTAGAGGCGGCGTGCTTTGGATTCGGTACGCTGCCAGGGAATGTCCTCGACCGGTAGTACCTTGATATGGCCATCGCGTTTGGCGGCTTTGAGGACGTGGCGCAGGCAGACCAAGGCGACGTTGCAGGTGCGTGCGGAGCGGATCTGGCGGAGCTTATTCAAAGCATCCAGGACATGGCTGGGGCGGATCTTGTCGATCCGGAGATGACCGAGGGCCTGGCGCCAACGCTTGTAATGGGTCTTCTCGGTGGTGATGGTGCCGGGCTTCTTGCCGGAGTTGGCGAGCAAGGGCAAATAGGTTTGATCCAGGAATTCGGCGAACTTGGGGGAGCGGCCGAGGTGGCGCAGGGTATTTTGCCGGCGATCGACCAGGAGTTTTTGCAGTTCGGCCTGTGCTTCGGCGGCCGTGGTGGCGGCGAGTGGGATCCACTGCATCTGTTTGTGGCCGGCCTCGTCTTCGATGGCCAGGCGGGCGAGAAACTTTCCATTACGGCGCCAGAGCCTCCGAATTGGGTGCTTGCGGTTGTCACACACCTTGGTGTAGGAATGGCGACGTGAACGAGAGCTTGAATTTGAACTGTGGTTGCGCAGCGTACCAATGGGTTGCATACCGGCACACTGTCGCAAAAACTGTCGCAAGCGTCAAGCGCCCCGTTTATCTATACATAAGTGGCTGATATTCAGCGTGCGCGCGTGGCGGAATGGCAGACGCGCCAGACTTAGGATCTGGTTCCGAAAGGATTGGAGGTTCAAGTCCTCTCGCGCGCACCAAATTGAACTTTCCAGATTAAGGTCGCGGAGCGACGCAGGGGTGTCGTGAGCGGAGACAGGAGAAGAAGCCAATAACGACGGGACGAAATCGTAAGGTTCAGCGAAAGAAAACGTAACGGTTTTGCGCGAAATCAACTATCAAGCACCATTCGAGGAGGCAACAACCATGACGAATCCAGCGAAAAGACGGATGCCAACCGCCGCGATTGTCTTTTAAACAAAGGATTTATTTCCGCGGTTCGCTCAGGGCAAAACGTGGGCTGGGGTGACGGTGGTGCCGAGCGAGCAGGCCGGCTTGTCGCCAACTTTTTTGATGCTGTAAATACCGCCAGATGGACAAGGTGGAATTTTGCCATTTTTGTTGAGTTTGATGTAAGGCGTCAGGTCGTTAGGAAAGTTGATGGCCTCACCATTGGTCTTGCCTTTTTCCAGAGCGAATTCCTGGGCCGCGGCATCAATTTGACGAAGATTGTTGATGCAGGTGTTTGCTGGACTTGTTCTACGTTGATTTCCAATTTGGTTGAAGTTGAAAATTAAAGCAGCCAGAAAAACCAGAATGAATCCTACCACAAGACAAAGAACTCCCAATTTAATGATAGACTTTAGCATCGGCTGAAATGTTTCACTTGTTCACACATTCAATTGAATGAAACACCGTCCTGCCAATTCCGTTGCGGGATTCTATCTTCTCCGTCTGGACATGCCGAAGTGATAGCCGCCGTGGACGCGTGAGCCGCGGGCTTTGCCGGGGAAACCGCCCTGGGAGTGGCCGGGTTTTCCCTCCTCAAACAGCATGGTGTATTTGTAATTGAAATTTTCCAGCTTCACGCGCGGGATCTTCTGGCTGATGAAACGTTCGATGGCGAAGACGTGGCTGCCATCCTCGGCCGTCATGATGGTGAAGGCGTCGCCGTGCGCTTCCGCGCGGCCCGTGCGCCCGATGCGGTGGATGTAATCCTCCGGATGCTGCGGTACGTCGTAGTTTATGACGTGGCTTACGTCCGCGATGTCCAGCCCGCGCGCGGCGATGTCCGTCGCCACCAGCACTTCAAACCGGCCGGAGCGGAAGCCTTGTAGCGCCTGTTCGCGTTCGCGCTGGGTGCGGTTCGAGTGCAGCACGGCCACGGCGTGATTGTTGCGCTTGAGCAATCCCACGACGCGGTCGGCTCCGTGCTTCGTCCGGCAAAAAATCAGCACCGAGTTGAAATTCACACGCTTCAGCAGTTCGAGCAGCAGGTCGGATTTTTGCGAATCGGAAACGGGATAAATGACGTGCTTCACCGTTTCGGCCGGGGTCCGGCGCGTGCCGATTTCAATCGTTTCGGGGCTGTGCATCGCCCACTGAATGAGCGTTTCGATTTGCGGCGGAATGGTGGCGGAAAACAGCGAGGTGTGGCGCTGGCGCGGGCAGCGTTCGACAATGCGGCGCACGTCGGGCAAAAATCCCATGTCCAGCATCCGGTCGGCCTCGTCGAGCACAAGAAATTGGACCTTGTCCAGCCGCACTGTGCCGCGTTCGAGATGATCAAGCAAGCGGCCCGGCGTGGCGGCCAGCACGTCCACGCCTGCGCGCAAATCGTCCATCTGCCGGCCATAACCGACGCCGCCATAGACAACAGAGACCTTCAAATCGGTGAAGCGCGCGAAATCGCGGGTGGCCGTTTCCACCTGCGCGGCGAGTTCGCGCGTCGGTTCGAGAATGAGCGCGCTCGGCCCGGGCGCGTGCCGGTCCAGTTTCGTGAGAATGGGCAGGGCGAACGCGGCGGTTTTGCCCGTGCCGGTCTGCGCGCTGCCGATGATGTCGCGGCCGCCCAGCACGAGCGGAATGCCGCGGAGTTGAATCGGCGTGGGCGTGATGTATCCCGCCGCGCGCACGCCTTCGAGAACTGCCGGAGAAAGACCTAACTTGGTGAAAGGCATAAATACAGGCTATCAGCCGGCAGAATTAAGGAAAGCAGGGAATTTGGGGCGCATGCCTCGGAGCGCCGGCCTCCGGCACGGCAGGAGTTAAGTTTTTCAGAAACGCGCCGGACCGGAGATCGGCGCTCCATTACTATCGGAGTCAGGGTAATTCTCAAAGCGCCAGAGGGCTGGCGCAGTCCAAGACGCGCGCGCGCCAACTGGCAACACAGGTATTTCCGCAGGTCTTGGAGAGTGCGGCGGCCCTCCGCCGCTTTTTGCGCCCGCACTGCCAATCAAGCAGATGGCGGATTCTCACCCGTCGGCTTCTGAACTTCCGGCGGAGGCGCAACGGCTTCAGTTGGCACCAGAGTTTCAGCCGGGGCTTCCGCGGCTGGTTCCGGCTCAACCGCCGGCTCCGGTTCGGATGCCGGAATTTCCGCTTCGGTCAAAACCGGAACTTCACCCGCTGGATCAACTGCGGTGGTCCCGGTTTCACCTTCCACTGCCGGTTTTTCGCCGACAGCTTTCTTTTCTGGCTTTTGCGGACGGGGCAGGGGTTTTTTGGCCGTGTCCATCCGGCCATCGGCAAATTCAAGGACATGGCCCTGATGCACCAGCCAGTGTAAATCGGCAATGATGACAGTCTGTTCCGGCGTCGGCTCATCGGCTGCGGGCGGCGCGGGAGCAGTGGGAACTGCTGGAGCTTCGGAAGAAGCCTGCGGTGCAGCGGCGGCTTCGCCGCTTGCGTCGGGCGCGGGCGCGGGCGCGGCAACCGGCGGCGCGGGCGGTTTGATTTCAATGACCGTCGGTTTCTTGGGTGACGGCGCGAGCGCTTCGATCAATTGCCGCCGCGTGCATTTCGGATGCGTGTTGATGTGGCCGACGATGCGTTTGATGCTTTCCGAAACCGGCGTGGTTTCCAGGTCGAGAAATTGTGGGCGGGCGACGGAAACATGCGTGAAGGTCTTGTTGACCTTGAAGAAATGCAGGCCGTGCGTGGCGAATTGCCGGCTGAGGCCGGTGGCCAGTTGCAGGGGAAAATATTTCTGCCGTTCCCAATCGCTGCGCACGAGCTGCTGCAATTCCCGGCAGCGCAGGTTGCGGCTCAACACGCCGCCGACCGTGTGCGTTTCCACCGGCTTGATGATGGTGTCCTTGTGGACGGCGCGGAAATGTTTCTCCACCTCCTCCCGGCTCGGGAGCTTGAGCGGCTCCGGCACGTTGAGGCAGGTGTATTCGGTCGTGAAACTTTGGTCCTCGACCCATTTTTTGACGACTTCCTCGTCCTTCACAATTTTCACGCGCGACTTGAAGGCGTCGAACGGCATCCGGGAGAACCGCTCGGCGTGCAGCTTGCGGAGCTGGTTCTGGTAATCGTGATGGTTCGGCGGACCGAGAATCTTGCCGCTCATGCCGCATTGCGCCACAAAAGTGTATTTGCCCTTCGGCGGTTCGGTGGCGGTGCGCTCGGCCTGGTAAAACGTGGCGAAATGAACCTTGAGCACGTGCGCGACGGCCTCGTCTTCACTCAACCACGGCGTGTCGTCCAGCGCGCAGGCGAACAGCGGCTGTTTGACCGTGCCATCGGCGTTTTTCTTCACCGCAAGCTGGACGGCGTAACGCTCCGGCTTCGCCAAAACGATTTGCGCAATCTGGAACAGCGGATACGCGCGGCCGGTCACCTTGATCTGGCGGGCAAGCGATTCGACGCCGTTTTCGTCCGGCAAAAACGTGACGGTGATTTCCGGCAACGGCGCGGGCGGTTCCGGACGCTCACGGCGCTCTTCCCGGTCATCGCGCTGGGAAAATCCTTTCTTGCGGTCGCCGAACTTTCCACCACCGGCACGCGGCGGACGGGGTCCGCGGCGCTCGCCGAACGAATCCGGGCGCGGTCCACCGCGCCGGCCTTCGCGCGGGCGGTCCTCGCGTCCGGCGGGTTCGCCGGCAAACTTTGCGTACGGGTTGACGGCCGGTTTTCCCTGCGCCCAAGCGGGCAGGAAAAGCTTTTCCAGATCAATTTCGACGTCAGAAATACTGCTCATGTAAAATCAACGCCCTGTCATGCGGGGCCGAAAATCAATCATAGGATGGATTGGCGCGGTTTGGAAAGCAAGCGCAGCTTCGGGGTAGTGGCTCAGTTTGAAATTTATTCCCCGCAGGTCGAATCTGACAGTCCGCAAAGACAACCGCGATCCGGCTAATTGGCGTGTATGATGGCTAAAATTACCCCAATAATGAAAGGAATCACGAACAAGCAAATAAGCAAAACGCCGAATCGGAATCTAATAATCTCCAACTCTTTGAGGATGTCAGCCAGAGGTGTCATCATGTCGTCCGAGGAGTTTAGAATGGTGAAGTTTTTCCTGCACTCATACTCGTTACAGCGAACGACAAAGGACTCAACACCGGGTTTAGAACGCACACGCCAACTGCCTTCGATTCCGCAGTGTGGGCAAATGCGTTTCAACGAACGTTCCACCAACGCAACGGCTTTGGCGTTTTCTTCTTCCATTTTGCGCAAGGCGGCTCGCTCTGCTGCCTTATTAGATTTTTGCTCGGCCTCCTTCCTTTCAGCCTCCTCTTTTTCTTCCGCTGCCTTTCTGGCCTGTTCAACTTTCTCCGGGTCTGCCGGGATGCTTACTGCCGCATCGCAGTGTGGACACTTTGCAATGAAATCTTCCAATGATGAAGTTTCCTTGAAAATTTTCTGGCATTCAGGGCAGATATATTTCATGGCTCATCATTTAGTTGAGACCCATCCCAACGATGTCAAAGCAGTTTTCTTCGGCTTTATTTGGTAACAGGCGCAGCGTTATGTTTCGCCATGATCGCCTCGACAATCTTTTTGGCCAGCGCGGGTTTTTCGGCCATTGCCTTCTGCGCAGCTTCCTTGCCCTGGCCGATCAACTCGCCCTCGAATTGCAGCCACGCGCCTTTTTATCCACCTGCAATTTAGCCGGTCATTAGCGGCCGCAAATCAAGCGGCAACCGCGGCTTCGTGTTTCAACACCAGCAGTTCCGCGCGTTTCAATTCCGTCAAAGCCGCCGTTTTACCGTTGGCATCAAGAAATTCCACCTCAAAGACATCGGGTGTGAACACTTCCACGACCGTGCCGACCTGTCCGGCAACCAAGCCTTCCGCAGGTTTGTCTTCCAGCAGGGCTACGACATCCAGCAATTTGACGGGCGCATTTTGCACTATGATTTTATAGCACGCAACAGATGATCAATCTAGGAAAATCCTCGCCGGGCCGCGCGTTCCAAACGCTTCGCACGCGGGCCGATTTGCCGCGATGCGCCAGCATGAAATCCAAAACATAACGCTGTCCATGATCCGTCTTTCGGCCAGGCTGGCAATCCCGCGTGCGCGCAGCGGACAGTAATTCATCGTGCAGCCAGTTTGCATCACTGCGCGTCAAACCAAGCGCCGAGGCAAAAACACGTGCCTTGTGTTTGCCTTCCTTGTGGGCGACATCCAGCGAATAATCCCGCAGCTTCGCAATATCCACGAAAGCGCGCCCGGCGTTGGGTATTTTCATTGGCCGAAAAGTTCAGCCGTTGCGAAATTTATTTTTCCGCCGCAGCCGGCGCGACGTTGCGCTTCGCCATAATCGCATCCACAATCTTTTTGGACAGCGCGGGTTTTTCGGCCATCGCCTTCTGCGCGGCTTCCTTGCCCTGGCCGATCAGCTCGCCCTCGAATTGCAGCCACGCGCCTTTTTTGTCCACCACGCCGTGTTCAATGCCCACCTCGAGGATGCTGCCTTCCTTGTTGATGCCGTGATTGTAGATGATGTCGAACTCGGCCTCGGCAAACGGCGGGGCCACCTTGTTCTTGACGACCTTGACGCGGACATGATTGCCGATGGCGTTGCCGGCGGCGTCCTTGAGCGTGTCCTTGCGGCGGATGTCGAGGCGGACGCTCGCGTAAAATTTCAGCGCCTTGCCACCGGGCGTGGTTTCGGGATTGCCGAACATCACGCCGACCTTCTCGCGCAATTGATTGGTGAAAATGCAGGTGGTCTTGGACTTGCCGAGTATGGCGGTGAGCTTGCGCAACGCCTGGCTCATGAGCCGCGCCTGCATGCCCATCGTCGCCATGCCCATCTCGCCTTCCAGTTCGGCCTTGGGCACGAGCGCGGCGACGGAATCAATCACGATCACGTCCAGCGCGTTCGAGCGAGCGAGCGTTTCGCAAATGGTCAGCGCCTCTTCGCCGGAGTCCGGCTGCGACACCAGCAAATCATCAAGGTTCACGCCGAGTTTTTTGGCGTAGCCGGGGTCCAGCGCATGCTCGGCGTCAATGAATGCCGCCAGTCCGCCGGCTTTTTGCGCGTAGGCGATGACGTGCAGCATGAGCGTGGTTTTGCCGGACGATTCCGGCCCGAAAATTTCGATGACGCGTCCGCGCGGAATGCCGCCGACGCCTAGGGCGAGGTCCAGCGCGAGCGCGCCGGTGGGGATGACTTCAATCTTGACCAGCGCCCGCGCGTCGCCGAGGCGCATGATGCTGCCTTCGCCGTAGCTTTTGGTGATGGAGGAGATGGCGGCTTCGAGTTCGCGCTGGTGCGGTGATCCAGCCTTGGTTTCAGCGGCAGGTTTTTCGGCAATTTTCGGCGGCATAACTTTTTCTTTTCAGGTCCCTATATTGTTGGTTTGACGGAATGCGACAGTAGTAAATCACCTGAAAAGAGTCAAACGCAGGATGCGCATCGGTGGGAAGCAACACCATCCGCCAGCGGGACAATGTTGGAATTCCGAAATCCCGGAAAGAGATTGTCCGTCGTTTGAATCAATCCACCGGCGTTTCGCCCTACTCGTTTAACCCCCAATGATTGCTGCCGGGTTCTTCCTGAAACTCATTCAGCCTCGCCGGCCATGGGGCCGTAGAGTCCTCGATGCTCGCGTCCGGGAGCGGCGGCAGCAGCGGCAAAAAATCCATTCGCAGCCGATGAGCGGCAGACTGTAGTCGGGACAAAAGCGCCCTGACGGGCAGGCTTGCACTTGGGGCTTCCGCGATGATCAAAGCCAAAGCCCCTTCCACCTTGGTTCGGGCTTGGATGCACGCGTCCAGCCACTGGCTGGTCTCCGGGGTCAGATCATGGCCCGGCAGGGAAAATAATATGATGTCTGCGCGGGCCGCAGCTTCCGCCGCCCAGTGGGCCGATACCGGATCATTCAAATCTTTGATCTTCCAAAAACTGAAGGCAAACGCCAGCTCAACCTCAAAGCGGGCCATCACCCCGCCGCAAACTTCCATCGCCAGGTCGTGAGCGGCCGCATCCTCGTACAACACCAGAAACTGGCAGGGATTGGCGCCTTCCAGTGAAAGTGTTTCCTGCATTAATGTTGCCGTGCTCATGCTCAATTTTTGAAACTTGCTGGCAGTCGCGCCCCCAAAAACACGGTCACCAGCGGAAAGGCCTGTTAATAAACTGGATTACAACGCTATGGGTAACAGGTCATACCCTTTCCCTCCGGATGCAAGCACAAGTTGTTCACCTCTATTCACAACTTATGCACAGCTTGTTCGCGCGTTGTCAAAAGCGGCCGGGGAAATTCTGTCCTGGTCGATGTTCTTGGATGGCCGCGGAATGTCTGTCACGCCTTAGCCCCGACGTTGCCTTTGCCGTGCAGGCGGCTCAACCTGGTGGTGGCGAGCCAAAATGCGCGGCGTGGGAGGCATAGGCCGCCGCATCGTCGAGCATCACGTCAATCGTTGACGCAATCGGAGCGGCTTTTACCAGGCCGGAGAAAACCGCCCGGTCGCCGATATTGTTTTCGAGGACGAACGCCGGCCGTTGCGTCACCTGTAAGGCATGGAACTCCGCTGTCGTCGCCCGCACGCGTTTTTCGATTTCCGGCGACTGCGACGTCTTGAGCAGGGCTGCGGCGTCCAAATCGGCAGCCCAGGCGGCCACCGCCACGGAAACGTCCCATTCCCCCACTTTTTTCCCAGCACACAGGGCTGCTTCCATCAGCGCCAGCCGCACCCGTCGTCGGTGACAACAAAATCTTTTGCCGCTTCCGCCACGCAATTGGGCGCGAGATATTCCTTCAATCCGGTCATCCAGCCGGATTTCAGCATGAACGGCGACCGCATAATCGTCCCGCTGCGCCGATAAAACCAGTCCGCCTGCTGCCGCGACTTCGGCATGCCCGATTCGTCAATCAACGCGATGGCCCAGTTGAATTCCACCGGTGACTTCGCGTAACGCTGCTTCACTTCCTTCCACGCCGGTTCGGCCCAGTAGCACCAGGAAGAAACGACATCGAGATAGTAAGTGACTTTTACGTTCATGGCCTGCGCTCTTTGATCGCCGCCAGAATGTCCACCACGACTTCGCCTTTCGGCTTCGCGCCGATGTTGCCTTTGCCGTGGAGACGCACACTCACGTTGCCGGCTTCCATGTCGCGGCCGCCAATGACGAGCATGGTGTGGACTTTCGCCTTCTCGGCTTCGGCGATCTTCGCCTTGATGGGATCGGTGCCGAAATCGGCGCTCACGCGGACAAAGTTTGCGCGCAGTTCGCTCACGATGGGTTTGGCGTAATCCAGCAACGCCGCGTCGTCGTTCAACGTCAGTACGCGCACCTGCTCGGGCGCGAGCCAGAGCGGGAAGTTGCCGGCGTAATGCTCGATGAGAAAGCCGATGAACCGCTCGTGTGTGCCGAGTGGCGCGCGATGGATGCAGAGCGGCGTCTTGTCCGTGTTGTCCTTGTCGCGATAGACCAGGCCGAAGCGTTTGGGCACGGCGAAATCCACCTGATTGGTCGCCAGCGTGAATTCGCGGCCGATGACGCTCCAGACCTGCACGTCAATCTTCGGGCCGTAGAACGCCGCTTCGTTCGCCACTTCCACGTAGGGAATTTTTGAATTAATCAACACCTGCCGGACCATGTCCTCGGTTTGCTTCCAGAGTTCCGGTTCGTTGACGTATTTCTTGCCCATGCCCTCCGGCGCCGAGGTGCTGAAGCGCATGACGTATTTCTCGATGCCGAAAATCTTGAAATACTTGAGATACATCTCGTTCACCGCGTTGAACTCGGCGGCGAACTGCTCCGGCGTGCAATAAATATGCGCGTCGTTCATGTTGAGCGACCGGACACGCATGAGGCCGAACAACTCGCCCGACTGCTCGTAGCGATAGCAGGTGCCGTATTCCGCGAGGCGCAGCGGCAAATCACGGTAACTGCGCGGCTCCGCCGCAAAAATGCGGTGATGGTGCGGGCAGTTCATGGCTTTCAGGTAGTAGCGATTATATGACAGCTCCTCTTCAATTTCCCGTTCTGTAACGGCTATCTGCGCTTGGATTTTGATCACCTCTTTATCAAGTTTGTCAGCCTCTTGCTCAACCCCCGCCATCGCGAAGAACTCCTTTAATTTGTCTGGGTCCGTCGGTTTCCGGCTTTCATAGGCTGTTTTGGTTTCTAGGTACTTGGTAGATGCCTTGAATGTAGAAATTTCCTTTCGGAGATTTTTCCCTCTCTCCAGCACTTCTGCTTCTTTTTTTCTGATTTCTTCGATTTTTCTCTGCCTTTCGATAAGCTTTACCTCCGCTTCTGGATCGAGCTTCATCTGTATCGGCGGAAACATCGAGTCCGCATAGAGCAACGGCAGATGTCCGCTGGTCAGATACATTTTCTCTTTGGCGATATGCGGCGTTTTCACGCGCACGTAGCCGGCAGCGAACTCCGTTTCTTTCGCCAGTTTTTCCAGTTCTTCAACGATCGCGGTGCCTTTCGGCAACCACAGCGGCAAACCCTGACCAACAAATTCCGTGTCGATGGCGTACAGCCCCATTTCCTGGCCGATCTTGCGATGGTCGCGGCGCTTGGCCTCCTCGATCATCTTGAAATATTCTTCGAGCTGGGTCTTGTTCTTGAACGCGGTGCCGTAGATGCGCTGGAGCTGCGGGTTTTTCTCGTCGCCCTTGTAATACGCGCTGGCCACGGTGGTGAGCTTGTACGCGCCGATGTTGCCGGTGCGCATCACGTGCGGCCCGGCGCACAGGTCAATGAAATCGCCGCTCTTGTAATACGTGATTGGCTCGCCTTCGGGAATGTCTGCCAGGTTGCCAATCTTGAATTTGCTCGGGTTGCCCGGGCGTTCGCCGAGCGCACCGAGCCGGCCTTTCTGGGAATCTTCCAGCGCCTGCTCGCGCGTGACGGTGATTTTCTCAAAAGTGTAGTTCGCCTTGATTTCCTTTTTCATCTCCTCCTCGATCTTCGGGAAATCCTCGGGCGAGATGCGGTGCGACAGTTCGACGTCGTAGTAAAATCCGTTTTCGACTGCTGGGCCGGAGGCGAACTGGGCGTCGGGCCAGAGCCGGACGATGGCGGTGGCCATGACATGGGCGGCGGAGTGCCGGATGCGCTCCAGCTCGGTCATTTTCTGGCGGTCGTCGAGAGTTTTGCGTTCGGATTCCATCGCCCTTTTATAACGCAAAGACGCAAAGATGCAAAGGCGCAAAGAGACGGGGCGGGAAAAGTTGCAGCCGGAAGGGGGAACATCGAACATTCAACATTCAACTTCGAACATCCAATGAAATTGCCATTGCGTGGCCCACTTCGACGTTGGGCGTTGAATGTTGAATGTTTTTGTGTTCCGCAACTTCACCGGGCGGTTTTCCAAATGCCCACCAGCGCGCCGAGGCCGCAGAACAGCAGGGCGCTGACGGCGATGGCGCCGCTGTTGGCATATTGCGGCAGCCATTGCAGCGACGCCGCGCCGACGGCCGGGCCGATGCAGTTGCCCACGCCGATGGCGGCTTCGTGAATGCCGCCGTGCTCGCCCTTGGCCTCGCTCGCGTCCATCGAGTAAAACAGCGACGAGTAATAAATCAGGCCGATGGCCGCGCCGAAGAAGATCTGCGCCAGCAACAGCACCGCGAGACTGGGAACGATGAGAATCACCGCGAAAGAAACGATGAGCGTCGCAAACGCCGTCACCAGCCAGCGAAAACGGTAATGCCAGTCCGTCCAGGCCCACAGCGCGATGAATGTGCCGAGCCGCGCAAAGCCCCACAACGAGCACGCAAATCCCGCGAACATGGGCGAGAGCTGGAAGTGCGCCGCCAGGGTGGGCAGCAGGGGGATGAAGGTGTTGATGGCGAGGTAGGCAAACGGATTTGCCAGCCACGCCATGCGCAGGAACGCCTTGGTTTTTGCGGGTGACGGACGATGCGGGTCGGGCGCAGGCACGGGCGCAGGCTCGTGGCCGTCGGCGTAGGCGGCGTGGGCGTGTTGTTGCAGCCAGAAAACCAGGGCCAGCAGGGCGATGAAAACGGCGATGGGCACGAAAAATATGGTATTGAACCCGAATTTTTCCACCAGCGTGCCGCCGCTGAACAACGCCAGCACATTTGTGGCGGCCCAGACAACATTGTAAGTGCCCACCATGCGCGGCAGGCCGACGGCGTCCTCGCCCTGGCTTACGAGCGCCTCGATGGTCGGCCAGATGAAACACGTGCCGCCGATGAACAGCCCGGTGGCCAGCACCAGGCCAGAGGCGGAGTCGAACCACCAGCCGCCGGCCAGCGCCAGAATCATGAGGCCGATGCCGAGTTTGAGCGCGTTGAAATAGCCGCGCCGCTGTCCGAATCGTCCGCCCTGCAACGAGGCGATGGTATAAATGAGGCCGATCAACGCGGCAAAAGCGAGATTGTCCCGGCCGTTGAATCCAAACCGGTCCCGCATGAGAAAATAAATGTAGTAGGAAAAAAGCGACACCGAGAAGGACGTCATGCCTTCAATGGCGAAACATGCGGTCTTAAACTGGCGGCCTTCTGGACTGGTCATATCCGGCTTGAAATTTCCCGGATGGCGGCGCGGCAATACCATTTCACCGCGTCCGACATCGGCGGCTGTAGCTTGTCCAAATCCGCGTCGGAACACCAGCGGATGTCGTGATGCTCCGCAGTAGCGAGCGCAGGTGTGGTAGGGACGCCCTGCTGGTCGTCCGAGGCCGCGCGGCCGAGACTGTCTCAAAAGTTTTTATAGGATGGGGGCAAAGGCAAAGGAGAACCCGGTTGGCCGAACTCGACTCCGCACGGCTGCCAAGGCCAATAGCTTCTGCCACCACCGCGCGAG
>Ga0181538_10001676_pt1 | contig 24369 bp, 19 predicted proteins | sample PEATcosm2014_Bin_40_FD_119773 | JGI IMG/M metagenome (GOLD analysis project Ga0181538, IMG submission 119773) | Peatland microbial communities from MTU Mesocosm Facility, Houghton, MI, USA - PEATcosm2014_Bin23_30_metaG | ecosystem: Environmental > Terrestrial > Soil > Wetlands > Peat | place... | reverse complement strand
CTACGGCTTCTGGAATGAGACCGCCTTCCTTACCAAGAGCGGCGATCTAGGCATGGTTCTCAGTGTTCCCGGCGTGGACTACGAAAGTCTGGACCGCTCGGAACAGGAGTATGCGGTGAAGCGCTTGGAGACAGCGCTCAAAGCCTTTGGCCCAGGCTTCCATGTTTACCAATACCTCTTCAAATCCAATCGCCCGGACATACCGTTCGCAACATACGACGACCCGATTGTGGAAGCTGCTATCGACCAGCGTCGGAAGTTCTTTGAGGCGAAGCGGGACCATCTCTATCAAGTTGAAATCTTCTACTGCATCCTGCTCGACGGCGCCCGGTCGAAGACCGGCGTCGGCACGGCGCTAGCCCGCCTGTTACGCGATCCAGAAGGCGCGATTGCCGAGCTGAAGTCGCAGTTCACCAACGACAGCACGAAGAAGTTGCTGCGGACCCATATCGAGCGCGATCTTCAACGGCTCGACCAGCACGTACAAGCATTCGCTCGGCAGCTTGGGGATTTCATGCAAGTCGAGGTCTTGAATCGGCTGGGGCAATTCACGTTTTTCCGCCGCTTGCTGAATTATGACGACTGGCGTGTTGCCGGTAGGCCGCAGTCCATGCAGTTACGGCAAGCTTGGCAAACCCGTCGCCGATTGAACGATGCAGTGCACCATGCGTCAGAAAAATAAGATGATTCCGGGACTTCGCAGGATCACCAAGGAGTCGCAGGAACTCTACCCCTGACTCTGCGGGCGCGGCGCGAAACCGACCGTGAAGCGAGTCTGTTAGGCATTTTTGCGTGAATACATTCCAATCGCTTGGCCATTTCGCCCGGAGGCTGGGTGGAGACATCACGACAATCGGCCCTTGATCCGGACGTTCGAGCAGGATCGATATGGCGACTGCCATTGCCACAAACGTCTTGCCCATGCCTACTTCGTCCGCGAGAATCACGCCAGGCTGTCGTCCAAGTCTGGCAAGCACCTCTGCGGCTGCATATTCCTGACGGTGGCCATCTTCCCTTGAAATGCGATCATTGCACAGGTGTATGTGAGAACTGGCGTATGTTGCGAAAGTCATCGCCCGAGTGCCTCCGCAAAAGCTTCGATGGCGTACTCGTCGAGCATTCTGGTGTCGGACTGAGATGGAAGTGCGAGAGCCTTGGCCTCAAGTTCGAGCACCGCCAACAACAACAGGTCGACGATTGTAGTGACGCTTAGACCTCCGGAGGCCCCGCGCTCAGGCCTGACGCGCTTTAATGCCAGGGCCAGTTCCGCCAGATAGAACTTTGCCTCTCCCGGGAGACTTGCTTCGCGAACGAAGGCGTCTGCAAGGGTTATCGGTCCGATAGCACCGCGCAAACGCCATTCGAAGGCATCCGTTGTCAGTGCCGGACGTTCAAGTCGCTCCGTTCGAGAGCTGCTGCGACCCGCTTAGTGCGGCGCAACAGAAAAGCCTGTGAATCAAGACGCGTGAGAGGATCCAGATTGACATCAATGCGTGGCGTCACGATTCGCTTCTTGAGCACGTGTACCACCGCATCGGCCAGCGGACGAGTGGATGACAATATCTCCAGCAGTTCCTCAAGCGTAAGGTCTCTGAGGGCTTCCGGTGGAGGCAAGGCACTGGGATTAGAGACATTGACCGGCCAGTTAGCTACGGCGGTTTCGTCGTCGTGCACCCAGGATACTTCGAGTACAAATGGCACCGACTGTCCCATCCACTCGATAACGTGCTGGCCGGGACCGCTTCCCAACGTGGTGCCTAGCAATTCATATCCATTTGGTATCCTGATGCTCCACGATTGAGGCAGGTCAGGAGTCAGCGAGATCCTCAGGCTGGGATTTTTTCCCGGTTCGAAGATGGCGTCCTGAAAGCACGCGGGTAGTGGCAGCGTGTCGCTGCCCCCTTCGAGTTCTTCCGGTTCTGGATCCCAAATCAGCTTCGGCGAATCAAGATCTACTTCGTGATCGTTTCTGTCGGGCCAAAGTCTCTCGAAGCGCTGGAACTGTGGATCGGATGTCTTAATTCGGTAAACAAGATTCGCTTCGAAGTTCCCATGTCCCGGAACGGCCCCTAGACCGGCAGCTGTGAAGTTGCTTGAACCGGCCAGCAGCATGTGCCAGTGATCGTTTTCCAGTCGCAGCAGTTTGGCATGTACATAGCGCACTTCTTCCTGCTGCAGTGGCAATATCGTGCGAACATGAACATCACAGGCTTGTTGAGCCGATTTCAACATTCCCAACGGCGCATAAAGTCTGATGCGTCCATCTGGAAGATCCTCCGCTCGAATGTCAAAATAGAGATCCCTCGGCCGTTTCTTGGCCATCGGCATGAGAAGCGCGTTGATGGCATGGCGGTCATGCCCAGGGCTATCGAAAAAGGGAGATGCGACTGACGCGGTGCGCGCCGGCCCATCGCCTGGCCATTCCGCGGAGAACTGCTTAAGCACACTGCGGCCGGGCAGACCAAAAATCGGGATTGCAGTCCTAATATCCGTGGCGGCAGTTGGCCACGTATCCACATGACGGCGAACCACGGCGAGTGCATGACGAACCCGCTCTTTAGGTGTATGGGGACCATCACTACCAACGGCGAGATTGACAACTTGCTCCAAGAACTCGATCGTCTTCTCGATGCTGTTCCGATCTCCACCATCCGTCTTCGATAATTCGATTGTTCCGAAGACTTCCAGATTTTTACGGTATCCGGGGTCGGTGAGGTTCCCGGACCCGATTATGACTCGGGTGTGATTACCCCAAACTAGCAGAGCGACCTTCGCATGCTGGATCGCTTTAGGCACCAGCACACCGAGAACATCCCAACGTAGGCTTTCCTTGTCCCTTGCATGACGACGATCGACAAGCGCGCATACTTTCGCGGCGGCGAGTTTTTCTTCCCGCTCGATCAGGTATCCCACCGCATCGCTTTCTGAAGGGTGTGTGTCCATTTGCAGGAAGCGCCCGACGCATTCTGTTTCGAAAAACGCGGCATCAAAGGTAAAGGTCGTGACAACGCACACGAGCGGTTCACCCGCACCTGCCGGTGCTTGCCAAAGATCCAAAGCTTTTCCGCGTGTTTGGTCAGGACTATTCCGGCCCATGCACACCTGACTGTAAGTCAGCCAAAAACGATCGAGCTGTATCGATTCGGTATGGTCGATTCCACCAATCTCTGGGTTTTACTGGCGCAGTGAGCCGGTAAGGAACTCGCACGAATGTCGCACCGTCACTGGCCCGCTCAAACCAGTCGCGTTTTCCATCGGGTTTCTTGGCTTTCTGAACGTCATCGTGATGCGCCAGCACAGCGTTGAAGAGATCCGCCGGATTCTTAACCCGATCGAAGGACCGCGATAATTCTGCGAACTGCTGCTGAATTAACAATGGCGCATTCGCCAGTGCTGTCTCAGCTAGACGGAAGCAGTTGTTCAGTGTGGATGCGATCCGATTCACATCCGGCTGCCGTCCGTAATCTGCCTCCGTGATCGCGCGCGCTCCTGCTGTCGACGAAAGATATCGAATCCAATCAAACGCATCCTCCAGAAGCGTACCAACCGCTTCGAAGTTGGAAATCGCGCGCAGTCTGATCTTAAGATCCGAAGATGATCGGTCGAGAAGGATGTCTCGTACGACGGTGGACTCCGGAAGTTCGTCTGGCGGAGAGGATTCCAGCAAACGAAACACTTCGCCTCTTGTCCCACCACGATCGTCGAGGAGGAGGCGATAGATAAATGTCGCTTCGCCCGGGCCAATCGTGGACGGCGCCAGATGGTCCGCGAGCATCTGCCAACCTTGCCATCCACCCGACCGCTTCGAAGAACCTTCGCGCAGTCCGTCCTCGACAGCAAAACGTAGCAATCGGCGCATCGCCGTGCCCCTACCCGAGGCGACCGAACTTTCGAGAAAGCCTTCAAGACCTTGCTCCCGCTGCCATTCCTTCAGAAGTGCGTATCCGTTATCGCTTAGACGCAAATCGTCGTCTACGATGCCAAGATGACGCGCCAGCGGCTTATAGACCCCATGGAACCCGAAGATACTGGGTCCCCGCAGATATGTTCTGGCGCACATCGGCTCGCCGCTTTCCTTAACCGCCTGGGCCTTCAATGTTCCCGGTGTCCCTTTCGTAGTCTCTTTGTGTGCAGCCCTGACGAAGCCTTCAACTAGCAGCCATTCAAAAACGATATAGGCCGGCGTGACGTTGTCGCTAGAAATCCGATCCTCAAGTCCTTCGCAAACGGCAGCAGATACAGCGATAGCCGTCAAGAACCGCGGCCTCAACATTCGCGCACGCAGCCCCGGCAACACTTGGTCGGCTAGGCGGTCGCCGATCGTGGCGAGGCCGAGCGGATCAAGCGCTCCCTCACCGGTCGTAACGGGGTCGGGCAGCGTGAGAAACGGAAGATCTGCTAATCCCACGTTGACTCTCCTGCAAGAGTTGATTTCTAGCGCAAAAAGACGCCGATTTAGTGAAGACGGTGCCTACCTTGCCTCAATCGAACCAGAGTCCCACGTTTAGACGATCCCCTACATATCGGGACAACTTTTGCATACCTTACTCTAGCTGACACGATCGTTGACAGTGAACGATAAACAGGCCTAGAGGCGGACTTCGGATACCTCTCCGGCACTCATGTAAACGATGACTCCGCGACCTGCGCCTGTGGTCTCCAGATATTCCCGAACTTGAGCCGCATGGTGTTGGCGCATATTCGGTGTTGGCGCCACATCGCTCTTCCAATCGAATACGAGTTCCGGAGCCCCTTGAAAGTTGTAGGCAACGGCATCGACGATACCAGCCGTACAAACGGTCTCGTTACTTTCGGTCGACCTAAGCTGAAACACTCCAAATTCCGGTTGCAGCACCTGACGATATTGCGCCACGATTGGCAATTGGAGAGTACGGCCAATCGCGGACGCGATTTCCTGAGACGACGGTCCCTTCGATGGGTCAAGATGATCATTCTCTCCAAGTTGCCGCAGCAGTTCCGCGGCTCGGGTCTGTAGACCAGCTTCGTCGTCATGCGTCTCGCCCAAGAAGATCTCCTCCATCAACTTATGTAGGACCCTCCCACGGACGGCGCTGCCACGAACATCAGGAATAGGCTCCGCGAATTCGCCCTCCGGAGGGGCGGGTAGCGGGATCTCCTCGGTTTCGATAGCGCTCGGCTGGATCCACCGGATATTCCTCGTTTGTTCTACGAGCCTCAATGACTCTTGGCGGAACACCTCTGGAGTCTGTTCATTCAGCGGTGGCGCTGTTGACTTGCGCTCTCCTTCCGTGAGATTCAGATTCGGATACGTAGGCAAATCGTGCAGAGACAAGTCCACTTGCTTGTGCCACCCATGACCCAACTTACCCAAATAATGAGGAAAAACCAGCAGGTCTCGAGCGCGCGTGCACGCAACGTAAAGTAGGCGAATGCGTTCTTCGCCGAGCTCTCGGTTCTCAACTTCCTTGAGCAATTCGTACTCCGGCGGGTTTAATGTTTTCAGGCCAAAATGCAAAGTATCGTCCGTCGCCCGGTGAAGAACTCCAGTAGCGGATCGCATGGATGTCACCAGGTTGATCGGGATCACGACCGGCCACTCCAGCCCCTTGGCACTGTGAATCGAAACTATGTGGACGGCGTCGTGGGTCGCGTCAGCTCGGCCTTCGACTTCGCGTTCGCCCTCTTCCCAAAGTCGCGTCATGTCGTCGGCGAAGACACGCAGGCCACGAACCGAATATGGCTTTGCCATTTCGAGAAAGCGCTCTACGTTGGCAAGGGCACGCTCGACATAGCGTGGATGCCGCTGGGCCAGGATCGCGCGGACATGAAGCTCTTCAACGGCTGCGGACAGGATGTCAAAAGGCGAGGTTTGATACGCCTTTCGCCCGAGGCCCTGAAGAACTCGGATCACTTCCTCCGCTAGCGGATGATTGACTTCGGCCGCGTCAGTCCAAAGCCGCAACCGCCCGTACTCGCCGTCACGTTGTGGCAATCCAACAACGATGTCTAGGAGTTCCTGCTCCGTAAGTCCCACGAGAGGTCCACGAAGCAGTGCTCCCAACGCTAGCGTGTCCCGGCTGTTCGAAAGAATCCGAGCTATGGCCACCAGGTCATGCACTTCTTGGCGAATGAAGAATCCCTTGCCGGCCTGGGTAGCAATGGGGATGTCCATCTCCTCAAGAGCCCGCTCGAATATCCAGAGATCCGTTCCAGTTGGAGCCAGCAGGGCGATGTCACCGGGACGACAAGGAACCAGTTCGCTCTTTTCACGCACTGTGAATCTCCCGATCAATTTGTTGCAAAGCTCTGCTACTGCTTGCGCTTCAAGTTCGCGCCACTCATACACCTTGTACTCCGAGCCTTCTGTGCCGATCGGGATGCGTCCAATAGAGAACGCTTCTGTACTGCTGGATGTGACGGTAGAGACCAACGGTTGATAGCCGATTGAGCTCAATGCAACAGCAAAGCGTTGATTGACAAAATTGAGAATCGGTCCCCGCGAGCGGAAGTTATCTGTGATGGAAAGGACGTTCTCGGGCCATTGTCGCTGAATTGCAGCTTTCGCCTCTTTGTAGGACCGAATATCCGCACGGCGGAACCGATAAACCGATTGTTTTGGGTCTCCGACCAGGAACAGTTGCCCCGGCCGAAGCCGCTGTTCGTGCCAAGGCTTATCGGCTCCATCTTTGCCGCACAACAGGAACAAGATCTCCGACTGCAGCGGATCTGTGTCTTGGAATTCGTCGACCAAGATATGTTGGTAGCGATTTGTGAGCGCGTCGCGAACGGCAGGATGCGTTCGCAGCAGATCGCGGGCAAAGTAAAGGAGATCGTCGAAATCGAGCAGTGCAGATTCCCGTTTGAACGTCCGGAAAGAAGCCTGGAAATCATCGAGGGCCGAGATCAGTTGCGATTGCGCGGACTCAGCAGCCAGGCCAACCAGAATGTGAACAGATTCCGTAACTCTCGCGTAGAGCGCGCACGCTTCGTCGTTATGTCGATCCGCTTTAGCCTGCGACTGACCAGTACATCTCGCCGCCGCAGTCCATTTCCCCTTGCACTTGTATTGCCTCAATTCATAGGAATTCTTCTTCATTGCCGAAATCTGCTGTGGATGCGCATAACCCCACAGCTGTCGAAAGCTGGTGTCAGCGCGATAGCCAGGCGCGTACTGGGCGGCAAGCGCCTCGAACCCAGAGATGTACTCTTCCGTTGTAGGCTCTTGAAGACCAAGACTCTGTACTCCTGCATACCATTTTCGAAACGAACTGACTGACTTGCGGAATTCATCTATATGTTTCTGTGACAGCTTCGCTTGCGGCGCGCGTGCGGTCCGACGAGCTCGGCGAGCTTCGGCAAGTTGTTCTATCAGCCTTAGACCCTGCTCCCCTTCGATCACCAACAGCTCTGCGAGTGGATCGTCCGCCTGTGGCCCCTCCAGGCGTTTTCGGAGCCACTGCCGCAGCAACGTCTTGTGGTTCAGATCGGCTTCGCCTTCGTCCATCATTACCGCACCCGGATCGACATTTGCCTCGATGGGATAAGGCGTAGTCAGCCGCTGACAGAATCCATGAATGGTCGTACACGTCAGTTCGTCCAATGCGGCTGCCGCCGATGAGAGGTATTCCATCTGTTTCTCCGTGAGTCCGTCTGCGGCTGATGCCGCCAATGAAAGAGGTCCCGACTGTTCGTCGGCGAAATCCTCTGCCATTGCGATCTGCAGGGGTTCGGGAACATTCCCCCTGACAAGCTCCCGAACGTACTCTTGAATCCTTTGGAGCAATTCGCTAGCAGCGAGTTCGGTGAAGGTAATTGCTGCAACGTTGCGAGGATGCACTCCCGAGGCTAGAAGCAACGCAACCCGTCCGGCCAACAGAGACGTCTTGCCTGTTCCAGCGCCCGCCTCCACGAGTAGAGTCGTCGAGTGATCGCTCAGCGCACGTCGCCGATGCTTTGTGTCGCTCAACTCCGCCATCAGTTCTCACCCCAGAGGCTGCTTAAATCTCCTACCATCGCATCCCGCGCCGCAGCCTTCTGCGAGAAATACACACCCTCCGCGTTTGCGGGAAGGGCAAAAGCCAAGTCGTTGTAGCGGCTCTCCGCTCCCATACCGAAGACAGATCGCCCCGACCGAAGCATCTGCTCCGCGAGTTGAAGAAAGCGTATGAGTTCCTTGGTTTGTACGCTCGGGTCGGAGAGCGAGTACAGATTTCCCTCGGAACCCGGATACAGCAACGCCGCCTCAACCGCTGTAACTTGTCCGAGAAGTGCCTTAACGGCCACCGCGTAGAGACAGCGTTGTAACTCCTTACCGTTATCCAGCCCAGGTTCTTCCTCCGGACAGCGTCCAGTCTTGTAGTCAATGACGCGGGCGTTTATCGATTTGCCGTCCAAATCGAGGCGGTCAATCTTGCCTCGAAGTTTGAGATCCGAACCCGGTATGGCCACAAGAGCATTTCGATCCCAAGGCGCGTTCTCTTCGCCATCCTCTAGTCCTCCGAATGGGACTTCAACGTATGTTTTTTGATCTTTGAATTTGGGTAACGGCCACATCAGCGCAGACAAGGCAGTGTCGCGGGCCTCTGTCAATGTACGTTGCCAGAGAAGCCGGGGTGGCAGTGGCTTCGTCAATTCCCATTCACCCGCGACTCGGACGATAGCTTCCACTATGGCCGACTCGACCTGCTTCTGAGTAGCCACCGCGAAGCCGCCGTTTAATTCGAGGGATGCGGCCGTCAGACGCAACAGTTCGTGCACCAGTATCCCGTAGGTGAGGTTGTCAAGAGAGAGCGGCTCCTCCTGTGACAATGGGGACGGCGGCTTCCAGCCAAGTGCATAACCCCAAACGAATCCAAGGGGGTCGGTCAGCATTCGGCGGAGCGATGTTGCCGAGTGCGCACGCGCAATCGCCGCCTCAATCACCGGATGCCCGGAATTCAAGAGACCGTCGTGAGCCGTGATCTTAAGACTGCGCCAATCTCGATAGCAGGCGACTGCCGACTTTGCGCGCTCAGTCTCGGAAAACTCCTGCCTGCGCGCGAGAAGACGATCGGATTCGCTGAATGCGTATTGTGGTATCCGCGACCTATGCAAATGTTCCGGCGCACTTTCGGAAGATGCCAACGGACTTATCCCAAGCAGGCGTCCCTCGCTGTCACGCCGACTGCGCGAATAAACTATCTCGCTGGCGGCATCACGCAACACGGCGAAGTGGGTTCTGTCCTGCAAGGTCATACTCGCCGGCTCCAGCAATGCCGTGTCTAGAATGTGCGAAGGAAGAAGACCGTCCTCTCGACCCTGCCGAGGCCAATTACGGCTGGTCAAGCCCAGCATGAATGTGAACGGACGCGGAGCACTTGCGACAGCGTGAGCCGGTCCCCAAATGATGTTCGCGTTCGGATCAGATTCATCCGAGACGCGAACCTGCCCGATCGTCGTCATGAGAGCCTCTGGCGGTCCGTCAAGCAGCGCTCGCCGCCAGATCGCTCGCGCTTGCCCAGACAGTAGTTCCTCCCCAACTTGCTCCGCCGCTGGAGCGCCTTTCGACAGAAGGTCGAGAATGGGTAGTAAGATTGGGCGGAAATCCGGTCTCTCGGAATCCTCTGCGAGCTTGTCCAGTGAAACCTGCCAGTGACCGAATTTCAAGAGCGGCGCATCCGGGTCCAGGCTTGTATACCAATCACTCGGTAAGCTCTTCAATTTTGGAGTGTTGTGCAGAAGCCGCAGCGCCCGCACCACGCGATCATGGCTGAGCCCCTCAAGCAAGATGGTAGCGAGCGAGCCAGCCTGCTGACCGGAAAAAGTCGAGGTGGCGCTGCGCCCGTGGACAAGATGCAGAGGCAACTGGCTGTCGGCCACCAGTACTCGAAAATCCTCGTCCCAGTCTTCAGTGGCTGACGCGACAATCGCAATGTCGTGCGGTTTGGCACGGCCAGACACGATCAATTGGCGGGCCCAGCGGAGCGCTTCGATCGCCTCGTGCTTGGGTGTAGCGCAAACGACCGAGCTTTGCGTTGGCGTTTCCTTCGACTTGAAAACTAGACGAATGGCGGAACCTTGGGTCCAGTTCAGCTGCTCCTTGAGCGTCTCAATTGAATACCACTCGATCGATGTGCTCGCAGCCAAGGCGAAAAACAGCCTCCGCCAGCAGGGAGCCACGAAGACCATCCCGCGTACGGTCACTGAGCCCAACACGGAACCCGCGTTCTTCAAGTTCGCGACCGCAGCAGAAACAAGTTCACGCTGCAACATCATCCCGCCCGGCAAATGATCCCGAATGTAGGCTTCGATCCGCGCTAAATCGTTGATGCGCGGGGACCCAGAAGCAAGCCCTTGAAGATCCAGGTCAGCATCCCAGACCTTCATCAACGAGGCTGAGACGGCCTTGACGGCGCCCGGCATTTCCCGAAGTTGTTCGAGTTCAGCGAACTTAAGATTGGTCAACGCATCACGGACCAGCACATGGCATGAGTCCCGCGATGCTGCCTCTAGAAAACCGCCGGCAAGTCGACCCGCAAGCTGCGCCGGCGTTAGGATTTGCAACCCGAGCGCGTTCTGCTCGGCAGCTCGAAAACGCTCTTCGTGCCAAGCGAGACGCCCAGGGACAACAACGGTTGTACGCGTCATCCAAATTCCTCGCTGGAGCATGAAAGCACGTATTGTTCTTGACGACTATTCTCTATCGCGCCAGGACGTGCCTTGCGAACGCATCGAATGGCCATTTCAGGGTCCGCCCCGGACTCAATCAAAAGCCGAGCAGCTATCGTACCCGTCCGGCCCAGACCGCCCTTGCAATGAACAACGATATTGTGTCCAGCCTTCAGAAGAGCATGTAGGCGCGGCCCCACGGTGGCCCACGAATTTTCAAAAGTTTGGTCCGGTGTGCCTTGATCTGGTATTGGCAACTGGTGCCACTCAATACCTAACTCCGAAGCTTTGGCGCGAATTTGATAAGGAGGAACTTGCAGCGACCGAAGCTCGCTATCCGGCATCAGAGTTATCAATGCCGCCGCGCCAAAAGCCTTAATTACTTTCATGTCATCGTCCAGGCTTCGGTCCCAAACTCCGGATTGCGCATCAGACTGCTTCTTACCGGGGCAGAATGTTAGGCCGATGCGACCACACGTTCCGCCAACCGCCGCGGAGTCAATCATTAAGGGGTGTGACATGCTGGTTTTTGATTGATGCACACGCACGGGGTTGCCCCTAGTCCGATTCGCCGCGAGTCTCATTTGCGAACCCACCCAACGCCAAAGCGATCTTGTGAATCCGCGCTTCCTCCCGAAGTTGGTTCCTCCACCGCTTCGGGATTGCAGCATATCCGTAATACGCGCCCGCCAGAGCCCCGCAGACCGCGGCTACCGTATCAGCGTCGTCTCCGAGGTTCGCAGCCCGGACCACTGCCTCTTCATAGGACGCTGTTGTGAGAAAGCTCCAGATTGCTGCTTCCAAAGTGTCTACCGTATAGCCCGAGCTCTTGATGTCATCTTCTTTATAGGCCTCGATCTGCTCTAGCCGATGCCAAGCGGGACGCTCCGTCTCCCTTAGCAGCGCAATCGCTTCTACGCGACCGTCCCGAATGCCGCGACAGATTGCCGCTTGGATCCAAGCGTTCAGTATCACGCACGACGATTGAGCTTTCAAATCATGATGGGTTACCCGAGCGGTAGCGCGCGAAAGCTCGACTAGGCGATCAATAGAATCCAAGCAGAACAGCGCGACGGGAGCGCACCGCATCACGGCCCCGTTGCCGGCACTTGAATCAGGATGAGCCGCGTGGTACTGCGCTGAGCATCCCTCTGGATCGCGAATGTAACCAGCCATATTGACCACGGCCCTGGTTTGGATACCTACGTCTTTGGCCGTTCTCGCCCAGGCCTGGAATCGCTGGGCAAGATCGGATGCTTGAAAGCCTTTGCCCTGAAGGAGTGATTCCGCAATCAGGAGAGCCATTTGAGTATCGTCGGTGTAGTCACCCTTTTTCCAAAGACTGGAATCGATCATGTCGCGGAGACCTTCCGGGTACTGCTTCCGAACCTGACGCCGACTCTGGAATTCCAGAGGAGCGCCGAGTGCGTCACCCACGGCAAGGCCAACGAAGCAGCCAGCGACCCTGTCGCTTGGCACGGAGACAGAGCCGACTTTTGAATTATCAATTGGCATTCACTCACCGTACAAAAAGAGTTACTCCGAGGCTAACAGCAGCCGATGACTGCACTCCAAAGTGTAGCTTAGTAAAACGGCCGATCCGGTCTCAAAGGTTGTGACGATGAACCATCGAGAGTCTTTGGTCGTGAAAGAATTCTGACGGCTTCAAGAACTACCCACCGAAAACTGACTTAACCGCGGCTGCAGGAGCCCGGCAAAAACGGTGCTCAAGGGCGAGGGTGCGACAGATGATTGGGCTGCGCAAAGAATAATAAAGAGGGTCAGACTATGTCGGCCGCACCGATTCGGAACAATCCATTCGGTGCTCGACCTCAACTAGCACTCGCGTACCCGTTGACTCATGGAGCCCGGTATCCGGAAGTGGGCAATTCGTTCGTAGAGGTGAGTCGGTTCATTTCCGCAGTCGAAACAATCTGCATTGATACTGTCAATGACATCATTGAATTCGACGCCATGGGCGAGCCTGACATTCTCGTAGATGTCCGGATAAAAGTGAGCGACGATGAATTCAATAAATTGTTTCGGCGTCAATAGTCCGCCAACCGCGAACCTCGTGCCAGGAAGCCCGGACACATGCAAATGCGAGTCTGTGTGGAGCACCCGCCCGAGTCCGGTTTCTCTGTAGTCAAAACGCACCCATCGGGCTGGGAGATTCGCGTCCGCATCCTCCATCGGGCGAACGTTTCCAACGTCGTCCTCGTACTCACGAAGTCCAACTTCGTAAAAGGCGAGCCTGGCTTCCGTTATGTTGCCCTGATTAAAGCGATAACTGAGCTGCACAACCGAATCGTCGACGGACATGCGGAATGTGAACTGCCGCCTTCGCGACAATTCGAAGGTCTCGGCTTTCGTGATTTCCTCGGGCAGCATCACGATTTCGGCATTCGCCCACGTGAGCGAATCGGCATTCCGAATATATTGGGGGTCTTTTAAAACTCCCTCCCATTCGATGAAAACGGAGGTGAGTTGACCCATCAGATCATTCAGCGTCATCGGTAGCTTCCAGCAGCTTGCTCTTGAGTTGCTTGAGCAGGTCCGCATCCAGCTTGCGAATCGCCTCAACGTCGATTTCGTTGAGCCGCGATGCCCAGGATTGCGCTCGTTTGACCTCTTTTTTCCTGCGCGTCGTCTCGGACGCATCGAGCTTTCGTATCTTGCCCATGTCAGGAAATTCGAACTCAAAACGAGGCAACCGCTTTCGTATTTCAGATATTTCCTTTTCAGCCGCGGCCATCTGCGCTCCGATACCGCTGATTGTGACCCACGCTTTGGATCGCGAAATGGAGGTGAACGCCCGGTTGCGATTACGGATCTCTTCAACATAGTCGAACAGAGAATCAAAACTGATGATGTAAACGACCGGCGCCTCGTTCCCCTTGGCGCGGTACACGGTGGCCAATGTGATCTTTCCCGGCTCCGCAAATTCCGCCTGACCATCCACAATGCCAGGAATTGTAGACGCGATCCCCAGGGCCCAAAGACTTGCCTGGAGGGCACTCATATGCTGTTTCGCCCGCAGCGAATCCAGGGAAATAACCACAATCTGTTCAGGCCTGACCCCGTCTTCGTTGATGTTCCGACTAATTTGTTGTGCGACAAAATCCAATTCCGCGTTCCTGTCGTCAAACCTGCGCGCAGAGAAAAGCGGCTTTCCGGGAAAGATCTCGCCGATGCGGTTGGGGCTATTTTCCGCCGGGCGTTCGATTGTTACCTGTTCCCCGGTTGTCAACGTTCCCGAGACGAGATCGTAACCGATCGACCGCCACGAATTGACATCGGCCAGCATCTGCACGGGCCCCCTCGTTCGGTAAAGGCCCAGCCCGATCGCGTGCGCGATCATCAGTATTTCCTGCGGGCAACGATAGGACTTATGAAGAACAAAGTCTTTGTCGATGGGGCCGGGATATTCTCCATCCAGCGAAACCAGCGGTTCCCCGTTTGCGTCACTTCCAAACATTTCCGTTGGGCTAGCGATCTCTATCGCAGACAAGCTCTGCAATTCATCGTAGGCAAAGTAGATGGACTTTGGACCGGTGCCTTTCGCCAGAGCGAAAATCACGCGGAAAAATTCCTTGGGAAAGTCCTGGGCCTCATCTATGAGGATAAAGTCATAGACCGGCGAAATCGGCGTCATGAGCAGTTCCGCGCAACACGCCCTGAAAGGGTCCTCCCGATCCCGTGCCTTCGCCGACAAGAAGTCCAGGGCTGGCACGCCCTGTCTCTTGCAGGCTTCATAGTAGACACCTGCGCGCGCCTTTCCACCCCAGGCATGGCGAATGTGCATCTTGTCGAAATCCGGTTCCACGCCGCTGAAGTGACGATAGAACTTCGAAATAAGTTGCTTCGCCTGGTTATACAAACTCTGAGTATTGAAGGTGAAAAGAATCGTCGCGTCCGGAAACTGTCGGTGGATGTTGGCGGCTTTCAGCGCCAGAAGCACGGTTTTTCCGGTTCCGGCCAGACCTCTAATTCTCTGAGGACCCGGTGGAATCTGTGTGGCCGCCCGTTGCTGCTCCATATCGAGAAGGGCGATGTTATTCTCAAGAATTTTCAGGGCGTCCCCAAAAGTGGCCGGCGGCTTTCTGAGATGCGCTCCGGTAAAACGGGAAAGAGGCACTGCCGCCTGGACGACAGATTGAACCAGTCTCCACTGGTCGCTTTCCAACGGCGTCGCAAAGCGCTGCAACCAGCGCACAGTCCCCAATTCGTCCCATAGGATTGCGTGCTGTTCTCCAAATCTCCTCTCGAATTCGTGCCGATCCATCAAAGGCAGAGCGAGAATATTCTTGACCTTCAGGGCATGACGCAGGGGACGTTCACGATCAAACTTCTCCTGCATTGCCACGGCGATATCTTCCGTCTCCAAAAGAGGAGAATCGATGATCTCTCCATCCCCCCCGTCGGCCACGGTCCACGAATCGGCGCCGATCTCAATGAGCTGATCAATTTGAATGTCAGAGCACTTGATTATGATGGGATGGTAGTTGCGTGTGACGATGGTGAGGTCGGGTTGCGGCGTATTTGGACCACCAACGTTCGGATACTTGTAAAACGCCACTCCGTCCTCACCCGCAAGACGTTGTTCAAACCATTTCCATACTGTTTGCGCGGTGACATCACTCGCGAAAGTAGGAAGTGTAGGGACGAAGTCCATGCCGCTGAGAATTGTATCAATATCAAGCCACTCGTTTCCTCCCCGAAGGCAATGCCGACTTTGCGGCTGACGTATACTTTGACCTATGTGCCGCCGCTATCGCCTCGCGCGGAAGGAAGAAATCCTCGCCGAAATCTTCGACGCTGGCGACGACAACCCCCAGATCGCTGGCTGGAGATTGTTGTTGCTCAGGTAATGCACAACCGCCGCCGAGGCGGTGCCAGACAATCATTCCACTAACCGCCATCTCCAACGACAGCGTCCCGCGTCTACCAAAAAAGCCTGCTCTGCGCGATAAGATCCGCCGTTGATCGAGCTTAGAGTCAAGGCGCGTCGGACGCGAAATAACCTCCCACCACCAATGATCCCCTCACGTTACTCGCCCACCGAATGCGCCACGCAGAATTCTCTTCTCTTTCAATACCTTCCTTCGTCGAACCCCTATATCAGATCGAAAAGGAAGGCTTCGCCATCTTTCTCTCACTGCGCACTCTTCCGGGCGGACGCCGCTTAGCCGCGGCTCGGACGGTCGTTTCGGGCTGCGCCGGTTTCGCGCCAAACTAACCCCAACCCCGTTTGGCACTCGCCGCGCTCTCACTCACGCCCTGCCACCCTCCCTCCGGCCTCCGTTCTGTCCCTTTGCCAGTGTCGCCTTGTTTTTCCTCGCTGCCGCTCTGGTGAAAGAAAAAACAAGCCGACACCGGCAGAAGGGAAAAAACATGAAATTAGAAGAAGTCAACCTCAAGACCAAAGAAGCCGTGGATTATCTGGTGCAGTCGCTGGAGTCCGGGCAGAGTGCAGTGCTCACGCAGTATCTCGGAGCGATGGCGAAGTTTCGCAACTACAGCTTCGGCAACATCATGCTCATTGCGAGGCAGAAGCCAGACGCTACCCACGTTGCCGGATACCGCACTTGGACTTCGCTTGGCCGCTTCGTCCGGCGTGGCGAAAAAGGCATTTTCATTCTTGCTCCGATGGTCGGTAACAAGCGCAATAAAGATGAGAATGCGGAACAGAATGCCGATGCCAAGGAGACTCAGCGCACGTTGTACGGTTTCCGGAGCGTGTACGTGTTCGACGTTACTCAGACAGAAGGCAAAGAGCTTCCAACGTTGACCGAAGTCAATGGCGACGTGAGCGGATACCGCGAACGACTCTTCAAGTTCGTTGAAGCGCAAAGCGTCGAGCTTAGTTTCTCCGAGAGAATTGCTCCCGCCAAGGGTCTCTCGTATGGCGGGAAGATCACGCTGCTTTCCGGGATGCAACCCGCCGAAGAGTTTTCCACACTCGCGCACGAGATCGCACACGAGATGTTGCACCGGGGCGACCGTCGCACCCTGACCACCAAGCAAGTGCGCGAGACCGAGGCCGAAGCTGTGGCCTTCGTGGTCTGCCAAGCAATCGGGCTTGAGACCGGAACCGCATCTGCCGACTACATCCAGCTCTGGCATGGAGACGCCGATCTCCTGCGCGAGAGTTTGGAAGCCGTCCAACAGACCGCTGCTGTGATTCTCGGGGGCATTGCCCCCGAGCCAGCGGCGGTTGCCGCTTAACCCAACACAAAACTCTAGCTCAAGAACAACCGTGCGGGTCGTCATGTCCGACGTGTGACGGCCACAACCGAACCACTACCGAGGAACAAAACAATGAAAAGGAGAATGGTCATGCAAGACGCGCAGAACAATGTAACCAGTAACGAATATCGAAGCGTTCCCATCAGCATATTGGTGGAGTCCGCTACCAACCCGCGCAAGCGATTCGACGAGAAGAACCTCGAAGAACTGGCGGCTTATGTGCCTGGGCACATAAGCGGCTTTTTGTGTCACTGGTAATTGTGTGGCCGAGAGCACCTATAGGCGCATGAGACGGGCGGTTCGGATGTTCGAAGGGCACATAACGTGTGACGGTGGAGACTTGCACTTCGTACACCGATGTGAGAGCCCGTCGAAACTGTCAGACTCGTCTGGGCCCCATCTCTGGTTTGCGCATCAACTTGGAATCGGTAAAGAATATGTTAAGGATGCTTTACATCACTCCTGGACTTTGTTAACGTAAAGGAAGCTTTACGCAGGAGGGCGCTATGTCATGGCACGATGGACTCTTTCGAGAGTGGATCAGGCGTTACACAATCGAGTATTTCGCCGCGCTGGCGCTCTGCCTGGCGGCGGCTGGAGTCTGCATTCCGTTGGCCCGCGGCACCAGCTCTCAGCTTACTCGCTTGTTCCTCATGGCCGTACCCACACTCGCCGTATTCGTAATGGCGATAGTAGTGCTGCGCCACTATTGTCGCGTCGATGAGTTCATGCGGCGGATTATGCTCGAATGCTTCGCGGTAACCGGCGCGTTTGCCTTCGCGTCGACTCTCGTATACGGGATTTTCGAGATCGCAGGTTTCCCCAAGATCTCCATGTGGTGGGCATTTGGGGGGATAGCACTCGTTTGGAATCTCTGGATGTTCCGGTTGGTCAGGCGATGAAGAATCGGGTTCGCGAATTACGTGAAGCACGCGGCTGGACGCAGGTTGATTTCGGCAACCTGCTCAACGTGTCGCGCCAGACTATCTACGCGATCGAGACTGGGCTCTATGATCCAAGCCTCCCTTTGGCGCTAGCGATCGGGAGGGTCTTCAGCTGTCCTGTCGAGAAGATCTTTGAAGACGACTCCAGCAACACGATGAAGGTTCTGCCGATCAAGGCCCGGATTTTGGGAAGGGATACAAAAACGCGATAGTCGAGGGAAGACACCGAGGAGAACTGATGAAACTACAGCGAGCCATCGCGACAACGCTCGTGTTTGTCCTTTTGGGAATACAGGCTGTTCCTGCGGCCGACATGTCTCCCCAAACTTGGAACGCCGCGGAAAGGAAGCGCGTCGAAGAGTTGCAGATGAATCCCTTTCCGCCGCGTGCCAGAGCGGTTGAGGGCAGATCCGGCATCATTTGTGATACGGGTTCGCCCATTGCCGTGCACGCCGGTATGGAGGTATTGAAAAAAGGTGGTAGCGCCGCCGATGCCGCAGCGACAGTGGCCCTCACTGAGATTGCAACTCAACTGGGATCGTACATTTCCTATGCAGGAGTTTTGCGATTGGTCTACTTCGAGGCAAAGTCTGGGAAGGTCTACTCACTGGGTGCGGGGTGGAACTCCTATCGAGCTGAGAGCGATGCCAAGAGCATTCCCGCGTCTCAACTAGGATTGCCGGGGCTTTCGGCGAAAGGCGACACCGGTTCTGGTTCTGAGGGGCGCAAGACGCTGGTCCCTGGTTTCATGGCGGGCATTGACGCCATGCACAAACGGTTCGGCAAGCTGCCCTTTTCGCAGATTTTCCAACCTGCCATTTGGTACGCGGAGAACGGCGTAACGATCACGCCTTTCTTGGCCTCCTATTTCTCATCGTACGGAAAGTTCCTGGCACGAACTCCAGAAGGACGACAGTTCATGAGTCAGGCGGGCAAGGAACATCCTCAAGCGGGAGATCGGTTCGTTCAGGTCACTTTGGCGCATACCCTGCGCGGTGTGGCGACACACGGCGCGAAGTACATGTACACGGGCCCTTGGGGGAAGGAGTTCGTCACCGCGGTCCAAAGCAACGGCGGCAAGGTGACCATGGCTGACATGATGGCTTATCAGCCGACGTGGGAGGAGCCGATCGCAGCGGATTTCGGAGAACAGCGAGTCTTTGCGCCCGGCGGTCAGAATGAAGGTGGACAAACGGTTCTGGAGGCACTGAACTTCGCGGAAGAAATGAAGTTGGACCAGAAGGAGCCCTATTGGAAAAACCCGGGGGCCTTCAGTCGCCTTTCAAGAATTCTCCAATTTGCTGCGGTCGGAGCGTATCCCGTTCCAGAGGAAGCAGCTTTTCAGCGCGAACATAAGCTTAGTTTTTCGGCGAGTGACCGAGTGACAAAGGCATATGCAAAAGCCATGGCCCCGCTCCTTGAGGAGCACCAGGCGTCGGTCCCGCAGCCGCAGGAACCTCACCACAGTGCCGGGGTTGTGGTCGTCGACCGCTGGGGAAACGTAGCTGCCCTGGTGCACTCAATCAACACCATGCCTTGGGGAACGACGGGAATCGTTGTCGGGGGAGTGCCATTATCAGATGCCGCGGGGTTTCAACAGAGCCGCCTGATCCATGTTAAGCCGGGGGATCGTGTTCCGGATGACATGGCTCCGGTAATTGTTGTGAAGGCGAACAAGCCGGTCTTGGCTGTGGCGACCGTGGGTGTGTCGTTGGTCCCAGAAACGGTGCGAATCATTCTTGGGGCACTCGGTCACCGCGCCGATGCCAACACTCTGCTCTCCTCCCCACCATTGCTTTACAACTACGCGCCACCCGCTTCGGGTGAGTCATACATTTGGAAGAAACAGCTTGTACCGGATAGCGCATATGATTCTGACTTCCTCCGGCAGTTGCATTCGATCGGTGTTGACGTGGAACAAGAGAACAGACAACAGGTCCTCGCGCTCAGAGGCACCGCAGCCTTTGCGATCTTCGACCAGACCGGCAGTATGCTGCGCAGCGCCGAGGATCCAGGAGTCATAGATTTTGCCGACGCCTATTAGTGCTGGCTGGAAACTGCGAGCGGATAACCGACGATACTGAAATTGAGCGTCGGCGAACCGGTCACTGGACTAATTGACAGAAATTCAATTGGTCTCCCCAGCCTGAGGTGAAGGGACCGTTTCACCTAACGGTTGTGGTTGGGTAGATCATGGACCTCCATCGGAGATTTCCGAATGGAGGATTTTTATGCTCGAAGATTATTATGTGTGGCCTTCAACCATCGACAGAGTCCGTGGTAGCTGGCTGGCTCCGCAAATAGAGAGCTACCTGGGATGGCTGGAAGCACACCGGTACTCTCGCCTCGTTGTGTATCGTAGGTTGCCGCTGCTTTTTCATTTTGCTGAGTTTGCACAGAAGAAAGGCTGCAAAGACGTTGCTTCCTGCAAGGCCTATATAAAGGAGTTCGTATCGCAGTGGTTGGAGCAACATGGGGCCAAGGCAAAGACGGCCGTTGCTGTGCGCAAGCACACGATTGATGCTGAGTGTGGCGTGCGGCAGATGCTGCAACTGGCCTGCAAGGAACCAGTAGCTCGCAATCGCCGGCGGCGTCCGTTCCCACTTGAATCAATGGTTCCGGGCTTTGCTGAGTATTTGCACGGCGAGCGTGGATTCGCCCAGAGCACCATTCGCAATTACCGTCGCCACCTGGAAGAGTTTGCGGAGTATCTCAGTCGAACTGGCATCACTTCTTTCAGTCAGTTGTCTCCGGCAGTTCTTGCGGCCTTCATTGTGCAGTACAGGCCGAAGGTCGCTCCCCGCACACGCCTCGGTTTCTGCTGTCATTTGCGAGTTTTGTTGCGATTCTGTTACCGCGAGGGGATCACGACTCGCGACCTCAGCGGAACTGTGGGAACGCCCCAGATATATCGACTCAATGATGTGCCTCGTTCCATCACATGGGATGAAGTCCGCCGCATGCTGGAAGCAGTGGAGCGAAGGACGATTCGGGGACGGCGCGACTACGCGATTCTGCTTCTTTTGGTCACCTATGGTTTACGGGCGCATGAGGTTGCAAGACTCACTCTGGACGATGTCGACTGGAAGCGCGAGCGACTTCAGGTCCTGGCGCGCAAGGCAGGGCACGCCACAGTCTACCCTCTGGCGGGTGTTGTCGCAGAAGCAATCATCGACTATCTCAAGAATGGTCGGCCTGAGACCGAGCATCGTCATCTGTTTTTCCGCGCCCGTGCGCCGCAAGCTCCGATCACTCCCGCGGCTGTGTCATCCAGTGTTGCCCTCTATCTTTGCAAGGCGGGCATTCAAATACCCAAGGCCGGATCGCACACGCTTCGCCATACCTGCGTCCAACGCCTGATCGACGCTGAGTTTCCGCTGAAGACTATCGGCGATTACGTCGGACATCGCTCGCCGGAGTCCACCCGTGTCTACAGCAAGGTTGCCATTGCATCTCTGCGAGAAGTCGCCATGGGTGACGGGGAGGAACTATGAACTCTCCAATCTTCCTGAGTTCTCTGGCCCCGTTCCTTAATCAGTTCGTCCAATACAAACGAGCCTTGAATCGGAAGTATTGCGCCGACGCAGAGGTGTTGCGCCTTTTCGACCGTTACATCCACAGTCACAATATCGCCGGCTGGTTAGCAATCGATAGCTTAGTGATCGACGATTTTCTGAGATCTCACCCTCGCCGCGTGAGTGCGCGCAGCTACAACCATCTTCTTGGAACCGTTCATCGTTTCTTCAAATTCGCCGTCATGCAGCAATGGATAGAACGGAACCCTGTTACTGCCTCTCCTCGTCCTGAAACGGCCGCCCGTATTCCATATCTGTTCGATCTCGACACTGCAAAACAACTGCTAGCCGTAGCGCGCAGTTTCCCAGAACGGTCCAGGGCACGATATCGAGGCTTGGTTTACGAGACCATCTTTGCGTTGCTTTACGGATTGGGATTACGAGTAGGCGAAGTAGTCCGGCTGACTCTGGCCGATGTCGATTTTACTCGTGACTTGCTCCTCATCCGGGAAAGCAAATTTCAAAAGACTCGTATCGTGCCGCTCGGCCCCAACCTGGCACGGCGGCTAAAACGCTACGTGGAAGAACGACACGGCTGCCACCCCGCACCTGAGCGACCATTGTTTTCGTTCACAAAGCGTGGTTGCATCCACGTAGGCACGATCACCCAGACTTTTCATACTCTCTTACCCAGGCTTCAACTGCACGTTCCACCCGGCGTATCACCACCCAGACTTCATGATCTGAGGCATTCGTTTGCGGTTGCCACGCTGCTGCGCTGGTACCGCCAGGGCATTGATCCTAACTGCCGCCTCATGCACCTCGCTACGTTCCTGGGGCACGTCGATCCCAACTCAACGGCCGTGTACCTGACCATTACGGAAGAACTCCTTAATCAGGCTGCCCGGCGCTTCCAGGTATTGGCTCCCAAAGGAGGCGTCGAGTGAAAAGCGTGGGGCAGTTTATATTTGCATTTTTCGAAGACTACTTGAAAACGCAAAAAGGACTCCGGCCCGGTTCTATCCGAAGTTATCGAGACACGCTGAAACTTTTTCTTGCCTATGTCGCAAGCAACTGCCGGCGTCCGATCACCCGGTTGATCTTGTCAGACCTGGCTGCACAGCGAGTACTCGACTTTCTGCACATGATCGAAGTCACGCGCGGAAATCACGTGAGCACACGCAACCAGAGACTAGCCGCCCTTCATACGTTCTACCGGTATCTCGGCCTCCAATATCCCGAGATGCTGGCCGAAGCTCAACGCGTGGAGGCGATACCGATGAAACGTACTGCGCCCCCGCAAACTGATTACTTGGAGCACGACGAAATCGAAACTCTGTTCAGAACTTTACCGCGCCATGGAAGCCTTTCACTTCGTGATCGCGGTATCTTCATGGTCCTCTATAACACTGGGGCACGGGTGCAGGAGATCGCTGACCTGCGCGTTGCCGACGTCGATCTCGACGGCCCGTTGCGCATCCGACTCCATGGAAAGGGCGACAAGTGGCGAAGCTGCCCACTTTGGGCGGAAACTGCCGAAGTGTTAAAGAGGTTAACCGCTGACCTTCAGGAAGGCCCCACTCCTTTATTCATGTCTCGTCAGCGAAAGCCGCTGACGAGATTCGGCATTTACAAAATCGTCAAACGACACACAGCTGGCTTGCGTCGCTCCACTCCAGAGAAGAAATATCGTGGCGTTTCTCCTCATGTGTTCCGCCATTCCACAGCGGTCGGGCTTCTGGAGCAGGGTGTCGATATCAACGTCATTCGCGCATGGCTGGGACACGTCAGCTTGGAGACTACCAGCCGCTATGCGGAAATCACTCTGAGAGGAAAAATGGCCGCGGTCACGGCCTGCCTTCCTCCCGGCACTACTTCGATATCATCGCGCCGAAGTGATGGATGGCGGAGAGATGAGGAATTGCTGAAATGGCTCAACTCGCTGTGATCGTTATGTGCCGCTTGGAGCGGCCGCCGCCAGATCCTACGCGCAGTCTGGCGTCCTCGGCCACAAAATGATCAAGGGCACAAAAGGCGGCTTATGTGCCTGGGCACATAAGCGGCCAGTTCTTCGAGGCTCTTGGCATCAAACCGCTTTCGAGGATTGGTGGCTGACTCCGCAAGGGCGGTGATATGAACGCTGCGATATTCATGGTTAGTGACTGCATTTTGCGTACTCGGCATGATCTCTTCTCCTCTCATGTGTCTTTGGTTAGGTGTTCGTGGACTCGGCGCACACGTCGGGCCTGAAAGCCAAACGGTGCAGGTATTGGCGTGTTATGCGGCTGCGGCGAGTGCTGCTGGCTCGGGGGCAATGCCCCCGAGGATCACGGCAGCGGTTTGTTGAACGGCTTCCAAGCTCTCGCGCAGAAGATTGGCGTCTCCGTGCCAAAGCTGGATGTAGTCCTGAGATGAAGTTCCGTTCTGAAGCCCGACCGATTGGCAGACCACAAAGGCCACGGCTTCGGCCTCGGTCTCGCGGACTTGTTTGGTGGTCAGGGTGCGGCGGTCGCCACGATGCAACATTTCGTGGGCTATCTCATGCACAAGCGTCGAGAATTCCTCGGCTGGCTGCATCCCTGAAAGCAGCGTGATCTTCCCGCCATAGGAGAGACCTTTCGCGGGCGCAATTCTCTCGGAGAAACTGATCTCGACACTTTGCGATTCGACGAACTTAAACAGGCGTTCGCGGTATCCGCTCACGTCCCCGTTGACCTCGGTCAGCGCGGGGAGGTCTTTGCCTTCAGTTTGGCTGACGTCGAAAACATAGACGGCACGGAATCCGTAGAGCGTCCGGTGACCCTCGGTTGTTACGTCTTCGGTCGGTTCGTCGGTTGCTGTATCCTTCGCGCTTCGTTTTCCGACCATCGGGGCGAGAATGAAAATGCCTTTTTCACCCCGTCTAACGGAGCGGCCAAGCGAGTTCCATGTCCGAAGTCCGGCAACGTTGGTAGCATCGGGCTTCTGGCGTGCGATGAGCATGATGTTGCCGAAGCTGTAGGTGTGAAACTTCGCCATTGCTCCGAGGTATG
>Ga0181538_10001672_pt1 | contig 24397 bp, 18 predicted proteins | sample PEATcosm2014_Bin_40_FD_119773 | JGI IMG/M metagenome (GOLD analysis project Ga0181538, IMG submission 119773) | Peatland microbial communities from MTU Mesocosm Facility, Houghton, MI, USA - PEATcosm2014_Bin23_30_metaG | ecosystem: Environmental > Terrestrial > Soil > Wetlands > Peat | place... | reverse complement strand
TGGCGATCGCGCTCGAACTCGCGCGCGAGGATTCCGCCTACGGCGACGTAGCCAGCAAATTCTTCGAGCACTTCGTGCACATCGCGCAGGCGATGAATTCCCACGGCACACAGGGGATAGGGCTCTGGGACGATGAGGACGGCTTTTATTACGACGCGCTGCACTGGCCGGATGGTTCGCAGAGTTCCTTGAAGGTGCGCTCGCTGGTGGGGCTTGCGCCGCTCTTTGCCGTGGAGACGCTCGAGCCGGAGATGCTCCTGAATCTCGGCGGTTTTTCGCGGCGGATGCAGTGGTTCTTGGACAACGTTCCGTCGGTGGCGGCATATGTCGATTCCACGCAAAGTTCTCCGAGTGGGCCGCGGCGATTGCTCGCGCTCGCCAACAAGGATCGCCTGTTGTCCGTGTTGCGCTACATGCTCAATGAAACTGAATTTCTTTCGCCGCACGGGATTCGCGCGCTTTCGCGTTATCACCGCGAGCATCCGTTCATCTTTCGCTTTAACGGCATGGAGTATCGCGTGGATTACGAGCCGGCCGAGTCCGTCAGCGGCACATTCGGCGGCAACTCGAATTGGCGCGGCCCCATCTGGTTCCCGGGGAATTTCCTGCTCGTCGAGTCGCTCCAGAAATTTCATTATTTCTACGGCGATTCGTTCACTGTCGAATGTCCCACAGGCTCCGGAAATCAGATGACGCTGTGGGAAGTCGCCGCGATGCTTTCGCGCCGGCTGACGCACATCTTTCTGCGCTGCGATACCGGGAAACGGCCGGTCTTCGGCGACAATCAGAAATTTCAGTCCGACCCGCACTGGCGCGACCTGGTTCTGTTCTACGAATATTTTCATGGCGATACCGGCTACGGCCTGGGCGCGAGCCACCAGACCGGCTGGACCGGCTTGATGGCAAAACTCTTGGAGCAGAGCGGGCGGCGCGGGGAGTGAGCCGACTCAGATTCCAGTAGGACAGGCATTCCTGCCTGTCCACTGCGCACGGCAGCAATGACGGCAAGGAGCATCGCATGAACTTCCAAGGAAAAGTGGCACTCGTGGCCGGCGGTACCGGCGCCCTCGGCCGCGAAGTGGCGATGGCGTTTCTCGAATCCGGCGCAACCGTCGTCGTCACTTACCGCCGCGCCGAGGAATTCGAGGCCTTCGTGGCCGCCGCGCAAACCAACGGCGCTCCTGTCCCGTTTGGCGCGAAGGTGGATGTCACGGATGCCGCCGCCGTCGAAGCGATGATCGCATCCGTCGTCGCGCAGCACGGGCGTCTCGATATTCTCGTGAATGCGGTAGGCGGCTACGCGGGCGGGCAGAAGATCTGGGAATCGAGTCCGGAGACGTATGTGAGGATGATGGCGCTGAATTTGCAATCGGGATTTGCTCTCGCGCGCGCCGCAGTGCCCGTGATGGTTCGCCAGAATCGCGGCTGGATCGTGAACGTCGCTTCCAAAGCAGCTTATGGGAATTCGCCCGGCGCGGCTCTTTACTCGGCGTCGAAGGCGGGCGCGCTGGCGCTATTCGATTCGTTGGCCGGCGAGGTGAAGCCGTACAACATCAACGTCAACTCGATCGTGCCCTCGATTTTCGATACGGCAGCGAATCGCCAGGCCATGCCCTCGGCTGATTTCGCGAAGTGGCCCAAACCGGAAGAGATCGCGCGGGTCGTTTTGTTTCTGTGTTCGGAAGACGCTCACGTGATTCACGGCGCGGCGATTCCGGTATGCGGCCACACTTAGCCACGAGCGCGAAATTCTTGTTGGGGATGAATTCCGGCGGATTCAAGATGTCAGAAACCACGATGGAGAGCGCATGACTGTTCCACAAGACCTTCTCCGCTTACGCCTCGCAGAGACGATTGCATGGAGTTCCATGCAACCGCCGAAGCTTTCCCCGGAGGAAAGAGCGGAAATCAAGCTCCGCCAGGAATTTTCCGAGAAGGCCGGTCAGCTTATTCAAAGGCACGATCAGCTGGGGCCGGTCGGTTGGTTTCAGAGGGCAAAGATGCGCGAGAAAGCCCAACTCTTGACTGAGGCTCGGTTACTATACAGGAAAGCCCATGCTGGTTCGTCCGAGCCGTTGAAATCCAAGATTCGCTCGGTGGCTCTGAGGCCCGACGGCGAACTCATGTCATACAGGAGGGATGTTCAGCGCGTGGCTCTGGTCGAGAGCCTGTGTGAAAAGAGAGCAAGCTTGCTTCGCGAAGCCGGGAAAAGTGCCGATTCTGGGATTTTCGATTTGGCCGGCGGAAGAATCCTCCTATACTCACCAGACGAGAATGTTTCCGACGGAGCATCCGAGGCCGTTTCCTTGGGTTTCTACAATCTTGAGGACGCGCCTCCCTGGGACTTGTGGGTCTCCTATCTAAATGGAGAATTGGTTTCGTGGGTGTCGCCAGAGCTACTGAGTTTTGCCGATGTCGGTATCGGGGTTAACCCCGTCGATTGCATTCAGTGGGCAGACGACGAAGTCGTAAGACGCCTATTCGGTGTGTCGATCCCCTCGAACCCCGCGGGAGCGGCTTAAGCCTCGGATGCCCGACTGAACTGTACCCTTCACCGCCCTCTAGACTCGACTAACTCTACGAGAAGTTTCTTGCCTTCCGCTGCGGCAACAAGGAAAAAATTAACGCGTGTGCCGTTGGCGCCGGGCCGCGTCGCGGGGTAAATCGGCGACACACCGAATCGGGCACGCAGAATCTCCGTCGCGCGATCCACATCGGAAGTTTCAATCTCCACTTGTTGGATACCCTCGCCGGATTTGTCGAGAAATTTCGCTATCGCGCCGCCGGCTCCGGGTGCCTTGGTTGTCAAAATGTCGAGCCGCACATCGCCGCCAAAATGCAGCTCGAATTCCATCGCGTCCTGATCCGGCGGCACGTCGGCGAGACGCGGCGAGCCGTTGGCCTTACGAATGGCCGCGAAGGTTTCTGCCGTGACCGCGATGCCTACGGTCACGCGCGGCGCAAGAGCGTTCAGCAGTCGCGCGAGTTCTTCGTCCTCCGACCATTTGCGGAGCAGCGGTTGCAATCTCCGCCGCCCTTCCTGAAAAAAATCGTTCGCAGCCTTCTCTCGCCGTTTGCCGGACAGCGCGCCGAATCCCTCGCGTTTCGCAACGCGCTTCGAGAGATAGGATCCAATAATGGAAACCGCGAGCACCAGCCCGACAACGCACAACGAAATGTAGTTGGGGACGTTCACCCAGGGATCAGCCAACATCTTGGCTCCAATAAAGACGAGGATCGCCGCAACGCCCTGCCCGATATACTCCTGCGGCACCGCTGCGAAAAGAAAGAACATCGCACGCAGGCCGAGGATCGCACAGATGTTCGACGAATAGATGATAAAGGGATCGCGCGTCACCCCGAAAACCGCGGGAATGGAATCGAGCGCGAAAAGCGCGTCCACGGACTCGACCATCAGCAGGACCAAGAACAATTGCGTGACGCGGAGCGACCCGCCTTCGCTCGCAAAGAAACTGCCGGCTTCGCCGGTGCTGCCCGAAGCAAATTGCGCTTGCACCCATCGCACGAGTCGATTTGGCTCGGAGACAGTCATACGGCCGGAGTGCGCCAGCAACTGAACTCCGGCAACGATCAACAACCCGCCAAACACGAAGAGTATCCAATCGAACTCCCGAATCAGCACAACGCCCGCGCCGATGAGCGCTCCTCTCAGGACCATCGCTCCGAGGACGCCCCAGAACAGAACGCGATGCTGGAAACGCTCGTCGACGTCAAACGATCGAAACAAGAGCAAAATTAGGACGAGATTGTCCGCGCTTAGCGATTTTTCGATCAGGTAGCCAGTGAAAAATTCGAGCCCCGGACCACGCCCGTGGGAATGCAGAATCCACAATCCGAATGCCACCGAGAGACCGATCCACAGCGCGCTCCACGTTGCAGCTTCGCCCAGCGACATCCGCCGCACGCGGCGTTGCGCCCAGCCCAGATCCAACGCAAGCAACACCAATATGCAGGCGTTGAACCCGACCCAAAGTGTCCAGCTTCCCATTCAGGTGATGTTACCGGAAGTTTTGTGGGATTGGAGAAGGTTACGAGAGGGACCGCACCGGCTCGAGTGGAGCGCGCAGTAAGTGTTACTGCTGCGGGTCCTGCAGAGCGGCATTAAGATTATTCAACTCGACAGTCGTTGTTTCACCCGCTCGCACCGTGACGCGGGCGTCCCATTGCAGGCGAACGTCGCCCGCCTGCGCCGGGATGTTCAGCGTGCTGAGCCAGTAGTCGCCCGGAGGGACGTTGCTCAGCGAGCCTCGGCCATCCAGATCGGAATCCGTTTGTCCGGCCAGAAAATCGGTCTGCGCGAGACGCAGAACTTTGTTTTCCACACGATGCCGTTGCGCATATTTCAAGTGTTCCCAGGCCTGGCTCGGATTCAGATCGGTCATCTCGGCTTCCATGCCCTGCATGCTATCGGGATTGTCTTTGCAGTAGTGGTACACCGCGTCGTGATACTCCTGGACCAGCCGTTTGTATTTTTCCGGATTTTGCGTCTTGTCCTTCTCCGTATACTTCGGCTTCGGGAATCCCGAGTGCGGATATCCGGTATTGCGCGTCATATAGGCCGAATAGAATTCCGGCACGCCCATCACGGAATCCGCGTTGAGCAGCTTGATGAAACCCGAGCCCGCCAGCTCGACTGTTTTATTTTCCTTCAGCCAGGCTTTCAGTTCCGGCGAGACGGAGAGACCGTCAATGAAGTCATTCAGCTTGGGTGGGGGATCTTGACCTTCGATCTCGGTGCGAATGTCGGCCAGGCTTCTGCGCAGAAGATAAAACGTCTGCGCCCGCACCGGCTCGGGAACGCCGTCCGTCGGCGCGACGCGCGCCACAAATTCGATTGATCCAGCCTGCATGGACTGGGCGGCCGCCAGTCTCGGCGCCGCAACTTGGAAGCTCAGCGCGAGGAGCACAAGCGCCGCCGGCGGAACTACGCGCAAATTAGGTTTCATGGCCGTCATCGTAATCCCGTTCCGGTCGGCGAGTACCATAGTTATTCGGGTGTGTGCCGCAAACGACTACGAAGCGCCCAACGCCAACGAAAACGTTTCGTGACTGCGGCCGGAAACTATCCCGACCTTCTCGGGAGGCCGCCATAAGCAATTCAGTGTCGAGTAAAGAGCTAGAAAATTTTCAGCGAATCACAAAAAGAGGAGTGGCCGGGCTCAAAGCAGCCGGAACGCAACTTCAATCGTAACCACCGTAGCAGCCGGTTTGCCGTTCGGTCCCGTTGCCGGCTTGAATTGCCATGTTCTCACAGCTTCCATGGCCTTCTCGCCGAGACCCATGCCCGGGTCCTTGACCACTTGGATGTTCGTCGCATGACCATCGGCATTGACCACGGCCTGCACCACAACCGTGCCCATGAATTTTACTTTGCGGGCTTCTTCTGAATATTTCGGATCAGGGCAGTAGAGGCACGACGGCACCCCATATCCACCGGTTCCCGCGTTATAGATGCCGCCGCCGGTTCCGCCGCCCTCGCCCGGCCCCAGACCGCCGCCCGTGCCGCTACCGATGCCTCCGCCTGAGCCGCTGCCGATACCGCCGCCGCTGCCGGAGCCGTTCGAGTCCGTGATGATTCTCGCCAGTGGATCGCCGTAGTTCGGCAAATTGGGGCTCGGCATCTTCAGATCGGGGGGCCCAATGAGTGTCGGCGTAACGGCCAGCCGTGGATTCGGATTGCGAATCGCCGCCATCGGTGGCGTCAACTGCATGGGCGCAAACTTGGGCAGTTTGCCCCTGCTGGCTGGAACTGGATTTCGTTCGCCGCCGCCACCGCCGCCATGAGCCACATTCTTGCCCGCGGGAATCTTCGACGTGTACGGCGAGATGTCGTCCGGCCCCACGTTGATCGCGATCACCGTGGGCGTAGGATTCGTTATGGTGTGATACAGCGGCACCACCAGGAGCACGATCAGGCCGATATGCACGGCCAGTGCCGCGATTTGCGACGGCCCAAACGCTTCGTCGCGGCTCCAGATGCTGCGGACCTTGACGGGCTGGCTCGTCACTTTCAACGGGGGCAATTTCGGTGGGGAAATCGCGTCCCTTAAGTTCTGGAAGAATGTGCGATACCACGGCTGCCATTCGACCGTCATTCCCTTGGCAGCTTCACCTGAAAGTTTTTTCGGGCGCGCCTGGAAGTATTCTTTCAGATTGTCGATGAAACCTTCGCCAAAGACGTCTTCTTTGAAAGCGCCGTGCACGTCCCGACGTATCTTCACGGGGCGCTCGGTCAGAAATCCCTTCACATTGGAGACAAGACCATCGGACAAGGCGCGTTCATTGGCACCAAATTTCGGCAGAGTCCCGCTGGCGGGGGGCGCAGAAGCCTCGGGCTTGCCGTCTTCGGGCTTTGGAGTGATCGAGAAGCCGTCCATGGTTATCCCTTCAGCCGGGGATCGAGTGTCCATTTGAGGTTAGATTCTTACTTCCCCAAAAGGATGCCCGGTCACCCGAAGCTGACATGGTCCGGAAACCATTGTAACATACGACGTTTCAACCGTAAGGGATGTTGCCGCGTGGGCAAGTCCCTGCGCCTCTGGCTGGCATCGGGAAGACCCGCGCGGAATCGAGTCTATGTCAAAGCCGTCTGAGCTGAAGAACACGCTGAATCTGCCGCGCACCGCCTTCCCCATGAAGGCGAGTCTCCCCGAGAACGAGCCGAAGCAGTTGGCCGAGTGGGAAGCTGCGGACCTCTACGGCCGAATTCAGGAGTCTCGCGCCGGCGCGCCGCCTTACGTCTTGCACGACGGCCCGCCCTATCCGACGGGCACGATTCACCTCGGCACCGGCCTAAATAAGATCGTGAAGGACATGATTGTCAAGTCCAAGACGATGCTTGGTTTTCGCGCTCCTTATGTGCCCGGCTGGGATTGCCACGGCCTGCCCATCGAAACAAAAGTCGAAAAGGAGCTCGGCGGCAAAGACAAAGTTTCCGCAGGCGAATTTCGTCGCATGTGCCGCGAATTCGCCGCGCGTTACGTGGAGCAGCACCGCCGCGATTTCAAGCGCCTCGGCGTCTTCGGCCAGTGGCAGGATCCCTATCTGACGATGAGCCCGCAGTACGAGGCCTGCATCGCCAGCGCCTTTCTCACCTTCCTGGAAGAAGGCTTCGTCTATCGCGGCCTCAAGCCCGTCTATTGGTGCATGACGGATCAGACCGCGCTCGCAGAGGCCGAAGTCGAATACGAGGACGATGCGGGCCCTTCCATTTGGGTGCGCTACAAACTAGTCGAGCCGCCGAGCTCGTTGTTGGATAACGGAAACTTATACGCCCTCGTCTGGACCACGACTCCGTGGACGCTGCCGGCCAGCATGGCTCTAACATTTCATCCCGATTTTGAATACGAACTGGCACAGAGCGGGGACGACACCTATATCGTCGCCGTGGATTTGCGCGAGAAGGCGGCTGAGGCCACCGGCCTGCCGCTGGTGTTCGCCTCGGGGCCATTCCCCGGAAAGACCTTCGCGGGCGCAAAGTTTCAACATCCGTTCCTTGATCGCGTCGTCTCTGGAATCCTCGGCAAGCACGTCACGCTCGAGCAGGGAAGCGGCATCGTTCACACCGCGCCCGGACACGGCGCAGAAGATTTCGCCGTCGGCCAGGAATATGGCCTGGAAGTTTACGCCCCGCTCGATAACGCGGGCCGCTTCACCGAAGGTCTGCCCGAGTACGTCGGCAAGACAGTCTTCGAGGCGAATCCGCTGATCATAAATTTGTTGAAACGCCACGGCGCGCTGGTGCACGAAGGCAAACTCACCCACAGCTATCCGCATTGCTGGCGCTGCCACAATCCTGTGATCTTCCGCGCCACCGAACAGTGGTTCATCGGCATGGATCAGCCCGGCCGCGCCGCCGCCGCGCTGCGCCCGCGCGCGCTTGCCGAGATTAACAAGGTGAAATGGACGCCCACGTGGGGCCGCGACCGCATCTACTCGATGATCGAGTCGCGTCCCGATTGGTGCGTCTCACGCCAGCGCTTCTGGGGCGTGCCGATCATCGCTTTCACTTGCGAGGCCTGCGGGAAGCGCCTCGAAGACATGGCCGCGCTACGCAACGTGATTCCGTGGTTCGAACGCGAAGGCGCCGACGCCTGGTTCAATCATTCCGCCGAGGAGTTGCTCCCGCCCGGCACGCGCTGCCCGTGCGGCGCTTCGCGGTGGCGCAAGGAAAACGACATTCTCGACGTCTGGTTCGATTCCGGCTCTTCGCATCTCGCGGTGCTCGGCACGCCCGAATTGCCCTGGCCTGCCGACATTTATATGGAGGGCCCCGATCAATATCGCGGCTGGTTTCACAGTTCGTTGCTGGTCGGCGTCGCGGTCAAAGGTGGCGCGCCGTATCGCCAGGTTCTCACGCACGGTTGGACGCTCGACGACAAGGGCGATCCGATGTCGAAGTCGCTCGGCAACACGCTCTTGCCGCGCGAATTTTGCGAGAAGTGGGGCGCGGACATTCTTCGCGTGTGGGTCGCGTCGCAGGACTACACCTCCGACGTCAGCATCAGTGACCGCATGATCACGCAACTCTCGGAGACCTATCGCAAACTGCGCAACACGTTTCGCTTCGTCCTCGGCAATCTCGCCGATTTCGATCCCTCGCGCGACGCCCTCGCCGACGCGCAGCTCGATGAGTTCGATCGCTACATGCTATCCCGCACCGCTGATCTCGTCGCGGAATGCCGCATGCGCTACGAAGCCTTCGAGTTTCATCGCGTCTTCCACGCGCTGCACGATTTCACCGTGGTGGATTTGAGCGCGTTTTACTTCGACATTCTCAAGGATCGCCTGTACACCTTTGCGCCAAACAATCGTTCGCGCCGGTCCGCGCAAACCGCCATCTACCGCATCGCGAGCGCCCTCATTCGATTGCTCGCGCCGATTCTTGTCTTCACCGCCGAGGAAATCTGGAAGTTCTTTCCGCGCCCGTCTTCGCTGCAGCAAGAGAGTATTCACATCGCGCATTTTCCCGAGCTGCGCGATCTCGGCGAGCCCCTCGACGCCGCGCACCGCGCGAATTGGGATCGCCTGCTCGCCGTCCGCACCGACGTCCTGCGCGCCTTGGAAGCTGCGCGCAACGCGAAAACTATCACCGCCGGCCTCGAAGCGCGCGTGGTGCTTCTCGCCGACGGAGAATTCGCATCCTTGCTCGCAAAATACAAAGGATGGCTGCCCGCTCTTTTCATCGTTTCTCAGGTTGAGCTGTCCGCGAGCGGTCAACCCCCGCAATCCGCCGCGGCAGCCCCCGGCGTCCCGGGGCTTCTCGTCAGCGTCGAGCCCGCTGCGGGCAAAAAATGCGAACGCTGCTGGAACTATTCCACTCACGTAGGCGAAAACGCCGCTTACCCGACGGTCTGCGAGCGCTGCACGGCGGCGCTCGATGAAATCGGCCGCGAAGCGCCGGCTTCCGCCCTTGGGAAAGATTCCTGATGCGCGACGCGAGTGGCGCCCGCTGGCTGTGGCTTTCTCTCGCCGCCGTGGCCGCCGATCGTTTCACCAAGCGCCTCATCGAGACGCGCACCACGGATTCCTTCAGCTATTCCGTGATCTCCGATGTGGTGACGCTGGTGCACAGCCGCAACCCCGGGATCGCTTTCGGAATGTTTTCGGATTCTCCGCCGCAATGGTTGAAGTTGTTGCTGATTATCGGGGCTTTCGCGGTGATTCTGCTTTTGTCCTGGCTACTGGCCACAAACCATGTCTCCGGCGTGCCCGCCCGCGCAGGAATCGCTCTCATCATCGGCGGCGCAGCCGGCAACACGTTCGATCGCCTGGCCTACGGCGCCGTCACTGATTTTTTTTATGTGCGGATCGGCTCGTATCACTGGCCTGCATTCAACGTCGCCGATTCCGTCATCTTCATTGGCGCGGCCCTGATCCTGCTCCAAATGTTTTTCGCCGATCGCCAGTCCCGCCCAGCCCGCTCGGCACCCTGACCGTCACGCGGAGCAACGCACGCGATGGACAAACAGACACGCCATTTCACAGTCTCCAAAGAGGACGCCGGGCGGCGTCTCGATACGTATCTCGTCGCGCTCCTCCCCGATCTAAGCCGCACTCGCATCCAGGAGCTAATCCGCGACGGCAAAGTCCGCGTCGCCGCACCTAACGCCGCACCTCGCTGTGCGTCACGGCCGTCTCATCCAGTCGAGCTGGGCGAAAGAATCGAAATCGAAATCGTCGCGCGCCCGCCGCTCGAAGCCGCTCCTGAGGAGATTCCCCTCGATCTTCTTTACGAAGACGCTGCGCTAGCCGTGGTGAACAAGCCCGCCGGAATGGTCGTGCATGCAGGCGCGGGCCACGCGAGCGGCACGCTCGTCAACGCGCTTCTGCACCGCCTCGGTACTCTCTCCTCCGGCGGCGATCCGTTGCGCCCCGGCATTGTCCATCGCCTCGATCGCGGCACCTCGGGCGTCCTGGTCGTCGCGCGCACGGAGGCTGCGCACCGTTCTCTCGCCGCGCAGTTTCGCGCGCGCACGGTGAAAAAAGTTTACCTCGCTCTCGTCGACGGCAAACTCCTGCGTGAATCCGGAACGATCGATCTTCCCATCGCGCGCGATCCCCATCGCCGCACGCGTATGTCCGCCCGCGCGGCAATTCGCGGACGCTCCGCGCGCACCGATTGGCGCGTTCTAGCTCGCCTCCCTGGTTACACCCTCGTCGAAATCGAACTGCATACCGGCCGCACGCACCAGATCCGCGCCCATTTCTCAGCGTTGGGCCACCCTCTCGCCGGGGATACGCTGTATGGCGCACCCGCGCGCCCCGCTGGCCCGGCGCGAGCACGCAACGGTGCCGCACTGCCGCCTCTCGACCGCCCGTTTCTCCACGCCGCTCGCCTTGGCTTCACGCATCCTGTGACCGGCCTCTCCGTCGAATTCCGCGCGCCGTTCCCGCCGGATCTCACGACATGTCTCACGCACCTCGCGTCCGCTTCCGGCATCAAACCCAGTGTGATTGACGCTGCTATTCGGCCGTACCTATAATGTTGCGGTTGTTGGATCTGATTTTTTGTGTCTGACTCACACGTCGGTTTTACGCGTGGGGCTTTCGGTTCCGCGGGTGGCGCCACACTTAGAATTGCTGGCCTAACTCATGCTAAGACCTCGAAGTCTCGGCCTCATCGTTTGCGTCATTGCCGCCGCGTTGTCTATTTCCGCGCAGCAGCTTCCGCCCACCCAGCCGTCGGGCACTGCGCCGCCTCCCGCCGCGCAAGCTCCCGCGTCAGCCCCCGCGACACCCGCGACGAATCCCCCCGCGCCGCCCCCGCAAGCCCCCGCGCCCACCTCGCCGGAGGGCGGCCAGGGGCCCACGACCATCGTGCGCAACGTCAACCTCGTCGACGTGCAATTCTCCGTGCTCAATCGCCGCCAGAAATTGATCACCGATCTGCAGAAGGAAAACTTCCGCGTTTTTGACGACGGCGTCGCGCAGTCCATCGCCTCGTTCAGCCGCCAGACCGACCTCCCGTTGCGCATCGGCCTGCTGCTCGACACCTCCAACAGTATTCGCGCGCGGCTGCAATTCGAGCAGGATGCCGCTGTAGATTTTCTCTATAACGTCATTCATCGCGGGCGCGATCAGGCCTTCGTCATGACTTTTGACGATCAGCCCGAAGTCACTCAGGATTTCACCGACGATCTCGATAAGCTCCAGATCTCCATCCGCAAGCAGCGCGCGGGCGGCGCGACCGCGCTCTACGACGCCGTCTATCAGGCCTGCGCGGACAAATTGCTGCACGCGAACATCCCCGCCGGCGAGCCCGTCATCCGCCGCGTCCTGGTGATCATCAGCGATGGTGACGACAATCTCAGCCAGAAGTCGCGCAGCCAGGCCCTCGAAATGGCTCAGCGCGCAGGCGTGGTCATCTACACGATCAGCACTAGCACAGATTGGCTCACTCCCGAAGACAGCTCCGACCCCAACAAGAATGCGGATCGCAAGTACGTGAAGGAAGGCGGCGATTTGGTTCTGCAGAACATGGCCGACGCGGCCGGAGGGCGAGCCTTTTTCCCGTATCGCGTGGATGACCTGAATCAGTCGTTCCTCGATATCGGCGACGAACTGCGCAGCCAATACTCCATCGCCTGGGCTCCTTTCGGACGCGAAGCGGACGGCAAATACCACACCATCAAAATTCAAGTGGACCAAAAAGATCTAATCGTTCGCGCCCGCGCCGGCTATTACGGTACGCCACCCACCCTTCGCAAAGGCGACATAGCTGTCCCTTCCACTGCCGCCCCGGCGACAACGCCGCCGTCAGCGCCGTCACCCACCGCCGCTCCCCCGAGTCGCTAGCACACCACCCGCGCGGGCCGCTTTCCACTTAGTTGCGACGTTCACGCCGCCATCTTCCGCCTTCCCCTACCGCCCGATAGGTTCCCCATCAGGCATATTCTCTGGCCAGGCGAGGGTGATCCCTTTCCGTGATGTTTTCAGCTCAAGCTTGCGTGGTTTGCCATTCGGCTTCGGTGCCGGCCCGGCAAAGCCAATCGTGTACTGGCCTCGGATCTGCTCCACGGCCGACGCCAACGCGTCCATAAAGTCCTTTTCATCAGTCACCGGCCACACGGCGCCGCCAGTGTGAAACGCGAATTCGTCGGCGAGGTCCGGGCCGTTCATTTCTTCCGCAGTGCGCGGGCGCACACTGAACGGGTCGAACAGGCCGACGGTGAAGACCGTTACATTCTCCTTTCGCAAACACTTCTCGACTACATCCTCGGAAACTTTGCTGTGGTTCTCTCCCCCGTCGGTGATCAGCAAGATCGCTTTGCGCGACTGTCCGGTCGCAAGGTCGTCCGTGCATGCTTCATAAATCGCCTGGAGCAGTGCCGTGCGGTGGTACGGCGCTGATTCATGGGCGACGGCCTGCGTGAGGAGAGTTGGTTCGCCCGAAGCGATCGCCAGCAGCTTGCTGGTGTCGCTAAACTCGCGAACGTACGCCAGATCTCCCGCCCGCAAGAGCGTCGTGAAGAACGTGTACCCATACTTCTGCTCAATACCTGGTAAGTGGCTCTCCCTGCTCCCGCTGACATCCAGCAATAGATCGAAAGTTAGCGGCGGCGCCCCGTCCGGCACGAGGAACGTGCCGATATTTTGCGAGACGCCGTCCACGGAAAGTTTCAGCTCGTCAATCTTTAGATCCGTGACGATCTTCCCTTTGCTATCCCGGGCCGAAAAATAAATCGTCACGTTTCGCGGTCCGCCGCCGGGCGCGGCCTGCGGGTTGCCGCTAGAGGCGTTCCCGGCATCCTGCGCCCGCGCCGCAGTCGCGCACCCGCCACTTAAGAGCGCCATGGCGGCGGCACCGAAAATCAATTTTCCCATTCGCACGCGCACACGATACCACGCTTGTCAAATGCGATACCCGACAACACTGTTTCTCCAAGTCCACTGGCTGACGGGACGAAGGCGCTGGTTTCTTCGATTAAATTGCTTTTGCAGCAATTATAGATTCAGGTCCCGGAAGAGACGATTTCCGAAGGGTGCCGTCCGCCCTACATTTCTTCAGTTGCTTACGATCGCCCTCAATAAATAAGTCTTGTAACTGTCTCTATGTGTACAGACACCCGGCTCAGGCTCTCCTATCATGATGGCTCCAGCGGAAGTAAGGCCATTCTTTCACAATCAGGTCAAACCAGCTTCCCCTGACTAAAGCGGATCCGGCGTGACAAACTAAAGTCACCCGACTAGTTCTTAGAGCGAGAGGAAAATCATGTACAAACGAATCTTGGCATCACTTTTCTTGGCATTCATGCTGGGAGCCGTGGCCACTGCGCCTGCAAGTGCGGCGACTACTTCTTCCCGTACCGACACCAGCAACTCATACCATCGTCGCCATCATCACCACCGGCGTCATCGCGCTGTCGTCGTTGTGCGTGTACCCGGCAGCTCTCACTAAGGCTTTCCGGGGGCCCGGACCCCAGGCGTAGCTACAACGCCTGGGGTTTTTCCCCGCTCTTCTGACGTCCAACCTCGAATTTCAAATTTGAGATTGCTTCCGCAGTGGGTGCCCCACACATCATTTTTCGTGTGGACCTTCTGTCCCTGCATTCTCCTCTGCGCGTGCCCGGGTCACCATCCACGACGGCAACCTATCGCGGACTAATGCTGGTTAGGAAAGGCAGCGGGTGCCGTACCCTTCGGTCTTAAGGGTGCGGGTATTGACTTGTTTCATTTCCGGGGCGCGGCGCCGTGGAAGGCCTACTCCGTGGGCGCGTAATATCCCTTGCGCGCGAGGACGTTCGTGTCCGGCCGCGTCACTTCCACTTTGATCTTCCGGTACGTCCCATCGTGTTTCGCGTTCGTGGGGTAGTAGCCCAGGGTGTACTGGCTACGCAGCTCTTCGGAAATTTGGTCGAACGCGTCTGTCAGGTTTTTCTCGCTGCGCACGACGATGGTTCGCCCGCCGGTCTCGTTCGTGATCTTGCTCGCGCCGCCGAAATCGGGGGGGCCGTATGCGGGATCGTAAACCAGGAGAATATGCACGACGGTATCGGTTCGCTGCGCGGCTTCGATTGCATCTTCGATTTTATACTGGCTCCCCGTGTCGTTGGCGTCGGTCAGCACGACGACGGCTTTGCGTCCGGTCTCATCAGCCAGTTTGTCGTGGCACGCGAGATACAGCGCGTCGTAGAAATTCGTTCCGCCTCCGCCGCTCGTCGGGACCGGGCCCGGCGTTCCGAGGGGATTGTACGGGGCGTTGATCTTCGCGCGATCGATCGCTTCGTCGAGAATGCGCTGCTGGTCGGTGAGATCGGAAAGGAGGTCCTCGTCCACATCGAAACTGATGACCATCGCGAGGTCGCCCTTGCGCATCACGCGCCGCAAAAATTGCTCGGCGGCTTGTTGTTCGGCGCCAAGCGTGGCTTGCTCGCTGCCGGAGGTGTCGACCAGGATTCCGAGCGTGATGGGCAAATCGGATTCTTTCTGGAAGTAGGCGACTTTTTGCTCTACGTTATCTTCATAAATCTTGAAATCGTCCTGCGTCAGATCTGTGACGATGGCTTTGTGTTTGTCCCGCACTGTCGCGAACAGGTTCACGAGGTTTACCTGTACGTGAATCTGCCCGCCTTGCACGTTGTCTTGCGCGGAGCCGCGCGTGGCGAAAAGAAGTCCTCCACCGAGCAGACAAAAGGAGCATACGAGAACTATGGTGCGCAGGCGCTTCATCGGAAACCTCAATGGGAATTTCAATTCTCTTCTCGCCTCGCTTGGATGCGCACGGCCTATGGGAGGATGTGCGCCGCCAGCGCGCGGCAACGCCGCCGCCCGCGCCAGATTGTACCGACGACTTCGGCGGATACGTTGAAAAAGCATCGTGACCGTAATCGCATGCTTTGTCCACGAATAATACTTGGCGCTCGCGGCGCCGCCCGCGCGGCTCCGAGTTCTTTCCGCGGACACACGCCCAATTTCCACTTGACACTTTCCATGCACGTCCGTAAAAAGGTGCCAGCGTCGGGCGAACGGGGAATTCGCTTGGCGCTTTTTCTGAGGGGAGAAGTTCAAAGGCACAGTGCGCGGGGCAGGCGCCAATCGTCTGCTCGCCTTTGACAAATCTAAAGTCCAAAGGCAACAAGAGGGGCGCTTCGGCGCCCTTTTTGTTTAGTAGGACAGACATTCCTGTCTGTCCAATTTCCACCGGCTGCGATCAACAAAGGAGCACAGTCCGGACGCGCAATTTTCACCGCGCGCGAAAGAGGACAGGCAGGAATGCCTGTCCTACTCGGACCATCTTGGGGACTACTCCTCCCCGGGTATCGCAGCGGCGGCGCCTTGTTCGTGCGCCGGGCAGATCAGACGGTAGTCGCAGCTCTTGCAGCGAAAACTCTTCTCGGGAGGGAATCGCCCCGCGCGAATCTCTGCGGCTGCTTCCTGCACTTCGCTTTGCGCCTTAGCAAGTTGCTTAGTATCTCGCGCCGTCGCCACCGTTTCGTTGTTCTGCAGATTGTAAAAAACCAGCCGCACCGGGTCCCATTCGAGCAGGTCGCGCGCCGCTAGCGCGTACACGCTCAGTTGCAAATCCTTTTCCGCCTGCTTTTCCGTTTTCGGTTTTCCGGTTTTGTAATCCACAATTTCCACTGAGCGTTGGCTCATGCGATTCACCTGATCGATGCGCCCGGTCAGCACGACATCACCATCAAGGGGCAACCGAAAATCTTTTTCCTGTGCAATCGTGTCCGGCGGATTTTCCATCACGCTTGCATGAAATGCGCGCAACTGCTCCAACCCGTCCTTTTTGTATTCCTCTTCCTGATACTTGTCTTCATACCCGGCCGAAGTCCATTCACGGTTGTAAATGTCCGCGACCTCATCGAAAGAAACTTTTTTCCCCTTGCGCAGGTGTTCGATGATTTTCTTGATCGTCGTGTGCATCACGTTGCCGAAGCTGAGGGCGGCGTGCGGGCCCGTGGCAATTTTCCAGATTTTGTCGAACAAATATACTTGCGGGCAGCGATCGAATGTGCCCACCGCGGACGCGCTCAATTCCAGCGGCGCGGGGACCGGCGGGCGGTACGTCTCCACCCACTCGGCGATGCGCGAATACACACGCGCGTTCGCGCGTTGCTCGCCGAAAAGCGCGGCAGTGCCGGGCGGTTGCGCCGCGGGCGTTTCGGCTGTCTGCTCGGGCGCGAGCTGCTGCACGTCGCGCTTTTGCAGAGCGGAATCCATCAGGATGTCGTCGAGAAACGGAGAAGGCTTGCTGCGCGTGCGCAACACGGTGGTGAGCGTCAGTAGATCGCGCGCGCGCGTCACCGCGACGTAGAAGAGCCGGCGCTCCTCTTGAATATGAAAATCACCTGCGGGCAATTGCTCTTTCATCAAGGCGGTGGGGAATTCAAAAACGTGCGGCCGCGGCCGCGACGGAAATCCGCCGTTCACGAGATGCAGTACGAACACGCGGTCAAACTCGAGTCCTTTCGCCGAGTGCACCGTCATCAGCTGCACGGCGTCGCCGGATTCTTCTTCGAGGTTGATCGTTCCGTTGGCCTGCTCGAAGAAATCAAGATATTCGACGAACTCGCGCAATCTTCCGCTCTCGCTTTTCAGTTGCCACTCGGCGAGGAAATTGCGCAGCCGCGCGACGTACTTGCGGTCGTCTGCGTCCGCAACGACCCCCACTTCGAGCTGCCCCAATAGTTCGTCGAGCAGCTCGACAGCGGGAATGCGGCGCGCGCGCTTTTGCAGACTCGCGATGAGCGCGAGAAATTCGCCCACGCTCTTTCGGTGGCCTGCCGCGGCGAAGAGTTCTCCCTGCGCGGCTTGCAGCGTTTCCCAGATCGAGTTGCCGCGGCTCTTGGCTGCGCGCTCGGCCAATCGCGCCAAATCCTCCGGCGCGAGCTCCCAAGCAGGAGCGGCGAGCGCTCGCGCGCAGGCGACGTCGTCACGTTCGTTCGCGATGACTCGCAAATACGCCACGATGTCGCGTACCAGGCGATGATTCAAAATGGAAAGGTTGCGAATAACGAAGGGAATTCCGCGCCGCTTCAACTCTTCCACCAGCCACTCGCGATGCGTGTGCATGCGATACAGCACGGCCATCGAACGCCAGCGCGCGCCCGCGCCGTGCAGCCGCTCGATTTCCGATGCGACCCAGCGCGCCTCCTCTTCCCAGCTGGAGAGCGTGACGATGCGGATGCGCTCGCCTTCGTGTTTTTCCGGCACGAGCGACGCTTCGCGCAAGCCTTTCAGGTGCTCGCCGGGCACGGAGAGATTCTGCTCGACGCGGTTCGCAACGCGCAGGATGCGAGCCACCGAACGGTAATTGCGGCGAAGCGGCAATTGCACGCGCTCGCGCGCGGCGGCTTCAACGCCCGCATACTTATCGAGAAAAATAGCGAAGCTGCCGAACGAGGCGCCGCGAAACCGGTAAATCGCCTGGCGGTGATCGCCGACGACGACGAGATTGCGGTGTTCGCCGCCGAGCAGCCACAGCAATTCGAGTTGCGCGACGTTGGTGTCCTGAAATTCGTCCACCAGAATATAGCGGAAGCGCGCGCGCAATTTCGCGAGATGTTCGGCGTCGCTGCGCAGCCGCGCGACAGTGTCCATCAACTGCATGCCGAACGTCATCAGGTTGCGTTCGCGCAGCAGCGCTTCGCTCTCGCGGTAGGCGCGCGCGATTTCCTGCTGCTCCGCCACTTCTTCTTCGCGCAGGGAGCGTTCGTCTTCCGCAAGCGAAGCTCGGTCGCGCGCGTAGCGTCGCGCGAGTGCATCGGCGTAGGCCTGATATTCCTCGGGCGAAACCAGTTCATCCTGGCAGCGCGAGAAGAAATCCACGAAATCGCCGAGGAATTGCCCGGGCTCGGAAAGATGACGGTATCGTTCGAGTTTCAACCGCGGCAAGTTGCGGCGCAGGAGAATCCAGTGATCCACTTTATCGAGCGTGCGGAGATCCGGATTCAGTTCCGTCAGAAGTTGCGCGCAGAACGCGTGAAAGGTTCCGAGCACGACGGCTTTGCCGCGCTCGCCCGCCGTTTCCACGACGCGGCGCCGCATTTCCGACGCGGCTTTCTCGGTGAAGGTGAGTCCCAGGATTTCGCCCCCGGTGAGCTCCTGCTGCGATTCCAGTAGATGCCGGATGCGTTCGGTGATGACGCGCGTCTTGCCGGTTCCCGCCCCAGCCACAACCATCAGCGGCCCATCGCCGTGACGCACTGCGGCGCTCTGCTCTTCGTTTAACCCGCCGTGCATGCGCGCGACGCGCGTCGGCGCTGCATCATCTTCAAACAGCGTAGCCATCGCTCCATACTAACTTAAGAAGAGGTGTCCTTGCGCCACCGGGCCACAAGGTCTCTTGCTGCGGCGGGCCAGTCGGGGGATTGAAACTGGAATCCGTCGCGTAAGAGACGCCCTGGAATGACGCGGCGGCTTTTCAAAATGAGTTCGGTATCGGTGCGCATAACGATTGCGCCGAATTCGAGCATGTGCTTCGTTGCGGGTAATCCGAACGGAGCGCCCCACGCTTGCCGCAACGCCCGCATGAATTCTCGATTGGGCACTGGGTTCGGCGCTGCGATGTTGACGGGGCCGTTCACTTCTTCGTGGGCGACCAAGAATTCGATACTGCGAAGAAAATCCATGTCGTGGACCCAGGAGACAAATTGTTTCCCCGAGCCCGCGGAACCTCCCAAACCAAGCCGGACAAGACGAAGCAACTGGTCAAAGACGCCGCCACTGTCCGGGCTCATCACCATCGCACTGCGAAGGGCGATCTTTCGTGTGCTCGGCGTGGGCGCTGTGAAGAATGAATCTTCCCAGCTTTTCGCCACGTCGATGCTGAAGCGCCAGTACAGCGGAACGCCCGGCTCGGTGCCTCCGAACTCGCCGGTGTCCTCGTCCATGGGACGATCAAAGGCGTGCCGATAGATTGTTGCCGTACTTGCATTCATCCAAAGGCGAGGCGGATGCCCCAGCCGACCAATCGCTTGCCCGACCAGGCGAGTGGTTTGAATTCTCGATTTCTGAATTTCTTCGCAGTTCGCCTTTGTGTAGCGGCAATTCACGCTGCGCCCTGAAAGATTAATCACGATGTCCGACGACTCCATTTCGGAGACCCAATCGCCCAAGTTCATTCCGTCCCACTTGACGATCTTCCATGGAGCGAGTCTCAGGGCGCGGGCGAGGACTACGACGTTGTGGCCCTGGTTGTGAAAATGGCGGGCGAGGATGGTTCCGACTTGCCCGCTGCCGCCGGGAATGACGATCTTGAGTTTCGCGTTCATGAGAACAATTCCTGTGCGATGGTTCCTTCGTCGCCATAGACGATCTCAAGCAAGTTTGTGGCGATCCGACGGATCGGGCGCAACAGCGGAAAGCCGGAAAGTTTGATGAGATTCACCACGATCGAGAGGCTCTTCTCGAAGAGCTGCTTGGTCTTGGATTGGTGGGGCGAGCGGTCGTAAATCCAGAAAAGAAGCAGACCCATTTGATAGAGCCACAATAATCGGGGCAAGTGGACTTTCAAATCATCCGGGACTCGCACGTTCGCGTCTTCGATGAGGCGGTCGAAAAAGTGGATATCCTTCTCCCGAACCTCACGCGTCTCCGCGCTGAACGGAGAAAGGGGATGCTGGGGATCAATGTGAGCGGAGAGCGCCCGAAGCAATTCCCGGTTCGGGGCAAAGTATTGAAACTTTATGTTCAGCAGCGCCCGCAGTCGATCGTGCAGGCCTTTCGCCTTGGGGAGGGCATCCTCCGCCAGCGCGCTGAGTTCGTCCTGGGCGCGCTCGTAGAAAGCCATCACGAGCGCGTCCTTCGAATCGAAGTAGTAGTACGCCGCGCCGAGGGCCATTCCGGCTTCCTTGGCGATGCTTCGCATGGTTGTTTCCTCGAAGCCGCGCTTGCGAAACAAAGTCAGCGCGGCTTCGAGGATTCGTGCGCGGGTTTCGACGCTCTTTCTGGCAGCGGGATTGGCTCCGGACATCGGCTACGCTCCGTAGGGCTGGCCCGGCGCGGGGAAGCTGGGAGCGGGGCGAACCGCTGGGCGTTTCCGCATCCGGGAGAATATGTAGAGGTTGAAGAAATGCATCCCGCCGAGCACGAGGAGAACGACGCCTATCTTATAGCTGACGAGTTCGATCGCACTGCGGAGGTCGGCGAGATCTGCGTTTGTCTTGAGGGCCAGCGCGACATAGCCGATATTGATGAGGTAGAAGCCGACAACCAGCAGGTGGTTCACAGAATCGGCCAGGGCGGCATCCCCATGAAACGCCTCCACAAGAAAGACCCTTCCGTTCTTGTGAAGCGTTCGGGCAACCCAGACGGTGACCGTAAGGCTGATGGCCAGGTAAGCGGCGTAGCATCCCACGATGTACATGGTGAGGCTCCTTTCGAGATATTTGAACACGTTCAAATAGAGCATAGGGCAATGGGCGATTGATGTCAAGAGAAAAATGAACATGTTCAAATGGAGGTTCCGGCGCTCCCTGCAAGGCGCGTTAGGCGGTGGCGGAGCCACCGGTTGGGAGCGATTCGACGCGCAAATTGACCGGCGCGAATCGGCGCGCCTATACTCGCGTCGAGAGTGGCAGAGGAGAACGCCATGGATCAGCCCGTTATTTTGAGCGCGGTTCGGACGCCGATTGGGAAATTTCAGGGTGGGCTGGCGCCGCTTGCGGCTACTGCGCTGGGCGCCAAGGTGGTGGCCGAAGCGGTGCGGCGCGCGGGGATTGAGCCTGGCGCGGTGGACGAAGCGATTCTTGGGAATGTCGTGTCGGCGGGGCTGGGGCAAAATCCCGCGCGGCAGGCTGCTCTGGGCGGCGGACTCTCGCCGCGCGTGGCCGCGATGACGATCAATAAAGTTTGCGGCTCGGGGCTGAAAGCGGTGGCGCTGGCGGCGCAGGCGGTGCAATTGGGCGAAAGCGAAATCGTCGTGGCAGGCGGAATGGAGTCCATGTCGAACTGCCCGTATCTGTTGCCGGGTGCGCGGACGGGCTACCGTTTGGGAAACGCGGAAATTGTGGATTCGATGATTCGCGACGGGCTGTGGGACGCATACGAAAATTTTCACATGGGGATGACGGCGGAGCTGGTCGCCGAGAAATACGGGATTTCGCGGCAGGAGCAGGATGCATTTGCAGTGGAGAGTCATCAGAGGGCGGTGCGCGCGCGCAAATCGTGTTTTTTTGAGTCGCAAATTTTGCCGATTGAGATCGCTCAGAAGAAGGGCGAGCCGGTCATCATCCGCTATGATGAATCGCCGCGCGAGGATTCTACGCCGGAGGCGCTCGCGAAATTGAAGCCGGCGTTCAAGAAAGACGGCACCGTCACCGCGGGCAACGCGCCCGGGACGAACGACGGCGCGGCGGCGCTCGTTGTGACGAGCGAACGCCGCGCGGCGCAACTTGGAAAATCGCCGCGCGCGCGGATCGTGGCGCAGGCGGTGAGCGGCGTCGAGCCGAAATGGGTGATGATGGCGCCGGTTGACGCCGTAGAAAAATTGCTCGCGAAAACCGGCTGGGATCGCGATCGCGACGTGGACCTTTACGAATTGAACGAGGCGTTTGCCGTGGCGGCGATTGCGGTGACGCGGGAGTTGCGGCTCGATCCGGCGAAAGTAAATGTGAATGGCGGCGCCGTGGCGCTCGGGCATCCGATCGGCGCGTCCGGCGCGCGAATTCTCGTGACGTTGCTGTACGAATTGGAGCGGCGCAATCTGAAGCGCGGCATCGCGGCGCTTTGTTTGGGCGGCGGCAATGCCGTCGCGCTGGCGATTGAACGATACTAGAACAGAGTTCTATCAGAAGAATTGGAGACTCCTATGTATTGTCCTGTTTGCAGAGCGGAATATCTTCCCGGGCCGAAGGTATGCTCGGATTGTCAGGTGGCGCTGGTCGAGAAGCTGCCGGAAGAGGGAACGGCACCGGTGGACGACTCGGGCGCATCGGTAAAACTTTGGGGCGGAATTGATCCGCGGACATTCGCGGCGATTGGTGCTGCACTCGACGAGGGGCACATCATTCACGACGACCTGGCACGCGAGAGCCGGCTCGCGTCCATGAATTCGCCGGAGCCAATGCAGATTTGGATCGGGAAGTCGGACGTGCCCGCAGCACGAACAGTTCTCGAAAGCGTTATTGGTCATGAGGAAGCCGCTGGGCTTACGCCGGATGCCGAGTTGACGCGAGACTCGACGGAACATAATCCGTTTAGATTGGGCGGGAGAGTGTTCGGCAAGGTCCCTGGATTAGAGGAGCCGATTTCTGAAGAAGAAATTGCGAGCCCCGAACAGGATAGCGGGCCTGTGCCGGACGATTTGGTGGAAAATTTCGATCCGGAGCAGGCCACTTGCGAAGTTTGGTCGGGCGACGACGAACACATGGAACAGATATTCAGAGAGTGTTTGCAGAACGTCGGCATCGGAAGCGTTGCCGACGAGGGCGGCGCGAAAACTCGCATTCTGGTTCTTCCTTCTTCCGAGAAGCGGGCGCGCGAGGTGATTCGCGAGATTGTGGATCAGGCTCCGCAGGAGTAGTGCGCCGCGAACGAGAAGCAGAAGTGCAACAGTTTGCGGGACGCGAAAATGGAAGGCCAATGATTTGCCCATCATGTGGCGCAAACTATCCTGCGGGGACGGTGCGATGCCGGAAGTGCGAGGTCCTGCTGGCGGCGACTTCGCGCGACGCGAATCCGCGGCGGAATGGCGGGGACGCGGCTTCGCTGCTGTGGTCCGGGATGGATGCCGTGCTTTTTTCGGCGCTGGTGGATGCGCTTTCCTTTGCCGGGATTCCATTGCATCAATCCGTCGTGCATGACTCGGCGGCGGGGACGTTCGGCAGATTTCCTTTGGGATTTGGTTCGGCCGCGGCGGGCTACGAGATTCGCGTCGCGGAGGCGGACTTGGGGGCAGCGCAGGGCGTGGTGGATTCTGTACTCGATTCCGCGGAAGAAATTATCATCGAGGAAGAGGATGGCGATGCGGCGCAATTCGCGGGCAGGTTGAGCGCGGCGGGAAAGTGGCGCGCTGCAGACGCCATTGCCGAGGTTTGGCGCGGGGAAAACGAGGAGTGGGCCGTATATTTGTGCGACGTGCTGCGTGAGAATCACATTCGCGCGCGCGTGGCGTCCGAGGCTGGCTTGCCGCAGCGTATTTTTGTCCGGCCGACGGAGGAGGAGGCGGCGCGGCGCGTGTTGCTGGCGATTGCGGGTGTGGCGCCGGAGTAGGACAGGCACTCTTGCCTGTCCAGGTTTTTTTGCGGAGCGTGGGAGGAGATCGGGGCAGGGCTGCGCCAGCTGCACCTTGCGAGTTCGTTTGTTTTGTGCGGCTGCTCGGGTGGGACAGGCAGGAATGCCTGTCCTACTGCGGATTGTTGAATTTGGAGGCGTGTTCTTGATGGAGATCGGGGAGATACGCCGCGTCGCGGTGCTGGGCGCGGGGACTATGGGCAACGGGATCGCACACGTGCTGGCGCGTGGCGGCTACTCCGTGATTTTGCGCGACATTGACGGGCGCGCGCTCGATCTCGCGCTCGCAAACATTGCGGCGAACCTCGATCGCGAAACGAAGAAGGGAAAAATCGCGGAGGCGCAGAAGCCGGAGATTCTCGCGCGCATTCGCGTGACGACCGATGCCGCGCCGCTCGCCACGGCAGACTTCGCAATCGAGGCGGTGCCCGAGCGGCTCGATCTGAAGACGGCTGTGCTGCGCGAGGCGGATAAAATGCTGCCGCCCGCCGCGATTCTCGCCAGCAATACTTCCTCGATTTCGATCACTACGCTCGCGGCGCTCACCTTGCGGCCCGACCGCTTCGTCGGAATGCACTTCATGAATCCGGTGCCGGTGATGGCGCTGGTGGAAGTGATTCGCGCATTGCAGACGAGCGACGCGACGTTCGCGGCGACGATGGCGCTCGCGGAAAAGCTCGGCAAGAAG
>Ga0181538_10001669_pt1 | contig 24433 bp, 36 predicted proteins | sample PEATcosm2014_Bin_40_FD_119773 | JGI IMG/M metagenome (GOLD analysis project Ga0181538, IMG submission 119773) | Peatland microbial communities from MTU Mesocosm Facility, Houghton, MI, USA - PEATcosm2014_Bin23_30_metaG | ecosystem: Environmental > Terrestrial > Soil > Wetlands > Peat | place... | reverse complement strand
GCAGCGGAAGAGCTCCGGGTACACGAGGTCCACCTGCTGCCGCCTCGTGAGGTTCAGCAGGATGCACCCGTTCATCATCCGCCAGCCGGTCGGGTCCTGCTCCATGAGGATGCGCTGGAGGATCACCGTGACACCGTAAATCCAATCTCGCGCCGACCGTACTGGATACAAGCCTCTTCCGAAGGATTGAAGATGTCGAGTTCCGACCCGTGTCCGATGTGGTCAAGCACGACGTAGTTTCTCCTCCCGAACTCGGGATGATCGAGCCTGATGTGCGTACCCAGCGGAAGGAATCCCGGTAGGACGGCGACCTCCCCGAGGTATGCGTCCTCGCCCGAGGCGGTCACGCCGCCCTGAGCGTAGCACGTCGATGACACCTCGTAGTGACGCGGCGCTGCGGTCGCTAGCAGCAGCGCGGTGAATGCGGCGATCATGAGTCCGATGCACCATCACCAGCCTCTCGTAGGAACTCGCCGGCCAGCGTACGAGTCTCACCGACGAAGTCGGGACGTGCGTAGCTGTTCGGCCTGTACGCCGCCCATTCGGTAGGCGTGCGCTTCTGGATGACCCCGAGGTACCTGTGTTCCGGCTCGAGCCATGCCTGGTACAGGTCACGCATCGACGACAAGCGCGGATGCACGTACCTGATCCTCACGTCTGTGGGAAGTGGATGGCTCACGAGTCGGTGATCCTTTCGTTCATGAAATTCACAGGTCCGCGTCCTGAGGTGGCTCATCGAAGAAGCCCGTGATACCGTCGCGCGGATCCCACCAGTCAGCACCGACACGAGCGTAGACCTCCACGAACTGACCCGTGTGCCACGTGGCCACCTCCCGGGACTCACCGTACGTGGCTTCGTGCAGCTCGTGCGGCCCCTCGACTTCGCAGTAGGTCCCACTTTGGTGACCGCCCCCGTGCCAGATCCGTGCACAGCATTTCCGACCGCGACGCTCGTCCATCTCGCGTCGCACGTCCCGGCCCGGCCCTGCCTCATTCACGACAAGTAGGTTCAGTGGGTTCTTCAGCTTCGATACGTGACCCTTTCGGTAGCCTGCTGCGTTGTGACACAGCACGACCTCCACCTTCGTCGCTGTGTATCCGGTCGCTCGTGGGTGCACCTTGAGCACGACGCCCTTCGCGACCTGACCGCAGATGTTGTAGACGACAGTGACACCTGGCGTGATCTCAGTCCCGCGGTTATCCTTCATCGATGGTGCCACCCGATCTCGGCCGGGGTCTTGTCCTCGCGGTTGCGGAAGAACTGCGGGTGGCGGACCTTCAGGCCACCGGCCATCAGGCCGTTGTGGTGGACGCTGATGACGTCCCCGATCCTCGCCTCGAGGTCAGCCCGCTCAACGTCGTCGTACCCGCTGCAGGCGCCCCGGATCGCCAACCCGAGCCCATCCATCAGGTCTTCGTTGATGTAGAGCTCACCACCACGCTTGGTGGCCTCCGCGCGCAGCCGCTTGATGTACTCGGCCGATTTCCTGAGCATCTCCGGGTCAGTCGTCCGCTGCGCGAATACCGTGGACCCGACCTGCCCCCTGAGCCGACCCTGACCCGGCATGAAGCCGACGATGATGGCATCCATCTCGGCTTTGTGCTTGATCTTGACCCACCCGTGGCCACGCTGCCCGACCCTGTACGTGCTGTCCTTCCGCTTCAGGACGGTCCCCTCGAATCCGGCCTCGACCCACGCGTCGTGGGTCTCCTGCGCAGCCTCGACGTACGGCGTCCGCTGAAAGAGGTTGTCGTCCGCGATGTCCATGCCACGTTCGTTCAGCTGCTCGTCTAGCACGTTCAGGCGCTCGACGAGCGGCCTCCCGCGCAGGTCGGTCCCACCGAGCTGCAGGATGTCGAAGCAGTGGTAGGTCAGCGGTCTAGTGTGTGACGCCTTCCACACGGCCTTCTCCGCGTCGCTGTTCATGATCGACTGCACGTGCTCGAAGTCGTTCACGACGCGGGGCTCGCCGGCGGCCGTGCCCTCGCGCAGCGCGCAGATCTCGCCATCCAGCACGGTCCCGCACGGGAAGCGTTTGAGCAGAGCGTCCTCCAGGTACGGCAACTTCCCGTCCTGCCACTTTTCGCCGCGGCTCATCATGCTGACCCGTCCGTCTTCCACGACGCAGACGAGGCGATACCCGTCCAGCTTCGGGTTCATCAGCCAGTCGGTCGGTTCGCCGACCTCCCGCACGAACCCCACTGCCTTGCAGGTCATAGGGGCGAGGGCGGCCGTTGCGTACATCCGACCGCTCGGCCGTACGGCTGCCTCAACCGGTGTGCCGCTCCGCTCGAGACCCCGGTCGGCCACGAGCTGCAGGACGGTGGGCAGGTCCTCGGCGGGACCGATGCTCGCCTCCAGTTCGTCCGCGACGCGGAGCAACTTCTCATCCTTCATGGCTCGGTAGTTCCTCATGATGCCACCAGGACAGCCAGTGCCTCGGCGTCGTTGTTCTCGCGGACAACGGCATCACGGACGGCTGCGAGCTTCTCGGCCGACATGGCGCTGAAGTTGCGGAGCTTGCCGGAAGGACCGCGGCCACTCTGTGTCCGGGCTGCGGCGACTTCGTTGCGTACCTGGTCGAGTACCGGCTTGGCCTCAGCCGTGACGGCTGCGGCGTCCTCGGCTGCTTCCACCGAGACGTAGATGTCCACAGCCTTCTGGACCGGAGCGGTGACGATGTACCCAGGTGAGCAGGGGCACATCGAGCAGCCTGCGTGCTGTGACCAGTTCAGTTTGACCTGCTCGGACTGGCAGCCGAGGAACTCGGCGATCTTCGCCTTGAGGGTCGGCATGAGCTCGCGACGGTAGAGGTCAGTGGGGCGGTTACGGCGGCCGACGAAGAGGTTCTCCAGGACGGTCTCGCCCTTGGGGCTGATGTAGCAGCGCATCTTCTTGTTGTATTCGGCCGGCGTGGGTGACATGTACGGGCGGCTGTACCGGCTGACGGCTGGGCGCCACTTCGGGAGCTGACGCTCGTGGAAGTCGATCTCGGTGATGCTAAGGGAGTTCATTTTCTCGGCTCCTTGTTCGGTGGTCTTCATAGTTAGATTATCGACCACAGGCGCGCCGAAGTCAACAGGTCGATGCTAAGATTTATCTAACCTTTATCTACCTGCGAAGTCCACGCGGAACGTGAAGAGGTACCCCTTGTGAAGATCGTCAGTGAACGACTGGCGACGAAGCGCCTTCCGGAGCGCCTCCTCCTTGTTCGGTGCATCGTAGCACACGATGCGTCGCTCACCCGTCGATAGGTTATGCACTTCGACTTCGTACCTCACGCATCCACCCCCACGTCACGCAGCTGCCCACGGCCCTCGGTGTCGTAGACCGTGACCATCATTTTCCCGCCGGTCCACACAGGATCGAAGCGGGTCCCTTCCGGGTACTGCTCCTGCGCGGCCTCGATGGCTTCGCGCTTCAGGGTGTCCAGCTGCTTCTGCTTCATGGCCTGCTCCTTCGTTCTCGGTTTCCCGAGACTCTAACAGGTCAGGCGAAGCGTGTCAACCGCAGCGGCGCATCAGAAGCGCAAAGGCCGGCTGACCGCGTCGACCCTCGTACTCGCGCCACCCGTACCTGAACCCGTCGCGCGCGTACGTCAGCTCCCACACCGTCTCGCAGTACGGGTCGAGGCGGCGGTGGACCCAGCCGGCGGTCAGGTTGTGCACGTGCGCGGGATGAGGATGCGTGATCGCGTTGTTCTCCGCGCCGGCGATCGCGATGTACCCGGTCGGTCGCACGGCCTGCAACATCTTCTGCAGCACCATGTCGGGTTCCTGCACGTGGTCGAGCGAGTTCGTGGCGATGGCCAGGTCGTACACACCCTGCTCGCCGATGTCCTCGGCCTGCATCGCGACGTGGTCGGGACACGGCAACACCTTACGGTACTCGTCGGAGAGCGGGTCCACCACACGTCGGTACCCGAAGCGCAGTAGGTCGGACACCGGCATCGGACCGCCCCCGACCTCAAGGATGGACATCTCCTCAGTGCCCAGCTTGTCCAGCAGCAGGTCACGCAGCAGTTTGTGGTGGCGGATCCGCTCGCGCTTGAACTTCTCTTCCCGCTCCGCCTCGTTCGGAATGAGCCACGATGCGACCTCTGCCTCGAGCGTGTCCTCGTAGCTCATGCCGACCACCGCTCGACGTTCTCGTCATGGATCTCTTGGAGGATCGTCTCGGTGTCGTGTAGCACGCTCCATCCCGTGTACCTGGACCGGAAGGCCGCGTTGCTGCTGATCCACCACTTGTGGTCGCCGATGCGTGCGCGGTCGCTGTAGTCCCAGTCGAGCCGCTTCCCGGCGATCAGCTCTGCGGCCTGTATCGCCTCGATCATCGAGCAGTTACTCTCCCGGCCACCGCCGATGTTGAACACATCACCGGAGCGCGGTGCCTTCCGCCAGTGGTCGAACGCGACGACAAGGTCGTCGGCGTGGAGGTTACACCGCACCTGCTTGCCGTGGTATCCGTACACGCAGTACGGCCGTCCGGAGATGACGCACTTCATCAGGTAGGACAGGAACCCGTGGAGCTCGGTGCCGGCGTGTTTCGGTCCGGTGAGGCAACCGGGACGGAAGCAGACCGTCGGCATGTCGAAGTACCGCCCGTACTCCTGAACGATTAGGTCACCGGCCGCCTTGTGCGCACCAAACAGCGAGTGCGTCGTCCGGTCGATGGACATCGTGGTCGTGATCCCATCGCGGTACTCGTGACCTTCTGGCACCTCGAGGCGGGTCGGCAGTTCCACGAGCGGAAGCAGATTCGGGTTCGCCCCGTAGACCTTCGACGTGGAGCAGTGGACGAACGGCGCATCCGGGCAGTATTTCCGGGTAGCCTCAAGGACGTTGATCGTCCCCTGGGCGTTGACGCCGAAGTCGGTCAACGGATCCTTTACCGCCCAGTCGTGTGCGGGCTGCGCGGCACAGTGCACGACGAGCTCGATGTCGTCAGCCTCGACGAAGGCGCGAGCCACGGCGGCGTAGTCCCTGATGTCGACCGACCGCAGGCGGAAGGTATCGTAGCGGCGAGCCTGTGCATCGCCGACGCCCCACGTGGAGGCCTCGTCGCCGAAGAAGCGGGCGCGCATGTCATTGTCGATCCCCACGACGTCGAAGCCTTGTTCGGTGAAGTATTTGACGGCGGCGGATCCTACGAGGCCGCTCGACCCAGTGATGATTGCGACGCTCATGTCTCCCCCAGGGTGGGGATGGTGGTCCAGTCGGTGAACATCCGTACGAACAGGCATGTGGCGATATCATCGTCGTAGTACGTGCCGCACGGGCCGGGAAGGACCGTCGGCCGTTCCCACGGCATGACTTCCGGAGCCAGGATCGGTAGGTCCTCGAGGTCGATCGCGGCAAGCACGTAGGGGGTCACCAGCGCTTTCGCGGCACTGACCGCATATACCTCCTCGCCCGACCGCAGCAGCTCGGCTGCCAGGTCACCGGCCGGAAGCCGACGTGGTGGGTGCTGATGAAGTGCTGACAGGTACAGCTCCGTCTTGCGGGCACGCACACGTGCTGCCTCGCCCTCGCCGACAAGGGATGGGAGCCATCCTTCCCACGGACGCCGGACGTGCTCGCGGGTCACGGTCACTCCCGCTGCTGCGGTGTAGCACCAGCTCAGCAGCGGGAGGGTGTCAGCGAGGCACCCGTCCACATCGAAGACGGAGACGGGCATGGACCTACGGGCGGCTCTTGCCGGACGCGCGGTCCGCGTAGCGCACCGGGTCCTCCCACACCATACCCGGAAGCAGTGTGCCGGGTACGTCGGCGTAGATCGGTTCGAAGGACGTGATGCCCAGTTTCTCGTGGGCGCTGAGCCTCCACTGCTGCGGACGGCTCACGACCTTCTGGCCCGCCTGCACGTACGTGCTGGTGGCAGGCAACGCCCCGTTCACCACGGTCCACCCTCGTCCGTTCGGGATCGGGATGATGGCGGGACGGTGACCGTGTCCGAGGATCACGAGGTCGGCCTCCCCCAGCATGGCTGCGTACTTCGGCGCGAGGTTGCTCACGGAGTACCACGGGACGCCGCCGTATCCGCCGGCGCTCCATTTGAAGCTTGACCCGTGCTCGAACACGGTCTTGATGCCTGCGATCTCCTTGTACCCGAAGTAGGTTTCCCAGTTCCGGATCTTGAGGCGGCCGCCTTTGACATCCTCATCGAGCACGCGTTCGAGGAACGCGCCGACGAGCCACGAGAAGGTGTCGATGTACGAGGACTCTCCGAGTCCAGCGTTACCCGGCTTCTGGGTCGTACGGTCGTGGTTCCCACCGATGAGGTCGATCTCGACCTCCTCGTAGATCGTAAGCTCCTGCCTGACGAGCCAGGCGAGGAGGTCGAAGCCCTGTATGACTTGGCGCGTCACGACGTCGGTCACGGACTTCATCTGTGACGGGCGCATGTTCGAGCCCTCGACGAGGTCGCCGATGAACAGGTGGTGGAGCTTCCTCGTGTCGCGTGCGTGGAGGTCGAGGTTGTGGAGTCGGTTGACCGCCTTCCAGATCTTCGCGACCTGTCCACGTGCTGTCTCGATGCCGTGTTCGTACATGCCACCCGTCTCCTCGAGGGTGGTCTTCTGACCGATGTGCCAATCACCCGTGATGAGGATATCCTCGTGTACCGGCCTGTTGCCCGGATCGGGTAGCGGCGCAGCGAGCTCGGTGGGCTCGTAGGACTGCAGGCAATCCGCGAGCACGGCCTCGTAGCGTCGCATCCGATGCTCGCTCGAGAGGATGCGCTTCAGTTCAGCGCGGTTCGCGACCTCGATGTCGCGACGCTCAGCCTCGCTGACGACCTGGTCGAGCGGCTTGGCCTCGAGAGTCTGCTTGGAGGCGAGGGCCTCACGGACCCTGTCACGGAGGTTAGGGTTGCGTCGAAGGTAACTACTCAGCGTTGTCTCGGCTACGCCAAGGGTCCGCGCGTACGTCGCACGGCTACCGCACTCCGCGATCCCCTCGAGCACATCGTCATCAGCCGGCCAGGTGTGCTGGGCCATAGGTCAATCCTCCAGTCGCTTGGGTACGGATCCACCCGGCCACTTCTTATAGGCGAGGGTGCAGTTGAAGAGGTTCTCATCCTCTCCAATTTTAGCCCCGGGCTCACCTGGGTCACCTTCGAGGGCGCGAAGCGCCCATTCGGAGAGCCACTGCCCGCTGTTCACGGGGCAGCACTTCCCGATCCACATCGACGCCTGGCCGGAGTTTCCTGTGGGCCATGTCCAGGCGTCTGGGTAACCCATGAGGCGCGAGCACTCGCGCACAGTAAGGAGGCGCGGCTCCGCCCAGTGGACGACGCCGTGGATGGCACCGCCCGTGAGCACGTAGCCACAGCGGTCTGGGCGGATCTTGACGGGCCAGCTCCACCCGTTGTATTTCTGCTCAGCCTCGTTCCACGATTTCTCCAGCTCGGGCGGGCGGATGCCGCGGCGCTCGAGAGACTGGGTCAGGTTCTCGCCGATGTTCCACCCGTCCCAGAACTGGTGGATGACGTCGGCCACGCGCCCCTCGTCCTTCGTGACGTGCGAGTCAAAGAGGCCGTCGTCGCGGCGGCGGTCCGTCTGAAACTGGAAGCGGTCCTTCCGTTTGTACCGCTGATCCTCCCACTGCAACTTGGCTCCCTGCAGGTCACCGATCGCCATCTCGTAGGTCGTGACGTGACGCTCCGGCGGTTGATCGACGCCAAACGGGATCCGGTGAAAGACCGGAAAGTACCTGTGCCGCATCTGGGCAGCCCCCACGGAACCGCCGGACATCAGCACGTGCGTTATCTCGTAACGTGGGACGTCGAAGCGGGAGTCGGTCGCGTACCGCGCATATGTGAGCTCGTTCAGGATCGTGAGGAGCTCCACCATCAGCGAGCGTCCCTGCGTGTACGCGCCCTGCACAGACTCGAACGATACGATCTCGGGACCGGGTCGGCCGTCAGATCCCGTGCACATACCCGCGTACGTGATGAGCTCACGCATGCAGTTATTGATGAGGCTACCTGGACCGCGGGCGTTTTCACCCTTGGATGCGTTCATCAGCGAGAAGCCTGAACACGGTGGTGTGCCGCACAGGAACGAGACGTTCATCTGTGGCGTCCATCCGTCCGCGGGTGTGCCGTCCTCCTGATGCCACCAGGTGTTCAGCCCACGGAACTTGCTACGGTTCTCCTCCATCACCGCGTTGCCGAACCCTCCCGGAAGCGCCACGCGGTGGAGGAGGTCGAAGCCGGCCTGTGCTGTGCCGAGGCTCCACGCCCCAGCCAGCCCTTGGCAGTCGACGAAGTTGCGTCTCATGATGGCGTCACCTCCGCGTCGCCTCCGACGGCGCTCGCGCGCTCCATCATGGCCATCGCAAGTTTGTGTGTGAATGGGATGGCATCCCAATCCTGGCCACGCGTGATGGCAGGCTCGAACTCGCATTTCACATCGAGGCTACCCTCGTGATCCTCACGGATCGTGATGATGACGTTGCTCATGGGGTCGGTCCTTTCGTGTCCGAGCTCGCGGTTGTCCCAATGCCACGCGGACCATCCCTACGTGCCGTCGCGCCGGGCGGTACGCACGGTACCACGAGCAGGCCGACGAGCAGCTGCCCGCGTGCGTACCTCGTGGGGACCGGAGACGTGAGCCAGGTATGCACCTCGCCCTCGTACCCTGGGTCGATCACGGGGGTGCTGACCTGCACACCTTCGCTGGCAGTCGATGTCCTGGGAACCACAATCCCGACGTATCCGTCCGGGATCGCGACGCTGATCCCGAGGGGCGCACGGTGTGTGGTATGGGCCGCGAGCTGCGGGGACGAGTACCTCACCGCAAGGTCGACACACACGTCATTCGCGTACCCTTGCTGCAGCCCCGCCTCGTACAGGTCCGAGTCCAGCACCGTGACCATGTCTACCACGGTGGGCGGCTCGCGGTTCACGACGTTGCCAGCGTCGAAGAACGGCTCATCAGCGCTGCCGGTCCTCCCCGCCATCAGAACGGGGAGGGTGTGCCGTCGGGAGCGACCGGAGGCGCGGCGACTGGGGCGGGCGCCGCGACCGGAGGCGCAGTTGCGACGGGTGGTGCCGGCGGAGGCGCAGCGGGTGCCGCCTCTTGCGGAGCGGGCGCCGCGGGAGGTGCGGCGGGAGGTACCGGAGGCTGTGTCGGAGGTGCGGCGGGCGCCGCGACCGGAGGCACAGCTGCGGGCGCTGCTGCGACCGGCGGTGCCGGAGGTGCGGGAGCCGGGACGGGCGGTGCAGCGGCGGCCGGTGCCGGTACCCCTGCAGGAGCACCGTTAGCGGTCCCGAGCGAGATGAGGTTGATCTTGCCGATCGGCCACGACGGGTATTCTCGACCGTTGTGCTCGCGGCGCCCGAACTCCGGAAACTCGACGACGCGACCCGTCAGCAGCGTGGCGAGGTCCTTGAGTCCGCTGGCCTGCGCGATCTCGTTCTTCCCGATGCCGAAGCCAGCGAGGTTCTGGAACGCGATGCCCATCGCCTTGTCGGTGAACGACAGCGAGATTTTCACCATCTTGCCGGCCTCGGGTCCACCGATGACCTTGAGGAACGCGCCGATGTAGTTCTCGCCGGCGGTCGCGCGGGTGACTTCGAAGGTGTATGCACCATCAGGAAGGAGGGTCGGCTGCTCCGCTTCGTGGCGGGCGAGTGCCTCCTGGAGGTTGAGGTCTGCCATCACACTAGCCTTTCGTATAGCTGGGTTATGTTTGGATCAGCGATGACCGGGCCACCAAGCTGCCCAGTTCCATCCTTTGCGACGATTGTGGGCGTGGGCTGCACCAGGAGGTTCCGCTGCAGTCCGCCGTCCGGGGTGTGGGACACATAGAGGTACCCGACCGTGTCCATGAAGTACGGGATGGTTTTCCGAAGCGCCCCCTGCAGCAGAGGTTCGTGCCGACCATTCTCACCGACCGTCGTACCGACGACCACCACGACGCAGTCGATTGTGTTAGTCGGTTCGAGGACGAGGTCACGGTAGTGGCGCACCATCGACTCCAGGTGCCGAAGCACCGAACCCCAGTCCTGCATCTCGAGCGCACGCAGACCTACGAGCTGGTCGATGTATTTCTTCTGGGCTTCCATCAGCGAGTCGATGTCGACGGAGCGGAAGCTGTGGCGGCCAGACTGCAGCCACTGGTACGTGCGACCGATGACGTCGAAATCCGTCACGTTGACGATGCAGATCGTCCACGTCCCGTCGTACACGGGAGGATCTTCGGTGCGGGGGTCCCACAGGATCTTAGGGCCGCCAGGTATGTACCTGGAGCGACCCTCCGAGTCGAGGATGAGCAGTGGCAACGGAGCCGTCCCCGCCAGCCAGCTCTTTCCCGCCCCAGCGTCCCCGTGGAGCAGCATTGTGAGCGTCGGATTCACTGTTCTTACCGTATCCTCTCGTGCGCTTCAGATCTCGAGTCCGGGTAGCCCGCCGACGGTGTCGGCGTAGCGCTGAAGCGGGTTCCCGACCTCGAAGTCAGCAGCGAGGTCGAGCTCGACATTGCTACCGTCATCGAAGTGGGAGCAGATGTGGAAGAACGGGCATTCCCACTTGCAGTCGCGCGTGGGGTTAGGCTCGCACACCTCGTGGTGGGAGGCCCCCGCCTCGAGTTCGGTTTCCACCTGCCGGATCCGCTTCGCGACGGCGATGACATGCATCCAGTGTTTCTCCAGCTCGTGCCGGTTGTGTTTGACCTCCTCACGGCCGAAGAAGGGTGGTTTGGCCCGCGAGGTCCGCTTGCACTTGCGGAGCATGTTGTAGAGCACGCCCTGTGCCGCATCTGCATCGCGTCCTTCGTTGCGAAGCGACATGTACTCGACGAGGTGCTCGGTCAGGAGCTGCGTGTCGATCTGCAGGAACGGGAGTGGCGTGCTGAGGTCCCCGACCGTCTTGTGCTCCAGCGCGAGCCTGATGTCTTGGCGCTCGCGGTGGACGATGCGTGCGTCGAGCTTCGACAGGAGTGTCACATCCTCATAGAGGACCGCCTCACGGGCACCCTCGGATGCGACCACCTCGAACCCGCGGTCAGCCCCCGTCTCTTCGAGCCACTCCCAGTAACCTTCGATCATAGCGAGGGCGAGGTCCGCCTCCTTCTCGATGTTCGACCTTTCGTCGGGGAACTTGGTGAGGTCCTCCTGCACGGACTGCTTGAGCCACGCGACCGGATCCTGGGGGGCCACAGGATCGTACAGGACCGCGAGCGCATTGTGCACCCGCGTGCCGATGCCGGTCGGACGGTTGAAGTCACGCTGCCGGGGACCGAGCCCCCGATACGTCGACAGCCACCACTTGCGTCGGCATCGCTTGAACGTCTTCATCTCCGAGTTGGTGAGGCGAAGCGGATGCCTCATGAGGATCCCGCCTCGTAGCCGGCTCTGTAGGCGTCGCGTGCCCCGGCTGTGAAACGATCACCGACATATGGGCATCCATCCTGGGCGTCTTCGTATCCGTACCGGTACAGCGTCGGCCATTTCTCAAACTTTTTTGGGATCCTCATGAGTCCTGTTCCTTACCCGTGTCATCGCCGATGATCGTCGCCTTGAAGAGTGTGCGCGATGCGGAGAGGAACACGACGACGCCCTCCGGGTCCATGAACCCGGGTGCCGCGACTGAGCCACCGGTGCGCAGCTCCTCGAGAGCGCGGTCGACCGCATCTGTGTCGAACACACCCGCATAGAGCACAGGCACCACGCTCACGAGGCCGGACTCCACGATCGGCGTACCGCTCCAGCGGCCGGTGTTGAAGAGTGAGAAGCGTTTCTCGTCCAAGCCGTACCTGCGCTGTATCCCGGCGCCCCACCACTCACCGAAGTGCAGCCCGGGTCCGAGGCCGACACGCAGCGCGTCTTCGTTCTCCTGCACCCATCCGGCGAAGCCGGCGTTGTCGGTCGTCTTACCGGGGTGAATCAGTCGCTTCCGCGACTGGGCGTACACCTCACCATCCTCGGTGATCCCGACCGCGGCATTCGTACCGTCGATCTTCTCGGTAATGAGGCAGCCGCGCCGGAGGCGTGGGATCTTCGGAAACGAGACAAACTCGACGCTCATAGCCCCACTCCCTCCTCGAGGATCTCCTGTAGTGCCGCGTACCCACATGTGTCCACGGCCGAGTCGCGGTGGTACCCGTTGTCGGCCATCCGCATCTGCTTGAGGATGACCATCAGCGCGCACACGTCGTTGACGGTGAGGTGCGTCTTGAACCCTTCGAGCTTCGTGCGCAGGTCGTCGAGGTTCCCCGCGTTCAGATCGTCCACGAGCTCGTCCACGGCCGTATCCAACCCGAGGTACGCCGACCATCCGTCAGCGATGCGTCGGAAGTTCCTGGTCGGTGGCCCGTAGTGCTGCAACCGCTCGCCACGGATGATGCCGTGGGCCTCGCTGAGAATGTCGTTACCGTCCATCTGCTTCCTCCAGTTCGTGATGACGTTCGAGCCACGACACCTTCGCCTGTCCGGGGGTCAATCCTCCCAGCGGAAACGGGTCGTTATCCGGGTCGTACAGACCCGCTGAAAACCACGACGCACCGCCGGAGGGAAGCAAGTGATAAGCCTCCGCGGATAGCGCCCAGTTGTCCGCATCCTTCACGGCACGCGGCTGCGGATCAGTGAGCCCGAGGCCGAGCGCCTCGTTCACGGCGAGCCACACCCGACGTTCGATGGCTTTGTATTCGGGTAGCATGCCCTTCAGCGGTCGGTTCACGTCCCCGACGAACGCCTCGGCGTCGTCGTGGTGGAGGCCCGACCACTGAACGTCGCGATCGAACCCGAGGTACTCGAGCCGACGCGACACGATGACCGCGTGCTCCGCGACGGAGTAGAAGATCGTGCACTGCCCCGTGTAGCGGCAGATGTGGGAGAGCCCGTGCGCCACGTCGTCCAGCGTGATGTGGGTCGGGTCCGGATCGTGGAAGTTGAGGAAGGACCCGGAGCGGAGCTCGATGTGCCCCGTCAGGTCGTCAGGCGCGCGCAGCGTGCTCACGGGACCTCCTTGCTACCTCGCGTGCCACTTCATCCCAGTCCGGCGCACCGACGACCTCGATGTCGGACGTGCCGTCCATGATGACGCACTTGTTGTGTGGAAAGGTATCGTGCAGGAACGCCTCCAAGGCTTCGTAGGCGCTGAACGGCTTCATCGCATCCTCGCTCAGCGGAATCTCGTCCACCCGCAGCACGAGGACGTCGCCCGGGTTCAGGTGGACCCGCTTCACATCAGCCAGGACGAGCTCCTCGATGTCAGCCATCGAGCCACCTCCGCAGGGTCTCCTCATCGCGGCAGATCTCCTCGAGCCGCGCCTGCTTTTCAAGGCCGACGTCGAACACGTGCTGCTCGATTGTGTTCGCCGCCATGATGTCGATGCGCTGCACCTCGCGCATCTGCCCCTTGCGCCAGATGCGATCCTCGGCCTGGAGGTTCTTCACGAGCGAAAAGCTGCGCTGGAGGAAGATGCTGTGCCGTGCGGCCGTGAGGGTGATGCCCTCACCACCGGCGCCGAGGGTCGCGAGGATCACACGGGAGCGTCCACCCTGGAAGTCGTCCACGGCGGACTGGCGACGGTGCACATCGATGGCACCCGTGATCATCCCCTTCGTGATCTTCGCCTTGTCGAGCCTGGCCGCCGCGAGCTCGATCAGCTGGCGCGACTCGGCGAACACGACCGCCTGCTCATCCTCGCCGATCTCTTCGAGGATCTCCATCAGCGCGTCGAGCTTGGACGACGGCTCGGTCAGCGTCAGGTTCCCGTGTTCATCGACCTCACCGTACGAGGCGGCAAGCTGCACGAGGCGGGTCATGCGCGTCAGCGGGTTCGTGGCCATCAGGACCCCGGACTCGAGCTCGGCGAGGAGCTCCTTCTTCAGCTGGTCGTACGCTTTGCGCTGCTTCGGCAGGAGGTCCACCTCGCGCACCTGCAGCGGGAGCTTCGCCTTCAGGCCGGGCACGACGATGGCGGTCGGGCGCCGCAGGAAGCGCGGGTCGAGGATGCGCAAGAACTCGTCACGGACGTCGCCGCGGATCCCGACGACGTTCATGAACCCGAACTGGCTCCACGACTGCAGGGCGTACCTGTCGAGAAACTGACCCTTCGCCGGCCATTCGTCGGGTTCGACCATGTGCATGATCGCCCACGTGTCCTCTGGGCTGTTCGCGACGGGCGTGCCGGTCAACGCGAAGCGATGCTCGCACTGCCGTGCGACCTGCCACGCTGCGCGGGTCTGCTTCGCGGACGGGTTCTTCGCACGGTGCGACTCGTCAGCGATGAAGGTCCGAAGCGGGATCTGCTGCAGCTCTTTCGGCTCCTTCTCCGAATCGGTGAGTCGGATGGACCCGTACCCCGCTACCCGCGTGTGGTAGCGAAGCGACTCCCAGTTGAAGATGAACACGTCGGCGCCGGATGCAAGCTGCTTACGGCGCTGTGCGGCTCCGCCCGAGACGACCTGAACCTTCCGGCGGGGGTCCCACAGGGCCCACTCCTTCTCCCAGGTCTTCTTCATGGAGTTCGGACAGACCACCACGGCCGGGAACGGATCCTGCCCCTCGATCTCGAGTAGGCGTAGGGCGCAGATGGTCTGCACGGTCTTACCGGACCCCATCCCATCGCAGAGCGCTGCTCGACGTGCGGTGGCGAGGAACCGCACGCCTGCGCGCTGCCTGGGCTCCAGGTCCCAATCCTGCTCGACGAGCTCACCGTTGAAGGTCTCACCCGCCTTGGGAAGGTCTTTCGGTAGGAGGTTCTCCGGGAGGACCGCGTCCTCGGCGTCGCGCAGTGCGAGGCAGGGCTGCACGCGCGTCTGCAACTCGTAGGTGGCCCACGCCGTCAAGTCCGGTCCGATGCTCAGGTTGGGTCCGAAGACGCCACGCAGCTGCTGGCAGGAAGCCCAGCTGAGTGGCACCCACCACAGGCTGTTATCTTTGTCCCATTTTGCGCCAGGGATCTTCTGAATGAGTTCCTGTTCACGGAACTCAACAAAGCACCAGATCCTGTCGCCGCCTCGCTCGACGTACATATGGCTACCGTATCTTCACGGCTGCATCGAGCGACCTGCGCAGCTGCACGAGGTCGATGATGCGCCGGTTGCATAGGAACAGGACGAGATGGCGTGTGGCGTCTCGAGGATGGTCTACGCCCTTCGTCCACATACCGAGCGCCCGCAGCTTCGCATCCGTCGCGAACATCTTCGCTTCACTCGGGGACTGCGTCGTGAAGGTCACATCGTAGGCTCGCGAGAGGTATCGACCGATGCCGATCAGCTCGATGGCCTGCAGCGAGCCTGCTGTGCTCTTCTTCGCCGTCTGCGCGGAGATGTGGAAGCTCTCGAACACGCAGTGGTCGACGTCTGTCGCGAGCTCGCGGTGCACGGTAGCACACGCTTCTTCCCACGGCTCCCACCACGCGCGGAACCTCCCGTCACGCCATTCAGCGAAGCCCGTGCTGCCTCCCGGGTCTACGGCGAACACTCTCATGCGGACCTCAATCCGTAGGCAGCGGGCACATCAGATCCTCCGCCGCACTCTTCCATTTCAGCGAGGCAGTACAGGATCGCGAGGGCGTTGTCATCCGGCTGGTCGTCCTGCACCGTGACCACGAGCAGCTGACCGTTTGGCATTCGCACCGGTACGCTATGCACCCGGGCGTTCTCCTCGACGATGCGGTCCCACTCACTCTCGGGTACTTCCAGTGCGGTGAGGTGATCAGCGGTCGTCCTCATGGCTTTCCCTCCACGCGCGGGTCACCAAGCCCGAGCCACTTCTCAGCGTCGTGCCGGTTGGTGTTGCGGATCGGCGGCAGCGTGCGTATGTAGGCGCACGTCGCCATCCAGAAGTTGCCAGAGAAGTGCATGTCAGGCTCCATCCTCCACCAGTGTCCGGCGAGATCGTACTCCTCGAGCTTCGCGAGGTAGATCCGCCAGTCCCGGACGATGTGATCGGTCATCAGCCGTCGCCACTCCGGGTCGGTCTTTGTGTGCGCGTACATCACGGCACCGTCGTGATAATGTGCGTAGTGGCGCAGCTGCATAAGCGTGACCTGCTCGAACCCGTACCGCTCCTCGGCCACCACCTTCACAGTAGAGCCGAATGCGGCGATGCACCTACCTCGTTCGTTGGGCCCACCCACCACGCCCAGATGCACGGGCGACGGAAAGCCGCTCTCAGCAAGTGCGTCCAGGTGCTCGCATATTGGGTTGTGCCAGGCACCGTTGCACCAGGCGTGGTAGAAGTGGGCGACCCTCATCAGAAGGTCCGCTGCGTGTATTCGCCTTCACCTTTGCCAGATGCGGAAGTCGATGATGGTTCCGTCAGCGTGTTCGCTCCGACCGAGGTGAGTGCGGTCGGTGTTTTGACGACGAGGTTCGGTTCGCTACCGCCCGTCGCGTATGCGACACCAATGGCTGCGAGTGCGATGACGAGCATCATCGCGATGAATGCTATGAGCCTACGTTTCATTCGTCTCCTTTAGGTTAGATATCACGAGTGCAACTTCCATAGGCACCACACGATCAGGACGGTGAGGAGGACGTACATGGCTGCGATGTCGAGGATCACGCTGCGTACTCCTCGAATAGCGGGCTATCCATACCCGCGTACTTGCTACCCCAGCGCTTCGTCGTGTTGACGTCGATGGCGATCGGGCACTGGAAGAGGCGGTGCTCCGGGAACACATCGTGGATGGTGGCGACCACATCCTCGAGCTCATCGTCGGACGCTTCGAAGACGACCTCGTCGTGGACGGGCAGGAGGATCTTGTCACCCAACCCGGCCGCTGCGAGTTCCACCAGCTTCAGCTTGAGGAGGTCCGCTGTGGCCGACGACTGGATGAGGTAGTTTATGCCCTTGAACGCCTTGCTCTTTTCGACGGGCAGCCTCCGCCCGAGGATCGTCTCCACGTATCCTGTCTTCGAGTCACCTTTGAAGCTACTGCTACGGACCTGCGCGATGGTGGCCATCATCCAATCCTGTACGCCCGGAAAAAGTTCGTTGTACTTGACCATGAACCGATCGATGACATCCACGGGCACCCCGGCGGTCAGAGCGATCTTCGCGTTCCCCGCACCGTACACCCGCGCGTACTGCGTGTTCTTCGAGACCTGCCGCTGCGGCTTCGTGACCTCGCTGATGGGGACTTCGTACGCCTGCGATGCCACCCACGTGTGCAGGTCCTCACCTCGTTCGAAGGCTTCGATCATCGGGCGTTCTTCGGCGAAGGATGCGAGGACCCTGAGCTCGCATGCGTCATAGTCGGCGAGGATCAGGCTGCTGCCCTCGCTACGTGGGACGAAACAGTTGCGGACCATCTGGCCGCGTGGCAGCGTCTGCAGCGGGGGGTCGGTGACGGACATGCGTGCGGTCTTGGCTGCGAGGACCTTCACGGACGGGTAGAGAACACCGCCGACGTTTTCATCCTCGAACTTCTTGAAGTAGTTGTTCACCATCCGTTCACGTTTGCGGCACTCACGCAGCGTGCGTACCTCGGGGAAGTAGGCTTCCTGTTCCTCGAGGACGTCGTCGTCCACGGACAGGTTCCCGGCGTCAGTCCTCTCCACTAGGACCGCACCTTTCGACTGGAGCCATTCAATGACCTGCGCCTCCTTGGACGGTTCGAACGGCAGGTGGGCGCGCAGCTGCTCGACCCTGTTTTCGAGGAACGCCCGCTCGCGCCGCGTGTAGTCGAGGTCGATCGCCATGCCACGTAGGCCAGCATCGCGCAGCACGTGTATCGCGGCCATCTCGACCTCGTAGACTTTCATGAACGGCTGAATCTGTGGCCAGAGCTCCTCAGCCAGGAGAGCCGTGAGAACCGTGTCCATCGCGCTGTAGACCCAGAAGGCCGGATGGTCGATGGGGATTGTCCTCCAGTCCCATTTACCCGCCTTGTACGCATCGGACAAGCCGCTGCTTCCCATGTATGCGCGCGCGTCGACGTAGCGTGCACCGCCACCCTTCAGCGACACGCCCGAACGCGGGTCCACGAGGTGGGCCATCGGGTACGTGTCGTGCACACGGTGCTGCGGGATCACCACGCCGTCACGCTTGAGGAAGCGCGTGTCGAAGAGTGCGTTGTGGAAGACCACTTTCCCGTCGTACACCGGTAGCATGTCCTTCACTGCTCCGCGCCAGTCGGCCCACGGGATCGCCCACCCGTGGTTCTTATCACCGAGCTGGCAGAGGCGGATCGCGTCCCTACCCACGTTCAGCCCCTCGGTCTCGATGTCGCACGCGAGCCACTCGCGTCGTTCGCCCAGCCAGGTGCGTAGGCGGTCGAGGTCCTCGAGGTTCTCTACGAGGTGGACTTCGGTGTTATCCAGCGGACCTGGCACGGAGCGCGATCTCTGTTTTTGCGTCGTTCGCCGACTGCCACAGCTGGCTGATGAACCCGTCGAACGATTTGGCTTGGAAAGCAACCGTGACGTAGCGCTCGACGGTCGAATCCTCGGTGGTGGCTGACACCCATGACCGCGCCTTCGCGAACTGGTCATCCCCCTTCCCGAACGGATCGCGGTACAGGTGCATCGATCCCGCGGTGACCGTAAGGTCGCCGAGCACCACGTGCACACCCCGCTCAGCGAGGAGGAGGCGGACCGCCTCGGCGACGCACGAGAAGATGAACACGTCGAAGGTGAAACCCTGCACGATGTCCTGGGACCGCATCGTCGTGATGCAGTGTAGTGCGCCGCCTCGGATTACGAACTGCATCCCGGTCGTGCACGCGATGTCGGCAGCCTTCTGCGGGCGCTCACGCCAGATGTTCAGGTACGCCTGACGCGACGATTCGTCCTCGGCGAGCGAGTCCACGATGAAGTGGAGCTGATCGACGATCTTGGGACCGTACGCCCCCCGCAGGAACACACCGTCGTCACTGAACGTTTGGTAGGCGCGCATGTACGGCATCAGATCCTTGAGCCGGTTGCTGCCGGACAGGATCCACGCAGGCTCCGCGAGGAGGAACGGGATGTTGACCTTCCGCGCGGCCAGCGATAGGTAAGCGGGCATCGGCACACGGTACTGACCTGCGAGCTGCTCGCGCGTCTCTTTACCCCGCGGTGAGACCGTCATGCCGTCATCGAGGAGCTCCTCGAGCTTGCTCTGCCAGCGCTTGTTCGTCTTCCTCACGCGATCGCCTCCTCGGTATCCGGGTGCATGATGCCGCGCGCGACCTGCCGATCCGCGTAGTGGTCCTCATCCTCCTGTGCGACCACGACGAGGTCAGTTTCCCGTATGTTGCGGTCGATGGTGCAGGCCGAGTTCGGCGGGTGGCCGTCCAGCTTCGCGAGCAGGGACAGGAGGTTACGCCGGGAGAGGGTCACCTCGATCCGCTCGGGTTCGTGCTCGCCGGGTGTGATCTTCACGTTCATACGATCCTCCCTAGGTACTCGCCGAGGTTGCCCGATGTCGTCCTACGCCAACCGTGCAGGTCTCCGATCACATCATCGGGAGCCATCCCGCATGATCTGACGGTATCCGCTGCCTCGCCTCCGATGGCCACGACCGCCGGCGAACCGAGCCCACGCCACAGGGCTTTCAGGGGTTCAACACCCTCGCCGTCCGGTCGGACCGCGTTCACGAGTGCGCACTGCCTCCACCCGCTGAGCTCGCCCAGTAGGAAGTGCGCATCCGTATCCTCATACGGCATGGACGGCATCGCGCGGTGGCTGTCGTGTGGGCCCACGATGAGGAGCCGCGGTGCGGGCGACCCGACCCATCGCGGTGTGACGCCCATCAGTTCGCTTGCGATCACGGAGCGCCGAGCGGCCTCGTGCAGGGCCGCGCCGGGCCAGCCACCGTGCTCGTACTCCCACACGGGAAGTCCCGTCTCCGACACGACCGAGCGGTACAGGTTCGCTGCGTAGTCGATGTCTCCGAGTAGGTAGATGGGCTCACCGGCCGCCTCGTACTCGTCGGCCGTCGCCTGATCGACGGCGCGCACCGCATGTAGCAGCACAGCGCCCCGCGACATGTAGAACATGTTGAGCCACCGTCGCATCGGCTCGTCGAGCTTCGACGGCCGGTCGAACACCAGCGGCCAGACGCTCTCCCCGACGTGGCTCCGGTCGAGGATCACGGTGGACCTGACCGGGTCGTATGTTGCGAGCGACGCTGTGTACTCGTACAGCGGGTGGGTTTCAGGCTTGCTGAAGTGGAAAATAGTCCCGCCCGTGAAGGCACTGAGGCGATCGGCGAGGGTGGACTTACCAGTTCGGTCGATCCCCTCGATGAGGATGATCACGAGCCGATCCCCAGCAGAGGTATGACCTCCACTTTCGGCATTCCGTTCACGTACTGGGGCGGCTTCACCGACACGATGTTGTCATCGATTTTCAGCGCAAATGGCAACTCGAACGGGCAGCGCTTGATCACCTCTCGGACCGCCTTGAGTTCGGCATCGAGTTCCGTCTTGCGGATCACGAGCCTCGCGAACTCCTCGTGGGTCATCTCCTTGGTTTTAGCGGGAGCAGACAACGTCGACCTCCTCGGGTCCTAGCTCGATGCAGGGTTGTAGCGGCGGCTCGTACTCGAGGTCGCCGAGCAGGTCTCGGAGAGCTGCTGTGGCTGTGGCTTCGAGGGCCGTGGCTTCCTTACCCGTTATGCCGAGCTCGCGTGCCGCCTCGATCCGTGTATGCGGTTCGTACGGGTCGATCCCGTGCCGCATCCGGATGAACTCCGCCGCATCAGTCGGAAGCCGATCTAGCGCGTCACGGACGCGGAAGACGGTCTCACCCTCCCCGGGTTCGGGTGCTGCGATCCGATCGTACAGCGCGGACTCATCGTCGAGGGATGCGAGGACGTTCGAGGACTCGAGCGCCTCTACGACGTCGGTCTCCTTGCACTCGAGGACGGCGGCGATCTCGGCGGGCGTCTTCCCGGAGTCCCGGAGCTCTTCAGCCTTCTGGCGGCGACGGCGGATGATGTACGGGACGATGTCTTCCTGCGAGATGGATCGCTGCATGAAGTGGTCGATCCACGTGGTCGCGTACGTCGAGAACTTGACCCCCTTCGTCGGGTCGAACTTGCGGGCCGCGCGCTCCAACCCGAAGACCCCCTCCTGCACGAGGTCCTCGTACGGCACCCCGCGGTTCTGCCACTTCTTCGCTCGCCAGAACGAGAGTCGGAGGTTATGTTCCACGAGCGTCCTCACGGCGTCTGGGTCCCCAGCCTCACGCCTGCGGGCCAGCTCGGCCTCACGGGTAGGCGAGAGGAGCGGTAGCTTCCCTGCCTGGTGGAAGAGTGTTTGGAGCCCAGGTTCCGTCATCACGCGACAAACCTATCATACGTTTGAACAATGTGTTCGAGCGGCGGCTGCCACGACCTCAAATCCTCTCCCTCTGGGGGTTCGACGACAGCCATCGTGCGTCCCGCGAGGTGGCTCCTCCACACAGCGACGGCGTTCCGTCCCGCCTCATCACCATCGAACGCCACGAAGTAGGTATCCGCCTGGACGTCGACCCACTGCGGTAGGAAGAGCCCAGCCCCCGCAGGGAGCGCAAGCACATCAGCGGGAGGAGCTTGGAGTGCTGCCCACCATGCATCTGACTCGCCCTCACATAGGATCACGTCCCGATGCAGCCGCGCGTTCCATCCCCCGTACATGCAGTCGAAGGACGATCCCGGCATCGCCCATCGCTCACCACCTCCCAGCTCGCGGAACTTCACCCCGGTCAGCGTGCCGTCGTATGCGTAGTGCGGGATGACGGTGTTCCACGACTCGTCGAACCCCATCCGCCACGTGCCAGCGAGGAACAGGTCAGCGTGCCACCGGTACGCGTCTGGTGCGGACTGCGGGACAACCCCCAGCGCCACGCCTATGGATCCGAGGCTCGTGTTCGCGCGCTCGCGAGCGTCGGCCACCAGCTCCTCTGCTGTTGCCCGGTCGAAGGTACGCTTCAGCTCCTGCCCGACGCCCTCCCACTCGGGAGGCATGGTCGCGAGCATCTCCTGCGCACGCAGGAGCGAGTCAGTGAAGCCGACCCCCTCCATACGTTGGATGAGATCCAGAGAATCCCCTTTAGACGAGCATGGAAAACAACCCCACCTGGGCACATCGAACTCGTCCACCCACGTCCTGAATGACGGATCATGGTCATCGTGGAATGGGCATACGCGCTTCCCCTCGCCGTTCAGAGGCAGGCCCAGTTCGAAGCAGACATACGCCATCGGCAGGCTACGACGGATCGTCTCCTTATCCACGAACTCCATCAGCGTGTCGCGAACTTCCCACTGATGCGTGGCGGAGATTCACGGGCCATGCGCGTACGCTGCGCCCGCGAGAATCGGTCGCGTACCTCATCGGTGTACACACCTGTGCGTCCCTTGTTCCAAGGTGTCGGCCACGAGGATTTGGCCCGCTGTTTCGCTGCGGCGGATAGCTTCTGCCGGTGTTCCTCAGTCTTCGGGACCCCGAGGTGGGTCGCGGACATCACACGGCGACCCTCCTCGGTGAACGAGGCGCTGGTGTCGCCACCATCACCACCTGCTGTCAAGTTTGTGAGGTTCGGGAGCTCAGCGATCCATCGCCTCTCCGCCTCATCCAGGTCGGCCGGGTCATCCTCGAGGACCCGGATCGTCGGTGGACCCGGCAGCGATCGGATCCAGTTAGCCTTCCGTGACCTTCCTCGATCCGCCAGGTGGCACTTGAGTCTGAACTTCGGATCACCCACCGTCTTCCCTACGTATCGGACCTCTCCTGTGTCCGGATCACATAGCCCGTAGATAACTCCCATACTGGAATCATATCGTCAAGACCGCATAAAGAAGACCGAGTCCTTGTCAACGAATTCCACAAGGCGACTGTACCATCACTACAACCTCCGCAGTCCACCTGCATTTTCTCCACGGCACTTTCGCCAGTACTTATTGTGCTCGCATGCTGCGTGCTCAATGTCGGCAAGGGTAAGAGGCCGACGAAGAGGCTCGACCGTCAGCGCCATCCATCCCGGAAAGATGCGCTTCTGTTCGTTCCGCACCTTCTTGATCAGGTCCAGCATTGTGAGCTGCGGCCGGCTTCCGCCGTTTCCGGTTCCAAAGCACTGAAGCAGCGAGACGCCCGGGCCACGGTCATGCGCGTTATTCGGGTTATCATTTGTGTGGACATGTATCCACTCATCAGTGCTGATAGCCGGGTTGATGTACGAGCAATCGAGTGCAACCGCTTGGCCGTTGAACCCGCCGAATCCTTCAGTTTGGCGTTTTCCGAAGAAGGTGGTCCATATGTCCTGAAGGGTTCCACCTATCTCCACCAGATTCGATAGGCCGGCGACGTCCCACGAAAGCGGATCGGTGACTAGACGTTGCGCGAAAGAGCGGCCGTCGCGGCCGGAAGGACCCTGGCCCGCACGGCCAAGCAGGGTCCTAAACTGTTTCGGGTCGCGCTCGCGATTGAGCTGGTGTCGGTGAAGTCGTGCCACTACGGTCTTCAAGGTTTGTGGGGTCACATCCCGGGCGCCAAAGTCTCCGTTTTGCCACAGTTCATTCGGTCCACGGAGGAAGCGGTAGAGGAGGGAGCGGAGCACCTGTGTCCGGATATCGTCTGCCCCCACGAGCGACTCGCGTAGAATGATGGTCCCAGCATCAAACTCGCGCTGCACGTTTGTGAAGCGATACTTCGAAAGGACCGGATCGAGCGTCCACGGCCTAAGGTGGCCCGCGTAGCGTTCACGCGTAATTCGCTGCCGCTCTTCAAGCCACTGTGGAAACTGAAGTGGCAGAAACTCGTCAGCGTGGGTGATTCCTTGAGGTGAGGCGATAGTCCTCACTCCTGTCCTCTTGTTGGTCAGTGATGAAGCTAGAGACATTATATCCGTCCTTTCTCGTTGTAGGTAGACTCTAACAAGGAGAATGGATTGTGTCAAACGTAGCACGGGCGGCCACCCGAAGATGACCGCCCGCTGATGTGGATCGACCTCCCGACCGGCTGCGAGGTAAATCTAGCTGCTGGTGCTCGTAGGCGGAGTCGAGAAGGACGGGAGGATCTTCTCGAGCGCGGCATCCACAGCGCCCACCGCGACGAGCACGGAGGCGAGCGTGGTCGAGTCCAGACCGACTCCCGGGATCACCGTGAGGACGAACCCTGCGACGGCCGCAGCCGTGACCGGGCTCTGGAGCGTCGCGATCTCCAGCACGATGTTCTTGATCGCGGTCAGGAACGAGTCGACCTTGAGCCTCGTGGTGACCGTGCCCGAGGGCGGCGACACGAGGATGAGCTTCTGGAGGAACAGGTCGGCGGTGCCGATCGCTGCGAGGATCGGGGCGAGCGTGGTCACGGACAGGTCCGTGCCGGGTATGAGCGTGATGATGAGGCCCGCGACGGCGGATGCCGTGACGGGTCGGGCCAGCGTCGCGATGTCCACGACGATGTCCTTGAGGATGGTGAGGGCGTTGTCCGCCTTCGCCGAGAACGAAGCAGCCACTGGTGGCCTCCTGGTGTCGGTTACGTCCGGATCGTATCAGGTCCGGATGAAAGT
>Ga0181538_10001657_pt1 | contig 24466 bp, 19 predicted proteins | sample PEATcosm2014_Bin_40_FD_119773 | JGI IMG/M metagenome (GOLD analysis project Ga0181538, IMG submission 119773) | Peatland microbial communities from MTU Mesocosm Facility, Houghton, MI, USA - PEATcosm2014_Bin23_30_metaG | ecosystem: Environmental > Terrestrial > Soil > Wetlands > Peat | place... | reverse complement strand
CCGAGATGCAGGCGCGCGCCATCTTCGAGGCCGCGGTGCAGGTGGCGAAGGAGGGCGTGAAGGTGATTCCCGAAGTCATGATCCCGCTCACCACCACCTTGAAGGAGATGGCCAACCAATCAGCCGTCGTGCGTCGGGTTGCCGAGGAAGTCTTCGCGGAGAAGGAGACCAAGGTGCACTACCTGGTGGGCACCATGATCGAGTTGCCGCGGGCCTCAATCGTGGCCGACGAGATCGCCAAGGACGCCGAGTTCTTCAGCTTCGGCACCAACGACCTCACGCAGACCACTTTCGGGTTCTCACGCGACGACATCAACAAATTCCTGCCGACGTATCTGGAGGAAGGCATTCTCAAGCAGGATCCGTTCGCGGTGATCGACCAAGAGGGCGTGGGCGAGTTGGTGCGGATGGGCATCGAGCGCGGCCGTAAGACCCGCCCTCACCTCGAGGTCGGCATCTGCGGCGAACACGGCGGCGAGCCCTCGTCGGTGGAGTTCTGCCACCGCGTGGGGATGGACTATGTGTCCTGCTCGCCCTTCCGCGTGCTGACCGCGCGCCTGGCCGCAGCCCAGGCCGCCGCCAGCGAGGAGCTGAAGGCGGAGACGGGAAGGACTAAGTAACATCCACCACGGAGGCACGGAGACACGGAGACATCAAAATCTCTGTGTCTCTGTGTCTCCGTGGCTTTATTGAACTTTCTGCAGACGGGCGATCAGCTTCTGGGCCAGGTTCTCGTCCGATTCCGACCACAGCAGCCTGGCGCTCGTGCCGCAATTCTTCTCCACCGCACTGGTGAACCCGACCAACTGGCGCACGTTGTCGCGGACGCGCCCCTCCGTCAGCGGCGTCAGCTTCACGTCTTCGTAGAGGAAGGGCGTGTCCAGCCCAAAGTCTACCTGCACGTGGCCCTCCTGTTCGTAAGCGCCTTCGTCGAAGTTCAGCCCGCGCGTCAGGAAGCGCACCGCGCGCGGGGCGCGCACCCAGCCCGCGTCTTCGCCCGGCGCCCAGAGATCCCACAAGGCCTCGAACTCGTAGGCGTTGTCGTCGTGCAGAAACTCCCCGACAGTCTCCACCGCGCGCTCCGGGGTGGCGTGAAAATCGAAGGTCTCCTGGTAAATCACCGGCTCGTTCCACGAGATGGGATGCACGGCCAGGTAGCCGATCCCCGGCCGCTCGGCGGCGAAAGGGAAGTGGCGCAGCACGCACAGCAGCTTGGGCAGCATCTCGCTTTCCGAGAAGCTGGGGAACCACAGGCTGAGATACAGAGAGTCGGACATGTTAACGGTCGGCGCCGCTATTTTACCGGGCTGCCGGGTTGCGGAGTATGATAAGCGCGCTCATGGCCACCAAGCTGCGCAGAAACGGCGGGTCCGCGGTGCTGGAAGTGGACGGCAAGCTGAAGCTGGGCGAATCCGTCGACCAGTTTCGCACCCAGTGGAGCGAAGCCATCAACGGCGGCGCTAAGATCCTGGTCATCATCCTGGGCACCGTGCCGATGATCGACTCTTCCGGCCTGGGCAGCCTGATGCGCTGCTATTCGTCGCTCAAGGCCGTGGGCGGACGGGTGAAGCTGGTCGGCGCCAATGAGGTCGTCCGCCAGGCGCTCGGCGTCACCCACCTGGACAAGTTGTTCGACTTCTACGACGACGAGGCCGCCGCGCTAGCCTCTATCCCGGGTGCCGCCGCGCCGTAATACAACTTTCCTCAGCTTGGCCGTTCCGAGGGCATTTGGTAGAGTAGTAAATTGCAGCGTTTTCCTGCCCTATGACTGCGTCCCCGTCGTCTAGCCCGGCCCAGGACATCGCCCTTTCACGGCGGTAACGCGGGTTCGAATCCCGCCGGGGACGCCAAGATTTGCCAGAGGTCCCTCGCTGCGCTCGGGATTTCGGCGGCGGGCTCCCGCTTCGCTCACGCCCGCCAAGCGCCTCAAGTTCGAATCCGCCGGGGACGCCAAATGTTTTGAACGGCAAACTCCTGTCTTTCTGAGCTTGCCTCAGAAAAACCCTTTTCGCAAATTGATGTCGTATTCCGCATACGCTTTGAGACAGCAACTCATCTGCATCCAGCCCTTGCAGTTGCCGTAGGAGCTGTTCAGGTCCTGCTGGTTCTCCTTCCATCCAGACTCGGAAATCCTGACCAGAGTTCCATTGGGTGGAAGCGGTTCAAAACGCATCTCGACCCAGGTGTTGTACTCACGATCCATGGCTGCCCATTCAAAGACGATCAGTTCGTTGCGAACCACCTTCTTCACTGCGACCGGAATTTCCTTCGGGTAATCCGCAAACTTCCAGAGCACGGTTGTGCCCTCCTGGAGCGGCCCGCTCGCGCCCGCGGTGGTGAAGTAGACGCTCAGTTTCTTGGGATCGTAGACGGCGTCGAATACCTCAGCGATGGGCCGCTGAATTTTGGTTTGGACTTGGAACTTGAGGTCCATGGTGTCTCCTTTCGAGCGGGCACCTTTACATGTTATAAATACATAACATGTCAAGGGCCACGCAGGACTTGATTTTCAAAGCGCTGGCGGATCACCGCCGGCGCCAGATCCTCGACCTGCTCAAGCAGGCGCCCAAGACCACCGGCGAGCTCTGCGATCATTTCAGGAAGATTGACCGCTGCACCGTGATGCAGCATCTTGGCGTGCTGGAAAAAGCCGGGCTGGTGATCGTGAAGCGCGAAGGGCGCCGCCGTTGGAACTACCTGAACGTGGTCCCCATCCAGGAAATTTACAACCGGTGGATTAGCCGCTATGCCAGCAGCTCCGCTGCGCTGTTGGCCCAGATGAAGCGAGAGATGGAATCGGATTCATAGCGGTTGGAATCGTCAGTGCGGGGGCATCGCCTCCTGTTCCGGCTCACGGTTTGATAAAATTGTTTGTCCGCTGCGTGCGCAGCGTTCTTTGGCCACCGCCAACCCCTTGGCAGAGCGTCGGGGTCGGCGCCTCCTACCTGAGCAGAACCAAGCGCTCTGCTTGCTCTCTGAAAAAGGACGCGGGAAAGAAACCGTCCAGGTAGTTGCGATTCGAAAGGAGAATTGAATGCCGGAAAAGCGAACCCGTGCGATCCACGCCGAAGTCATCAACGCACAACCTCGTTTTCACCAGAGTGCGCCTGAGGTCCAGGCCTACGGGACGGTCACGCTCTTGCCTCTTGAGCTGGAAGAGCCCGTCCGGCTGGAGATGACCGAGCAACTCAACCAGTTGCTTGCCGATACCATGACGCTGCGCGATCTGTACAAGAAATCCCACTGGCAAACCTCCGGCCCCACCTTCTATCAGCTTCACCTGCTTTTCGATAAGCACTTTGGGGAGCAGTCCGAGTTGGTGGACTCCATTGCCGAGCGGGTTCAATTGCTGGGAGGGGTAAGCATCGCCATGGCGCCCGACGTCGCCGAGACGACGGCGATCCCGCGGCCCCCGCGCGGCCGCGAAGCTGTCCCGGTGCAACTCTCGCGGCTGCTGGACGCCCACCAGATCATCATCCGTGGGGCCAGGAAGCTGGCGCGCCGCGCCTCCGCGCTGGGGGACGATGGAACCAACGATCTGGTGGTCAGTGAGGTGCTGCGTACCAACGAACTGCAAGTCTGGTTCGTCAGCGAGCACCTGGTGAATCTGCCGCTGGTGGAGGCGCAGACACCATCAAGAACGGCGGGTGCAGCTTAGCGCTGTCACGCTAATAACGGAGGGGCAGCCCAAACCTGAATTCGAGCTGCCCCTTTTGTGTGCGGAACCATCCCCTTCTCTTGCGGCAGCTTCGGGAAGGCACTAAACTCTTAGTAACGCCAGCGGATGGCTGGGAATCAAAACACATATACCTCCCCAATGGACTTCCGCCCGGTGCGCTGTCCGCCTGCGCGCCCGGGTGTTTCCGTAACGGAAGAGATGACCTATGACGACGACCAAAATTGCTCCGCCCGCAGATCTGGAAGCAGCAGCGCCCCAGGCAGCCCAGCCCGATGTGGTTGAGGAAACGTCCGAGTGGATCGAAGCCTTCGACCAGCTCGTGGCCGAAGAAGGTCCCATGGCCGGGGCGCAGTTGCTAGGCACGCTCACCCGCCGCGCGCGCCAGGCCGGCGTGGATCTGCCGATTCAGTTGAACACTCCCTATGTCAACACCATCCGGGTGGAGGAAGAGGAGCCCTACCCGGGCGACCGGCTGATTGAGCGCCGCATCAAGGGCCTGGTTCGGTGGAACGCCATGGCCATGGTCCATCGCCAGAACAAGAAGGACCCCGGCATCGGCGGACACATTTCCACCTACTCTTCGCTGGCGAGCCTGCTGGAGGTAGGCTTCAACCACTTCTTCCGCGCCCGCTACGGCAACGAACCCGGCGACTTCCTCTACCTGCAGGGCCACGCCTCGCCCGGAGTCTATGCTCGCGCTTTTCTTGCCGGCCTGCTCACGGAAGAACAGATCGACAATTTCCGACACGAGCTGCGCGGCAAGCCCGGCCTGTCTTCCTATCCGCATCCCTGGCTGATGCCGAGCTTCTGGCGCTTTCCCACGGTCTCGATGGGCCTGGGACCGCTGAACGCCATCTACCAGGCGCGCTTCATGCGCTATCTGGAAAACCGCGGCCTCATCTCCCAGACCGCGCGCAAGATCTGGGCTTTCGTCGGCGATGGCGAGAGCGACGAACCCGAAGCCATGGGCTCGCTGACCCTGGCTTCGCGCGAGAAGCTGGACAACCTGATTTTCGTGGTCAACTGCAACTTGCAGCGCCTGGACGGCCCGGTGCGCGGCAACGGCAAGATCATCCAGGAACTGGAGGCCGCTTTCCGGGGCGCCGGCTGGAATGTGATCAAGGTGATCTGGGGCGCCGACTGGGACGAGCTGCTGGCGCGCGACACGACCGGCCTGCTGCTCAAGCGCATGGAAGAGTGCGTCGACGGCGACTATCAGAGCTTGAAGGTCAAGGGCGGCGCCTATATCCGCGAATACTTCTTCGGCAAGTATCCGCAACTATTGGAGCTGGTGGCGGACAAGAGCGACGACGAACTCAGCCGCCTGCGCCTGGGCGGCCACGACCCGCAGAAGGTTTATAACGCGTACAAGTGCGCGGTCGAGCATCGCGGCGCGCCCACCGTTATCCTGGCCAAGACCATCAAGGGATACGGCCTGGGCTCGGCCGAAGCCCGCAACGCCACCCACCAGGAAAAGAAACTCAACGACGAGAACCTGGCGCATTTCCGCGCGCGCTTCGATATCCCCATCCCCGAGCAGGCGGCGCTCGACGGCGCGCCCTATCGCCCGCCCGAGGACAGCCTTGAGATCCTCTACCTGAAGGAGCGCCGCAAGGAACTCGGCGGATACATCCTGCAGCGCCAGGTCCCGAAGTTCGACATCAAGGTTCCGGAACTCGATTACTTCGCGGAGTCGCTCGCCGGTTCCAAGGGCCGTGCGGTCTCGACCACGATGGGCTACGTCAGTATGCTGCGCCATCTGCTGAAGCATCCCGAGATCGGCAAGCTGATCGTTCCCATCGTCCCCGACGAAGGCCGCACGTTCGGGATGGAGTCGCTGATCCGCCAGGTCGGCATCTATGCCAGCCAGGGCCAGCTCTACGAACCTCACGATCAGGACATGCTGCTCTACTACCGCGAGGCCAAGGACGGACAGATCCTGGAAGAGGGAATCACCGAAGCGGGCTCGATGGGCTCCTTCACCGCCGCGGGCACGGCGTACGCCAACTACCGCGTGCCCATGATCCCGTTCTTTACTTTCTACTCGATGTTCGGGTTCCAGCGCGTCGGCGACCTGATCTGGGCGTTTGCCGACGCGCGCGGCCGCGGCTTCCTGGTCGGCGCCACCGCCGGACGGACCACGCTTGCCGGGGAAGGCTTGCAGCACCTCGACGGGCACAGCCACGTGCTGGCCAGCGTGGTGCCCACCTGCGCTACCTATGATTGTGCTTACGTGTACGAGATCGCGGTCATCGTGCAGGACGGGATACGCCGCATGCACCAGGAAGGCGAAGACCGCTTCTACTACATCACTGTCTATAACGAGGACTACCCCATGCCGGAGATGCCGGAGGGCTCGGCTGAGGGTATCCTGCGCGGCATCTACAAGTTCAAGCCGGCGCTCGGAGGCAAGCCAGCCCTGCAACTGTTCGGCAGCGGACCCATCCTGAACGAAGCCTTGCGTGCGCAGCAGATTCTGGCGGAAAAGTACAAGATCCAGGCCGACCTGTGGAGCGTGACCAGCTACAACCAGCTCCGCCGCGAAGCGCTGGCCACCGAGCGCTGGAACCGGCTGCACCCGGCGGAAAAAGAGAAACGGCCGTACATCCTGCAAGCGCTGGAGGGCGCCGAAGGGCCGATTGTGGCGGCCACCGATTATATGAAGATCGTGCCCGACCAGCTCGCGCCCTGGCTCAACGGGCGGCTGGTGACACTCGGCACCGACGGCTTTGGACGCAGCGACAACCGCCAGCACCTGCGGCGACACTTCGAAGTGAATGCGGAGTCGATCGCGGCGGCCGCGCTCTCGCGCTTGGCCCGCGACGGCAAGCTCGACGCCCGCAAGGCGCAGAAGGCGCTGCAGGATCTGGGCGTGGATACGGAGAAGATTGATCCCGCCCGCGCCTGACCAGCGCGGCTGTTGGCAGCCGCCGGCGGGAAAAAACGCCACGGATCAAACGGGATAAGCGCGGATGACAAAATCCGTGACGATCCGTGCCCATCCGTGGCTTCGCTTTGATACCCTAGGGCGTCAATCCGCGGCAATGAAATCTGGAGAATCTCCCGTGAATAAGGCCGTCCTGCTATTCCTCAGTTGTCTGCTGCTGATTTCGGTTTCAGGGTGTGGGTCGTCCACCGTGACCGTGCCCAATGGATTTCTCTACTCCGCTAACACCTTCCGGCCGGGATCAATGGCCGCCTTTACCGTTACCTCGGGAGCGTTGGTTCAGATCACCGGTACTCCGTTCGTCACCAGCGGGAACGCGCCCTACACGCTCGCGGCCTGGCCGCCACCCCTGCCGTCGCCCGCGCCCGCCGTCACCACCAAATTCCTGTATGCGGGAATTCCGGCGACGTCCAAAGGCGGGGTGATCACGCGCCTGCTGGGCCGCACGCTGAGCGGTTCGGTCACTGGCGGCATCATGATGATGCCCATCAACAGCGACCACACGCTGGGTACGCCGCAGATGTTCGCCAGCGGCGGCGATTACGATCCCATTGCGGTCACGCCCGGCAGCGGCAACTTCCTTTATGCTATCGACCTCACGACCAATCATCTGGCAGCTTTTTCCATCGATGGTAGCAGCGGGGCACTGACCGCCATCGGCCCGCAGGGTCCGCCGGTCGGCTTGGCCGTGGGCCCGGATCCGTTCAACGTCGTGGTCGATCCCCTAGGCAAGTTTGTGTTTGTGGCCAATTGCGATTGCGTCACCAATCCCCAGAACCTGGGCTCGGTCTCGGTGTTTTCGATCAATGGCGACGGCACGCTGACCGCCGTGCCCAGTTCGCCTTTTCACCTCGGCGCCGCCGTCACCGCGCGTCCTGTCGCACTGGCGGTTTCGCCTGACAGCCAGTTCCTCTTCGTCGCCAGCCTGGCGGAAACCCCTGGCACAGCCGATGAAGTGTACGTCGAAAGGATCGCCGCCAACGGCGCGCTGTCCGACGCGGTGCCTGCAGTGCCGGCGGTGGATTTGCCAATCGGCAGCGGTCCGGTCGCGATCGCGGTGAGCACTGACGGCAATTACGTTTACACCGGCAATGCCGGCAATCACACCATTTCTTTCTTCATCAACTGCACGGAGAGTACTACGTGCACGGGCACTGCGCCTCTCGCTATCCCGGCCAATAACAGCAGCACCCCGGCCAGCGGCACGGTGGGTGTGATCTTCGCGGACCCGACCAATCCTCCACCGTGCACCTCCACAACCGAGACCAACTGCTCCTCAACCAGTGTGAGCGGCTTCCTGTACGCTGCTGACTACGACCACGGCTCGATCCAGGCATACAGCATCACCAGCACCAACGGCTGCGCCGGTATAACCACTTGCATACCCGGCGCACTCGCCCAGAGCGGCTCGGCTGTGAACACCGGAGGCCAGAACCCGTTTGGGCTGGCCATCGCCCACTAGGGATCGCCAATCTCTGGTGTAGCCTGGCGCGGCGAGCCGGTTTGGAACTAGGCCGCCGTCCGGTGCGATCGTCTGCGCCGGCGGCTGGTGGTCTGGAAGGAAGCAGCGGCGATCGCCGCCACCACATAGAACGTCGCGGCGTTGGCCGGGATCTGCAGGTTGAAATCCACTAAGCTGTGTACAAGGATGCCGGTGACGCCGAGCAGAGCCGCCAGCGTGGCGGCTTGCGTCAAGTCCAGCCCCGGGCCGCGCAGTTTGCGGAACCCACGCACATACACCACCGCGAGAAAACCCAGCACGGCCGCGAACCCCAGCGCTCCAGTCTCGGCCAGCACCTGGATGTAATCGTTGTGCGCTGCGTTGATGAACACGTCGGCATAGAAGGTGCGGTACCTGGGATACACCGTGGTGAAGGTTCCCAGGCCCCATCCCATCACCGGACGCGCCTTGATCATGGGGATGCTGTCGCGGGCGATCTGAATGCGGGTGTGATAGCTGGCGTCGTCGGTCTTGAAGGAGACAAAGCGCTCGACCAGGTTCTTCCCGCCCAGCCACAACAGAAACATCAGGATCAGCAGGCAGGCCGCGGCGAAGATGGCCGCGGAGCGCCGACTGGCGTTCTTCCACCACAGCACCCCGGCCAGGAAGACCACCTCGAAGCCAAACGCCGTCATCCCGCCGCGCGACAAGGAGAGAAAGATGGTGACCGCCATAAACACGCCGGCAAAGGCCAGCAGCACGCGCTTGGGCGGGGTCAGCTCCTCCATCATGCTCAGCACCAGCGGGAAGGGTGCCAGCATCTCCATCAGGCCGGCATAATGGTTGTGGTTGACGTAGGGGCCGAAGATGAAGCTGGCGCCGCGCACCGGCACGAGCCAATAAATCTCGCCCTTCGAGGTGAGGTCCTGGATCAGGGCGAAGAGGGCAATCAGGAACCCGGCCACCGTGAGGAAACCGGCCAGCCGCTTGACGTCTTCTTGCGCGCGCAGCATCTGCACCGCCACCAGCAGGATCATGCCGTAAGCGAGGTAGGTGAGGCTGGCAGTGCACGTCATGTAGGCGTAAGCGGTCCGGTGCAACAGAAGTTGAGCCCCGGCGATGGCGGCGAAAAGCGCTACCGGCACATACAGCGGGCTGAGCACGAACTCCGCGCCGGTAACCAGTTGCTGCGCCGCCCACAGCACCAGCAGCCCGGCGGCCATGGCCTGCAATCCGAACAGCGACCACGGTTCCACCGCGCCGAACGTGACCACGCCGTAAATCAGCACGCCGGCCAGCCCGTACAGCACGAAGTAGCGCAGGACGCCAGGGATCGCGACCGCCGTGGCGCTGCGCGTGCGCACCGCCGCTATCAACTCCGCCGACATGATCTGTGCCTGTCCGCTCACGGCAAACTCCGGTTCATGATTTTGGGGACCAGGGTCACATCGTCCACCCAGATTTTTCCGCGAATAAGCCGCTGGCCGGGCACCCGCACGACGCGCACCAGCAGCAGGTCGTCCTGCGGCCCGGTGGTGAATTCGCCCTGCAACTCCTGCCACCCGTGAGCACCGGTCACTCCGTCGGTGAGCAGGTACGGCTGGCTCCGGCTCACTCCGTGGATGGCGAAACGCGGCGGGCTGATGGTCTGAAGGTCCTCCGCCATCATGAACCCGCTGAACTGATAGCGGGTATTAGCTCGTACCGGCACCAACTGGAGCACACCCGAATCCCCGGGCGCGCCCTCGAAGGTGATGGCCAGCGAGCGATTCCCGCTGTGCGCGCGCCGGTCATCGATGACCACCGACGCTCCCTGCTGCGGCGAATATCTCCAATCCAGACCGCCGTTGAGCAGGTCAAGCTCGAAACCACCGTTGACGATCCGGTCGTCCGAAGGAACGTAGGGGCGGAACTCAGGATTGGCCACCGCCAACTGCGCCCACGCCTCTTGGGCTTGCCCTAACTCTCCCCGGCTGATCAGGTAGTCAAGGTAGGGGAAGGCGAGCGGCGCGGCGAACGGCCGCTTCAGCGCAATCAGGTGCGACCACACTTTGTCGGCCGCTTGCGGCGGCCGTTTGTTCCACAAAAAACGAATAAAAGTGAAGTAGTCGTCGGGACGCGCCGGCAGCACCTTTTCCGCGATCAGGTCAGGGTCGCGGGTGGCCCGCCAGCACACGTTCAGCACCGCCAGCAGGGTTTCCCCATCATTTTCCACCAGGTCGTGGAAACGGCGCAGGGCCAGCTCCGTCTCTCCCTGCACCAGTTCGTAGTTGGCGGTTTGCCAGACCACCTCTGGGGTGGTTGGATCGGCTTCCATGGCGCGCGCCAGGGCCTGCCGCGTTCCCGCAGGATTGTCCGTGGCCAGATCGGCGCTGGCCAGATCCAGCCAATAGCGCGCGTCGTAGGGATTGAGTGCGATCGCCGCCTTGAGGTCGGCGATGGCGTCGGGGAAATCCTGCATCAGCAGGGAATAGCGGCCGAGGCGGTAACGGAATTCGGCGTCGGAAGGTTCCAGCCGGGCGGCAGTTTTCAGGTTGTCCGGGGTGAAGTTTTCCGCCCACTGGAAGGCGCGGTAGGCGCGTGACGTCGCGCGCAGGTAAAGCCCGGCCGCCGCCAGCGCCACCAGCAGAAGCGCGATTCGGGCCGCCAGCGACGCAGCACGGGCAGCTGGTTTGGCCGCCGCTTCGCTCCGCGGCCCCGCCAGGGTTCCACCGGGATCAGGTGTCATGCGATCCAGAACAGCGTCCCGTTACTGCTGCGGCAGTTGCTCGTCCACCTTGTCGCTCTTGTAGTAATAGCCGTACTTCTTGCCGTAGTAGCCGTAATAGTAGTAGTAGTCGGAGGCGTTCAGGTCCATGGCGTTGACCACCACGCCGATGATCTTGGAGTTGACGTAGGCGAGCAGTTGCCGCGCCCGGCGGAGCGCCTGCTTGGTGGTCTGTCCGGAGCGGATCACCAGGATCACGGAATCGGCCTGCACCGACAGCAGCACCGCGTCCGTCACCGACAGCGCCGGCGGCGTATCGATCACGATATGGTCGAACTGTTTGCGCCACTCCATCAGGATGTTGTTCATCAGCGCCGAACCCAGCAGCTCCGCCGGATGCGGCGGCGATCCACCCGAGGGCAGCACGTGCAGGTTGGGGAGTTGCGCCCAGGGCGTGATGGGACACTCGGAGATGTTGCCGGTGAGGTACTCGGAGAGGCCCGGCCTTTGGGGCACCCCGAAGGCTTTGTGAATGCTCGGACGGCGCAAGTCGGCATCGACCAGCAGCACGCGCGCGCCACGCTGCGCCAGCACGATGGCGGTGTTCACGCTGGTCGTGGTCTTGCCTTCCTGAGCCAGCGGGCTAGTCACCAGCAATACCTTGGGAGGCGCACCCCAGGAGGAGAGCAGGATGGAGGTGCGCAGGGTGCGATAGGCCTCCGCGGATTGCGACTGCGGGCGCAAGTAGGAGATGGTCTCCACCGACTCCTGATGCGGCATAATCTGCGATCCCGCCCGCAGCGGCTTCAGCGCCAGCCCACGGCTGGAAGTCATGCGCACGCTGGAGGGAATCATGCCCAGGGTGGGCAGGCCGGCCACCAGTTCCACCTGGTCCGGACTGCGCACGCTGTTGTCCAGCATCTCCAGCAGAAAGGCCAGGCCGATGCCGCCCGCCAGCGAGAGGAAGAAACCGGTGGTGATGTTGCGCGGGATGTTGGGCTGCGACGGCGCCATGGGCACGCGCGCCTGGTCGATGATCTGCACGTTGCTGGAGCGCAGCCCGGCGGCGACTCCGGCTTCCTTGAGCTTCTGCAGCAGTCCGTCGTACAGTTGCCGGTTGGATTCGTAGTCGCGCCGCAGCAGGTTGTACTGGATGGCGCTCTCGTTGAGCTGGTTGGCTTCCTGCTTCTGGTTCTCGAAGGCGTCGCGCAACAGTTTCTCGCGTTCGAACGCGGCCATGTAGGTGGCTTTGTAGCGTTCGGCGCCGTTCGCCAGCTCTTTCTGGAGCGCCTCCCGCAGCGCCTTCAACTGGCTGTCCAGTTCCTTGACTTTGGGATAGTTGGCGCCGAACTGCGTGGACATGGCTGCCAGTTGTGACTCCAAGGCGCTGGCCTGGCTCTTCAGGGAATCGATGGGCGACTCATTGACCGAAGTTCCGCGCGGCAACAACTCCGGTTTCCCCTCCAGGCTCATGCGGTACAGCGACTCCTTCTCGATGCGCTCCATTTCGGCCGTGGTCAGTTCTTTGTTCAACTGGTCGAGCTTGGTGGTGATGATGTTCTGCTTCTCGTCCACCCCGACGATGCCGTGTTCCTTCTGATAATCCACCAGCCGCTGCTGCGAGGTCTCCACCTTCAATTGCAGGTCGGTGAGTTTTCCGGAAAGCCACTGCGAAGTAGTATCCGTGGCCTCGAATTTGGCCTGGTAGTTCTGCTCGATGTAAGCGTTCGCCAGCTCGTTCACGATCTGCGCCGAAAGATTGGGGTTGGTGGAAAGGAAATGGAGTTCGACGATCTGGGTGCGCGGGATTACCTTCACGGTCAATCCCCCGTGGAACCCGCCCAGCAGGCCGTTCTCCTGGGCGGGAGTCAGCCCGGACGAGCCCAGCGGGATGGCCCGGCTGGCGGCCTTCACCGGCACCCCGGTGAATCTCGGGTCCTGGTCCAGGCGCAGGCTCTTGATCACCCGCAGCGCGATGCCGTCGCTCTCCAGGATTTTGGCCTGGGTGTCGAGGTTGACGATGTAGTCTTCCTCGTCATAGCCGCCGACCGTTCCCTTGAGGCCGAGCGCGTCGGTCTGATGGTTGATCGCGATCCGCCCCACAGCGTCGTAGAGCCTGGTGGCGCGGAAGGAATGGATGGCCACCAGCACCGTGATCACCACCACGCAGGAAACGATGGTCCACTTGCGCTTCAGCAGTAAGCGCCAGTATTCCAGCAGCGAGGGTTCCAGCGTCGCCAGTTCTGCTTCAGGGTTGGCCGTTCCCGGCCGGAGTAAAGATTGGGAGGCTTCGGTGCGCACCAGATTGCTAGGATCCATTCACCGCTCCATCGAGTCTTCGGGGCCAAAGAGAGATCATGGGAGAAATTTTTCTGGATTCTAGCATGGGGTGCAGCGTGGATTGTTCAACAGATTTGGCGGGGGAATCGAACTCGCAATCATGCGCGCGCCGCCGCCAGCAGCGCCGATTGCAGCCGTGCCGCGCGGCGTCGCGGGCGAAACTGCGCTTCCGCAGCGCGAAAGTTTTCCACAATTGCGGTCCCATCCGAAGCCAACGGCGCGCCCGGGAAACATTTTGACAATCGAATCCACCGATCCTATATTCAGTCCATATTCGAAAAGTTTTTCTGGTATCGGTGAACGCGCTGCAAAAGCACAGTCTCAATTCCTCTCCCACTCCCGTGAACATGCTTTGGAATCCCGCTGGAGGCGGCGCGGCCGGCCGCCTGCGGCATAAAGGTATTGCCTGATGGCGACGCTTTCGGGAGAAGCCTGGCGCGTGGACCCGGAGGTGGCGGCTGCGGCGCCGGGTCCGGTGCTGCCCCATGTCTCCATCCGGCCGGCGCGCGGCTGGACCGCCCTGAACCTCGGCGAACTGTGGCAATACCGCGAGCTCCTGCTCTTCCTCATCTGGCGCGACATCAAGGTGCGCTACAAGCAGACCGCGCTGGGCGCTGCCTGGGCGATTCTCCAGCCCGTCTTCAGCATGGTGGTGTTCAGCCTGTTCTTCGGACGGCTGGCCAAGGTGCCTTCCGATGGCATCCCGTATCCTGTCTTCGCCTACTGCGCGCTGCTGCCCTGGCAACTATTTGCCTACGCTCTGACCGAATCCAGCAACAGCGTGGTGGCCAACGAGCGCCTGATCACCAAGGTCTACTTCCCGCGCCTGGTGATTCCTATCGCCGGGGTGCTGGCCGGGCTGGTGGATTTCTCCATCGCCTTCAGCGTGCTCATCTTTCTTATGCTTCGCTACGGGATCGTCCCTACCTGGACCATCGCCACCCTGCCCCTGTTTGTGCTGTTGGCCATCCTGACCGCGCTCGCCGCCGGCCTGTGGCTTTCCGCGCTGAATGTGCAGTACCGCGACGTGCGCTACACGGTCGGGTTTCTCACGCAGATCTGGCTGTTTCTCTCGCCCGTGGCCTATCCCAGTTCGCTGGTGCCGGAACGCTGGCGCCCGCTGTACGGTCTGAACCCGATGGCGGGCGTGGTCGAGGGCTTCCGCTGGGCGCTGGTGGGCAAGACCGCGCCCCCGGGAGCGATGCTGGCGGTCTCGGTGATGGTGGTTCTGCTTTTGCTGGTGGGCGGACTGTTCTACTTCCGCCGCATGGAAAACAGCTTCGCGGACGTGATCTGACATGAGCGATCTCGCCATTCGTTGCGAAGGTATCGCCAAGCAGTACCGCATCGGCCAGCGGGAACGCCACCGCGACCTGCGCGATACCGTGACCGACGCCGTTACCGCGCCGTTCCGCCGCGTGCGCGCTGCACTTCACGGCGGCAACGGCCGTCGGTCCAGCGGTCCGGCCGCCATCTGGGCTCTCGAGAACGTTTCCTTCGAGGTGCGGCAGGGCGAGGTCCTCGGCATCATCGGGCGCAACGGGGCAGGGAAGAGCACGCTGCTCAAAATCCTCTCCCGCATCACTTGGCCGACGCGCGGCTCGGCTGACATCTATGGCCGCGTCGGCTCACTGCTCGAGGTCGGCACCGGCTTCCATCCTGAACTCACCGGCCGCGAGAACGTCTATCTGAATGGCGCCATTCTGGGCATGAAGAAGGCCGAGATCGCGCACAAGTTCGACGAGATCGTCGCCTTCTCGGAGCTGGAGAAATTCATCGACACTCCCGTCAAGCGCTACTCCAGCGGCATGTATATGCGCCTGGCGTTCGCGGTGGCCGCGCATATTCAAACCGAAATCCTCATGGTGGACGAGGTCCTGGCGGTCGGCGACCTGCAATTCCAGAAAAAATGCCTGGGGAAGATGGACGAAGTGGCCAAGCACGGCCGCACGGTGTTGTTCGTCAGCCATAACATGCTGGTGCTGCAGAAGCTGTGCACGGCGGGCATCGTGCTGGATGCCGGGACTGTGGTTTCGCAGGGCCGCATTGGCAGTTGCGTGCGCTGCTACTCCCAGCTCCTGGAATCGCGGCCGGACTTCACCGCCGCCACGGCTCTCGACGGCTCCCTGGCGATCAAGACGGTGCGAATTCTTGACGAACAGGGCCAGCCGACCGTTACCTGGCCGTACGGGCAGCGATTGATCGTGGAAGTAGACACCTCCGTCAGTGTTCCGTGCCAGCGGCTGGCGCTCGACGTCACGTTCTACACCAGCGACGGCCAGCGGTTGTTTGGTTTACAGAGCGACTCCCTGAGCGGGAGGACGGCTTACGACGCGGGGCTCCATACCGTCAGGTTCGAGATCGAGAATCCCGGACTGACGGTGCCGGAGATGTATTTCGATGTCGGCCTGCGCACCACGGGGGTGGGATACGAGGCGATGCTTCCCTGTGCCGGCTATCTGATCCTGAAAGGGTATGTTCCGCCACACGCGCACAATCTCAACCTGATCACACCGTCGGCGTCGGCCATATGGAGCTAAACGGGGCCAAGGAGACTGAGGGATTGCGGTCGGTTATCAATAAAACCACGTCCATCGCACGCCTGGCCCTGGAGAGGGCGCTCGACTGCAGAATCCTGCGCCTGCCCTCCGGAGACTGGTACGTGGCGCACAATCGCCGTCCCGCACTGCTTGCGGTGATGGCGAATAACAACCTGCGATGGCCGCCGGAATTGCTCTATGTGTTCAACGGCTGCGGTACGGGGACACTCTCGCTGTCCGTGGACGTCGACGGTGGTTTGAATCTGGTCAAAATCAGCCGGCCAGTGGCCATGCCGTGTGAGTGGCGGCTGCGATTGGATTCCGAGGTGACGCTGAACGGGGAGCGGGTCGGGCCATTAACCTCCGGCGTAGCGCAGGAAAATGGCTGGCTTATCTCAGATATAAAGTTCGTTCCGAGCGCCGGGCCGGCGCTGCGGCGGAGGCTGCGTCATCGCGTGCTTAACGGTGAGTCTCAATGCGATGCTGCTTACTTCAATGGGCAGAATTACCGGGACTATGAACACGAAGCTGCCAGTTACGGCCTCGACCTGTTGGACCGCATTGCCCGCTACGGAAAAATCCAGTCGATTCTCGACATTGGTTGTTCTACAGGAATCTTGCTCAGCCATGCCTACGCCCGGGGGCTGCGAGCAGCGGGTGTGGATTCCTCGGAGTGGGCGATCTCTCAAGCCAGCCAGCGCCTGCCCGGAGGTGTGTGCAAAGTCCTGGACATCGACAGCGCGACGACTGCCGATTTCTCCGATACTTACGATGCCGTGGTGATGAACAATGTGTTGGAACACGTCAAGGACCCTGCGCGTCTGCTTCACCTGGCGGCCTCCCTGCTTACACCGGGAGGATTTCTGTACTGCGCTACTCTGAATGCCGACTCCTGGTTCCACAAGGCGCTGGGCGCCGGCTGGGTGGGGTATTCCGACTATTCGCATCGTAGCCCATGGCTCACGGCGCAATGGCTGCGGGACCGCATGCGGGAAACCGGTCTGGAACTGCTCGAATTCAGCATTCCGAATGCTTTATGGACGGAGAACCTTTGCGATGAAGCCCTGCAGGAGCTGCGCGTGGTCCTCACGTGCTCCGCGGCCGGCCAGTTGCTGCAAGACGGATGGGGTGACACCGTCGAGGTGCTCGCCAGGCGAAGCTAGTGGATTGACTATTCGGCTTGACGGTGTAGGGATGAAAAAGAGAGTTCTGGTCACCAGCATTTTGTCTTGGCCGCTCGGCGGGGTGGAGACCCACCTGTGGAACCTGTCCAAGCTGCTGGTCGAGCACGGCGCCGAGGTGACGGTCGCCGCCCGTTTTGCCCATCCGGAGATTCCCTTGCTGCGCGACAGCCAAGAGCTTCCCGTGCACGTGGTCTCCACCCCGTTTATCCAGGTTTCCAAGCTGGCGTGGCGCCGCTTGTCCACGGGATGGGCAAGACTGGTATGGCCTCTGCAATTGCAAGAACGCTTCGATGTGATGTTCACAATTGACGTTACTGGGTTCGTTGATTTTCTGGCGCAATTCGTAAAACCGGGTGGCTATATCCTGGCCAATCGTTTCGGATTGCCGGATTCGCCGCGCGGTTTGCATCCGCTGGCCAAGCGCCGCCTGCACGGCTTCATTGCCGAATCTTCCTATCAGGCTGAAAGGTTCCGCCAGGTTTTTGGCCTGAGCGTTCCAGTAGCTGCCATTCCCTACCTGACGAATGCGCAGGATGATGCGCCGCGGCGCCGGGCGCGCGCCATCGACGAGCTGCAGGTTGTTTACCTGGGCCGAGTCGACGAACACAAAGGCACGTACCGCTTGTTGGACATCTGGCGGCGCCTGGATATTCACCCGGCCCGGCTGGACATCCACGGCGGTGGTGAGTGCGAACAGGCGAAGAGCCGGGTGCGAGCCATGGGCCTAGCGGAACAGATTGGAGTACATGGGCCCTTCACCGGCGCTCAACTGCCGAGAATACTCAAAGCGGCTGACCTGCTCGTCCTCCCCTCCTATGCCGAAGGGTTGCCATTGGTCTTGATGGAAGCCATGGCGTATGGCGTGCCGTTTGTCGCCACCGATGTTGGGGCGGTCCATACCCTGGCAGAAGACAATCCGGATGTGCTGGTAGTGCCGCTCGACAACGAGGCCCTGATCAAAGGTGTCCGGGACATGGCGCACGCGATTCGCTGCGGCAAGATCGATGGCCAGCGTTTGCAGTCCTATCACCAGCAGCGCTACAGCTACGAATCGGTTTCCCGGCGGTGGCTGGCAGCGCTGTTGGAACCCGAGAGTTTCTGGAGCCGGGCCGCGGAGGGTGAGCCGGTCGCGGTAGCAGGGCGGCTCTGATGCCGGCACAAGGAGCGGATTGATGCCTTTGGTGAGCGTGGTATTAAGCACCTATAACGATGCGGCGTTCCTACGGGAGTCGGTACAGCGCCTGCTCGGCCAAACTTTCCGCGACCTGGAATTGATCATCGTTGACGACGGTTCCACGGACAACACGGCCGCGGTGCTGGCAGGTTTCCAGGATTCGCGGCTCAGAGTGCTGCGCAACCAGCGCAATCTCGGGCTGGCAGCTTCCCTGAACCGGGGAATTGCCCTGGCCAGCGGAAAGTACATCGCTCGCCAGGATGCGGATACCATTTCCGCTGCCAACCGCCTGCAGTTGCAGGTGGACTATCTTGCCCGCCATCCGGACGCGGTCGTTGTCGGAACCAATGTTGTGGCCACCGAGGAGACCGGCAGGGTCAGAGGTCTGTGGACGCTGCCACCCGAGGACATCGATATCAAGTGGACCCTGCTCTTCAGGACTCCTCTCATCCATCCCACGGTGATGATGCGCGCCGACGCCCTCGCTCGATCCGGGCTCTATTCGGAAGACGCGGAATTCTGCTATGTGGAGGACTTCGAACTCTGGCAGCGGCTCTGCCCGCTGGGGACCTGCGCCAACCTGCGCGATCCCCTGATGAATTTCACGTGTCGTGAGGGATCGGTTTGCGTCCGGCATGCCGACCCACAGCAACGCCAGATTGAAATGGTGTCGCGGCGCGCCATGGCCGCCATCATGGGTTCAGATCACTGGAGACCAGACTTCTGGCCGGTCGTGCAGAAGTTCCTGTATTCCCCAGCTTCCGGTCCGGGAAACCTGGGCGCCGGCGAGGCTGCGCTGGCGATCTCTGCGCTGGAGCGCTTGTATTTCGGTTTCTCGCGTGCTTATAACTTTCCAGAACGAGAGCTGAGGCGGCACAACAAGCAAGTCCACACTCTGTGGGGAAGGCACTGCTTAGGTCTGGGGCTGAGACGCAGCGGGGCCAACAATTTCCGGCGGCGCGCCTCATTGATGGCGGCCGGGGCCGGCCTGCTATCGAAAGCTGCTTACCTCAGCATGGGGTGAAATCAACGCGTGGGACAGCTATGAGCGACGAGACTCTCCTCACGATGGACGAAAGACAAGCACGGCGTGGCGCTCTCCGCGAAAGCGTGCGCCGGAATCCCTACACGCGGGTGCTGATGCGCGGTGCGCACGACCTCTGGTCGCGAGTCAGCAATCCAGAGTATCGCCACGAAGAGAGCGAGCTCGCCAGGCTGCGCGCGATGCCGCCTCATGTTCCCACGGTGACGGACCTTCCAGGTTTCCCAGTTGAACTGGTCGACGCGCCATCGTTTTTAGCCATGTACCTCGACATATTTCGGCTGGAGCGTTACCAGTTCAAGTCCCAGAGTACTCGCCCCTTCATCCTGGATGGAGGCGCTAACATCGGGCTGATCACTCTATATTTCAAGAAACTCTATCCCGAGTCTAAGATCATCGCTTTCGAGCCCGACCCGAGGATTTTCGGGGTTCTTGAACGCAACGTTCACGGCAATGGATTCCGGGATGTCGATCTGGTCCCGCGTGCGCTCTGGGTCTCCCGCCAGAAGATGCGGTTCACCTCCGAGGGATCGTGGTGGGGGCGGATGTCGCGCTCCGGAGATACGTCGAACGAGCAGGTGGAGACCGTACGTTTGCGGGACTACCTGGATCGCCCCGTGGATCTGCTCAAGCTGGATATCGAAGGCGCCGAGACCGAAGTGCTCAACGACTGCGCCGGCGCCCTGGGAATGGTGCGCAACCTGTTCGTCGAGTATCACTCCTTCGCCGGTGAACCGCAGAAGGTCGGCGGGTTGTTGCAGCTTTTGAGCGGCGCTGGGTTCCGGCTTTACCTTGCGGCGCCAGACCCATCGCGACAGCCGCTGATCCAGCGCAACGTCGAGTGCAACCTCGATGGCGCGCTCAACATTTTTGGCGTGCGCGAGCCCTGAGAATGCGCTCCAGCATCCATCCCGCAGACTACCTTCCACCAAGAGAGGCCGGGGGCCCAATGCCGCTAGTTTCCGTGGTCATGAGCGTCTACAACGACGGCAAATATGTCAAGGATGCGATCGAGAGCATCCTGGCGCAAACCTTCACGGACTTTGAGTTCGTCATCGTGGACGACGGGTGCACGGACAATACTCGCGACATCATCGCCGGCTACCACGATGCTCGCATTCGACTGATCGTTAACGAGCACAACCTCGGGCTGGCGCCGTCGCTCAACAAAGCCATCCGACTGTCGGGCGCCCAGTACATCGCGCGTCAGGATGCCGATGACATCTCCCTTCCCGACCGCCTTTCCCGGGAGGTTGATTACCTGGAAAGTCATCCCGATGTCGCCCTGGTCGGTTCCGCAGCGATTGTGATTGCGCACGACGGGGAGCGGAGAGGCGTTTGGCCCGCTATTGCCGAGGACCTTGATCTCAAATGGTCGCTGCTGTTTCTTAACCCATTCATTCACAGCAGCATTATGGTGCGCCGATCGGTGGTCGAGGAGGCGGGCTATTACACAGCGCGGCCGGAGATAGCCCAAGCCTTCGTGGAAGATTATGAGCTGTGGTCCCGTGTGAACAGAATTTCGCGGTCAGCGAACTTTGCCCAACCGCTGCTGAAGTTTCGCCAGAATCCCACCTCGGCTTCCGTGAGAACTCGCCCTGAACACCTTCGCCAGAGAGATCACATAGCCCAGGAAAACCTGTGCTGGGTGTGGGGAATGCGGGAGCTGGAGGACGGGACGTGGATGCGGCTGCGGCGTTTTCTGCTGCACCCACCGGGCGAAGACCTTGACCTCGACTGTGGGGAAGTCCGCCCTACCGTGTCTTTGCTGGAATCGCTCCATGCCGCCTTTTGCGTTAAGTACGAAGTTCCCCGGAAGCTCGCCGGCCTGCACCGCCGCCGTACCTACTGGCAATGGGCACGGCACGCGTGGGCATTGGCTCTGCGCCAAAACGGAAGGCGTAGTTTGCGTTGCCGGCTGGCGCTCCTGGCTGCCGGGATGAGGCTGCTAGGCAGCGCCGGGCGCTTGAGTGCGTCATGACGTCGGCTCTCGCGAGGAGAGCGGGATCGAAGCGCATTCTTGTCACCGCCCAACTCTACGGCGCCGGTGGCGTTGAAACCCATCTGCTCAACCTCTGCCGCCTGCTGGTGGAGCGGGGCGCGGAGGTCACCGTGGCCGCCCGCATCGCCAATCCGGAAACACCACTGATCTGCCAGCGGCGCGAGATTCCCATCCGCCTGCTGGCCACTCCCTTCGCGCGCGACCTGCGCCGCTTTCGCTTCTCCACCGCGTGGGCCGCCGCGGTATGGCCGCTCCAGATGCGGACCGGCTCTTTCGATCTGCTGTACACGGTGGAGTTGAGCCGCTTCGCGCGCTTTCTGCGCCGGTTCGTGCGGCGCGACGGCTACATGATCGGCAACCGCATCGGCGAGCCCTTAGGCGACTCCCAGCGGCTCGACCCAAGCTGCGCGCCCATGCTCAATGGCTTCATCGTCGAATCCGAAATGCAAGCCGCGCCCGTACGGCGCTTGGGGAACGGATTGCGCGTGGCTGCGATCCCGCTGATGGCGTTCGTTCATGACGCGCCGCCGCGCCAGCCGCGCGCCATCGACGGTTTCCGCGTGGCGTTCCTCGGCCGCTACTTTCGTACCAAGGGCGTCTACCGATTGCTGGAGATCTGGTCAGGATTCGCCGGCCGGCCCATCCGGCTCGACTTCTACGGACACGGTGTGGAACGCCAGGGTCTGGAGCAAGAGATCCGCCGCCGCGGCCTGGAGGGCAGCGTGCGCGTCAACGGCGGCTGGTCCACCAGCGAGGAGCTGGCTTCCATCATGGCCGCGACCGATCTGGTGGTGCTTCCCTCGGAAACCGAAGGCCTGCCGCTGGTGTTGCTCGAGGCCATGGCTTACGGCGTGCCCTTCGTGGCTGGCAACGTGGGCGCGATCTCGTCGCTGGCGGAGAACAATCCCGACGTGCGTGTGGTCCCGCTCGACAACGCGGCCTTCGCGCAGGCGGTCAGGGAAATGGAATGTGAGATCCGCGCCGGGAAGATCGTGGGCCGGCGCCTGCAGGACTATCACCGCGCCCGCTACGGCCACGAGCGCCTGGCCGGTCTATGGTCGCAGGCGCTGCTGGAACCGGAACAGTTCTGGAGTGCGCGATCGTGATGACCGGATTTTCCTCCGCTATCTTGCCGCAGTAGCCGTCTCGGCGCGCGGCTTATAACGATGGTAGATAGCCTGGGCTCTCCTGGTTGCCTTCCAACCAAACACGCGGCGGAACAGCTCTCCCTTCCAGGTGCCATAAGGTGGAACGTAATCCGTGCCGCCCAACTCGTGAGCTTTTTCCAGGGCCCGGCGGGTGATCTCCGGAAAGTAGGGATACGCTTCCACCGCGCCCTGCACGAAGCGGTTGGCCAGCGCTCGCTTGGTGCGCGGATCGTTGGTGCGGGCCAGCAGGTGCTGCATCTTGCGCTCCAGCGAGTACAGAGCGCCCGCCTGCAGGGTTGCGTTCCGGGTCGAACTCCAGCTCCCGCCCGTGGGACGCTTGCGGTAATAGAAGCGGCCGGCGGCGCGGCGGATGCCGGCGCTGGCCAGCACCACGCGGGCGAAGTATTCGCCATCATCGTCGGGCGAGGGCGTTTCGTCCCAGCCTCCGGCGTCCTCGGCGACCGCGCGCGGCGTCAGCCAAGCTCCGTGCGGCACCATCCCGAACGGTCCTTCCGGACCCAGCAAGTCGGTCAACCACGCAACCGGCGCGTCGGTGTCCACCGCGGGCCAGCCGTTCTCGGCCAGGCCGCGCTCGGGATCGGCGCCATCCTGAAAGTATGTCCACGGGCAGATACCCAGCATGCGCGGAGGGCTTTCGCGCAAAACCTTGATCTGCTCGGTGATTTTCTCCGGACTCAGCAGGTCGTCGGCGTCGATGAACTGGATGTAATCGCCCTGCGAGAGGCGATAGGCATGGTTGCGTGCCGCCGCCGGCCCGCGGTTCTCCTGCTGAACTACTTTGACTCCGGAGGACTCGAATCGGCGCGCCAAGGCGGCGGTCCCGTCCTTCGAGCCGTCGTCTACAACAACGATCTCTTTGTTCGGCCAGGTCTGGCCCACGGCTGACTTCAGCGTGTCCGCGATCCAGCGTTCGGCGTTGTAAGCGGGAATGAGAATGGAAACCAGCGGCTGCATCGGGATGGATTCGTCCCCCGGCGACTATTTCTTGGCAATTACTTCGGCTGGTGCATGTATGGTAAAAGATAATGCAACTGAGTACCAGCCGCGATGTTGATCCCGATGTTGATCCCAAGGTTGCGCGACGACGAACATTCGGATGAGCGGTGGGCGCGGATACACTCCTGATGCAATCGGGCAGGCTGGCGCGATGACGTCTTTGCGCGTCTGCCTGGTCGGTGCTGCCCATCCTTGCTACAACCCCAGGCTGGTGCGCGAAGCCGACGCGCTGGCCCAGGCCGGCCACCAGGTTCGCGTGGCCGCTCCTTTATTCGATCCCGCCCTGGTGGAAAAGGACCGCGCCTTGATGGCGCACCGGCGGTGGCGGCTGGAGCGCGTGGATTTTCTTCCGCAACACGGCAGGTTGCGGTCTCTTTGGATCCGAGGCCGCCGCAAGCTGGCTCAGGAGATCGCTCGCGGTTTCGCCACTCCGGCTCTGGCGGAACACAGTTACACTCCGGCGCTGGCGGAGATGCGCGAGCTCGCCACACGCGAGCCTGCCGACTGGTTCATTGCCCACACCCAGGCCGCTCTGCCCGCGGCTGCGGCGGCTGCCGCACACTGGAACGCGCGCCTGGGCTTCGATTGCGAAGATCTGCTGGCGCACGCTCCCGGCGAACCCGGCGCCCTCCTGCGGGTGATTGAGGCCGAGTATCTGCCGCGCTGTGCCTATGTTTCCGCGGCCTCGCCGCTCATGGCCGAACAACTGGCGCGCGACCACCGCATCCCGCCGCCGGTGGTCCTCTACAACGTTTTTCCGCTGGAGTTGGCCGAGGGCATGCTTGCGCCCGGTGAGCGCCGGGATGCCGCGGTGCTGCGCCTGCACTGGTTCGGCCAGACCATCGGTCCGGGACGCGGATTGGAAGACGCGGTCGCGGCGCTGGCCCATCTGCCCGGCGAGGTCGAGCTGCACCTGCGCGGCAATCCTTCCGCGGGTTACCGCGAGAGATTGGAGGAGCTGGCTGGCGGCGGGCGTCAGCGGCTGTTTTTCCTGCCGCCGCTCGAGCACGATGAGGTGATTCGCGCCATGGAGCCCTTCGACGCCGGCCTGGCCCTGGAGCGCCCGGACCACGGCAACTACTCGCTCACCGTGACCAACAAGCTCTTCAGCTATTTGCTGGCCGGTCTGGCTGTCGCCGCTACCAATACTCCCGGGCAGCGCGAGGTGATGGCGCAAATCCCGGCGGCGGGATTTTTCTATCCGCCGGGTGATGCTCGGGCGCTGGCCGCGGGCCTGCTGAACTG
>Ga0181538_10001655_pt1 | contig 24474 bp, 18 predicted proteins | sample PEATcosm2014_Bin_40_FD_119773 | JGI IMG/M metagenome (GOLD analysis project Ga0181538, IMG submission 119773) | Peatland microbial communities from MTU Mesocosm Facility, Houghton, MI, USA - PEATcosm2014_Bin23_30_metaG | ecosystem: Environmental > Terrestrial > Soil > Wetlands > Peat | place... | reverse complement strand
GCTTGTCACCGAACCAGCCGCGCTCGTCCTTGTAGGTCGTGGCCTTGGTATGGATGTCAATGGGCGTGTAGGCAAGGTCCGCGCCCGCAATCACCGTCTTCCCGCTCGAGAAGGGTGCGTTCAGGTTGCGCAGCAGCGTGGCAAGGATGGTCAACTTCTTGGTCTTGTTCACGGGAACGGCTTCCGTCTCCTTGAAGTTGAGATTGCAGAGCACCACGCTGCCGTTCCCTTTGACATATTGAACCATTCCCCCGATGTTCAGCATCGGCTTGACCGTAGCCTGCCACTCCGGCGAACGCGCCACTTTCAGCCAGATGTTGTCGATTCCGAGCAAGGGCCGCTTGGCCGGGTCCGAGAGCCAGCTCACGAGCTGGAGCGTGACGCGCCGGGCCTTGCGCGGCGGGTTGACGGCGAAGGCCTGCGCGTCGCCGTTGGGCTGGAGATCGTATTCGACGGGGTCCTTGCCGTCGAAGAGTAGCGCGATCTTCGTGGTAGGATTGTAGTTGACCGAGGCCTTGTGCGTGTATTCAACGATCGTTTCCTCCTGCGGCAAATCCATGTTGATCGCATAAGGCTTGCCGTCCTTCGGATACTCGAAGTCAATGATCAACGGCCAACCATCCGAACCGACGAACCCATTGACGATCTTGTCGTAGCTGCCGAAGTCGCTCTTGGCGAACGGCGCCAGGTCGTCCAGGTCCACAACGTAGCCGAAGATGTCCGAAGCCACATACTCATCCGCGGTCCAGTCGAAGATGCGCTTGCCGCAGAGCATCACAATGTCGCCGATGGTCAGGCCGGCCGTGAGCGGGTTGCGCGACGCCGGGAAGGTGACCCGCTCGCGCGTGAATGGCCGGATGACGTGGTTGATGCCGACGACGCGGTTGTAGTCGGCCAGACCTTCCGGTGTCAGGCCGCAAAGGATAAGCGCGCCGCCGCGCTGCCAGAAGGATTCAAGCGCGCCGGGATTTTCCGCCAGCAGCCTCAAGTTGGCCGGCGTGGCGGACACAAGGGCGATTTTCCTCTTGGCGTCCTTGATGGCGGCGAGGCCATCGCCGGCCTTGGCATACTCTAACCCAATCGCATCCACGGCCTTGCCCAACTGCTCGTCCCCAATGACGGCGGCGACCTCGGCGTGCTCCAGCTTGTAGCCCGCCCCGCAGCGGATCAGGTTGACCAGCACGTGCTGCGCCACTGAGTTCACGGCAAGCTTGCTCCCGAGGTCGAGCTGGCAGAGATACATCACCCCTCGGCCAACCGGCACTTCAACTAGCGCCGAGTATTCCAGCCGCGGACCGCACTGGATCAGGCTCTTGCCGCCGCGCGTGGGCTTCACATAGGCATTGCGGAATACCAGATGGGCGGACTGCGCCGCCTTCGTTTGACCGGCTTGCACCGCAGGCAGATCCGGTCCCCAGGTGAAGAAGTCTTTGTCCTTCAATCCGAGCAACGCCGGATGCGAGCTGTCCTCGATGAACGCGGTCCGCCCTTCCGCGGTCGGCATCTCTTCGCCAAAGTCGCTCTTCTTCGTGCGCGGCGCTAGCTCCATTTCCGCGGGAATGGCCTGGAACTTCAAAGGATGAGACTGGTCGAGCACGACGACGGCTCGGCCCTCGGAAGCCAGGACGGCCAAACGGGTCGAGGTGCTGTCCTTCCCCTCGATCGCATCGCGTCCGACCACAAGCACCTTGGCGCCAGCAGGAACTGCGTCCAGGGATTGGACCGTGGCGAACGGCACACCAGCGTTCTTAAGAAACGCCGTGACTTCACCGATCGGATCGAACACGGAGACCGTGCCAGCCGCGAGTTTCTTTTCCACGGGGGCGGGCAGGACGGAGATCGCCTTCGTGTCATGATACACTTCCTTTCCGCCCACGCTAAGCGTGAGGCTCAACTCGCCCTGCTGCCGTGTGGCGACGAAGGGCATCGGGATCTCCTCATCGAACTTCACCGCCGTGCCGGGGGCGACGTTGTGGGTGGAGGTCTTCGCATAGGCCTCTTTGCCCTCCACCGTCAGCCTGCGGCTGAACGTGATCGGCTCCGAGTACTGGGTATCATTGAAGATGCCGAAGGTGCGCTTGACCTCTTGGGACGCGCCGAACGTCCAGTCCCATTGCCGCACCAACACGGCGCGCGGCTGGTTCGCGCCCCATTGCCTCGGCCCGCCTTCCCCGCCGAGCCAAAGGTGCCAGGCCGCGTAGTAGCCTCCCCAGCGATAGCCCTCGTTCAGCATCCGGTAGCAGGTTGCGATAGCCTCCCGCGTGGCGGCCTTCCCCTGGAAGGCAATTTCACCGCCCCACATGGCGTAATCGGCGGGGTTGATGCCCGTGGCGTAGAAGTCCTCGCCGATGAACCGTGGCCGCTGCTGGTCCCATATCCAGCGCCCGCGCCCGCCCCCTTCGGTAAAGGGCTCGTAGGCCAGGTCGGGATACCGCGCGTCGAGCGTCGCCACGTAGTGGTTGCCGTGGACGCTGAGCGTGTTCTTCACGGTCGCGCCGCCGCCGTCCGTCATGACCGATCGGGTCGGATCCGCGGCCATCACCGCGTTGTGCGCCTTGGTGATCTCCTCCTCGTAGCGATCCATGTTCGGCGAGTTGCCGAGCAGGTTGATGAGGTTGATGAAGGCAAACTCGTTCTCGAGCGACCAGACCTGGATGGACGCGTGGTTGCGTTCACCCTTGACCTGGGCAACGCACTGCTCGCGCCAGTTCTTCATCAGCGCGAGTTTGAGTTCCGAGCCGCCCTGCTGCCGGCGCGTCTCGGCATCGGACTCGCTGAACTGGTAGCCGATGGTTTCGCCGTCGAGCGTGGCGTTGCGGCGTACGACGACGCCATTGCGGTCGCAGAACTCGAGCGCATCCTGTGGCTCCAGGCCCAGCCAGCGCGACTCGTGGCCGGCCTGCCCGGCGGTGCCGAGGCGAGTGGTGCGCTGGTTGGTGCGCTTATAGGCCGCCAGCCACTCCGCTGGCGAACGCTCCTCGCCGATGAGATCAGCCCACATGTGCCAAACCACGCCGTTGAGCGTGAACTGGGTTCCTTCGCGCCGCCATTCGCGGAAACCGAAGAGTGTCTCCGTGACGTCCGAAGGGGTGCCGTTAACGACCACCGCCGTGCGCAGACGGTAGAGATTGGGCGTGTCCGGCCACCAAAGCCTGGGATCGGCCCAGGCGTCGGAGAGGGTGATGGTTTGCGTCTGACCCGCGGCGACGTTGAAAGGCTGCGGCTTGAAGACGTGTTGCGTCTGGCCGGTCGTGTCGTCCACCGCCTCCCAACGAATCTCACCGGAAGCTTCGGCGCCCGCAGTGTTGTTCAATGTGGCGTCCGCTTCGAGGCGCTTCTGGGCGACGGAAGGCTTCACGAAAACGTCTCCTGCATACACGCCCCCGCCTGCGGCCACAAAAGCCGGGGTCGCGAGAATGCCCGATTGGGGGCAGTTCCACACCGGGTAGTCCATGTCTTGGAAGCCCTGGTTAAACAAGCCGATCGGATAGTTGAAAGTCTTGCGCAGCTTCAATGGCCGTTTCGGATCGGCGGAGCGTCCATACCACGCGTCGCGGATGCCCACCCAGATCTCGTTCGTCTGCCCGGCCTTGATGCCCTTGGTGACGTCCACCTGAAAGGGCGCAAATGGGTTCTTCTCGAAGCCGCAATAGACCTCGTTCACGAAGATCGTCGTGTTGAGATTATTGCCGGGGAAGTCCACATAGAAGGCGCGTCCGGCCATGGAGGCGGGCACGGCAACGCGCGTGCGATACCAACAGCGATGGGAGAATACGAGCTCTCCTCTCAGTGTGTTCTTGTCGCCCGGCACGGGTATGGCCCGCCAGATGGGATGCTTCGGCAACTCCTCGATGGGCTCCCCTACTTCCCCGGGCATCTGCTCGTCGTCACGCGCGATTTCCCACACGCCGCCCAGCTTCACACTGGCGCGCTGGGACGGTTTCGCGTCGGGAACTTGAAACACAACTTTCCCCGCCGCCTCATCCGCTGCATCGCGGCCAGATTCGTCCGGCTTGAACTTGGAGTTGGGGTGAAACGGCCCCTCGTGCAGACAGATCGCATCCGAGGCGTACAGCACCCGTTGCCATTTCCCTTTGTCGTCCTTGGTCTTCGGCAGGCGGATTTGCAGGCGATGGCCGCCCGCAGGCACAACCTCATCGCCCAGCTTCAACCACGCCACCTCGCACCAGAAGCCCATCTCCATCAGGTCCGTCGTCAGCTCGTCGGGCGACGCCTTCTTCCACGCCCCTTCGTCGATCCGCCACTCGAACGGTGATCGCACAAACTCAAACCCGACCCGGTTCCACACTTCGTAGCGGGCCGCCTTGGAGCTTTGGAAGGGGTATTCCAGCAGGATGCCTTGATCGGGGACCTCCGCCTCCACTTTGTCCTCATCCACACTGATATGGATCCAATTACCGGCCGAGAGGAATTGTGGCCGTCCCCAATCGCCAATGCTGGCCTTGAAACTGGTCTTGGCGGATTCGCTTTCAAGCCAGATAAATGCCGGTTTGGCGGTCCGGTCGCCGGATTGCGACACTTGCCCGCCGGGGTCGCCGATGGCTGCGCGAGTTCCTTGGCCCCACGCCGAAACGCTCACCACCGTTGCCAGAAGGATACGGAGAATCGAATTCCTACTCATGGGTAGCACCGATAGAATTTTGCTTTCTGACACGCCGCCTTCGACGCTGCGCAGGTGAGGAAGAATTGATCCTGCATCCCGCTCATTCTGGCACGATGCTGCCAGACGGGCACGAGGGTGTCAAATTGCAGGTTTTAGGACGGTCTGCTGCCAGTGCGGGTCGTTGGCGTGTTGTGGCGCCTCAGTGAGACCAGCGGCTGGAGGTTGCGCCGGAAGTGATGGATGGCATGAATGCCGGCGACCGCGCAAAAATGCTGCGTCCACCCGCAGGTGCGTTTCGATCCCACCTGCCCAAACTCGCCCGCGTGCTCCCCGCGTTCGGGTACGAGCCAGGGCCTCTAAGTCAGGACGATCTTATCGCCGGCTTTCAAGGTCACGATGGCCTTCTTCCAATTCGGCGACTGGCCGGCCTGTTTGGTGCGCTGACGGCGGAACTTGCCGCGCACGTTCAGCGTGTTCACCTTCACAACCTTGACCTTGAATAGGTCCTGCACCGCCGTGCGGATCTGAGTCTTGTTCGCCCGCGGGTCGGCCATGAGAGTGTACTGGTTGTACTTCTCGCCCTGGCGCGTGCCCTTTTCGGTCAAACGCACGGTCCGGATGATTTCAAAAGAGTTCATGCTATTCCTTGGCTAAGCGCGCTTCGAGTTGCTCGAAGGCATTCCGCGTGAATACCAGCTTGTCGGGGCGCAGCACGTCGTAGGTATTCAAGACCTCGCAGGTCGTCAACGCCACATCCGGCACATTGCGCGAGGCCAGCGTCAAATTCTGGTCCGCTGCTGCCACAATCAGCGCGCTGCCTTTCAGCTCCAGTGCGCTCAACACACCGGCGAATTCCTTGGTCTTGGCCGAGCCGAGCTTCAGGTCATCGACTACTAGCACGTCACCGGCGCGTAGCCGCTCGGACATCGCCTTACGCAGGGCAAGCTGTTTGGTGTTGTGCGATACCTTCTTGCTGAAGTCGCGCGGCTTGGGCCCGAAGACCACGCCGCCGCCACGCCACAGAGGCGACTGGAATGAACCGGCGCGGGCGCGGCCTGTGCCCTTCTGCCGCCACGGCTTCTTGTTGGTGCCGGCGACGTCGCCAACATTCTTGGTGCAAGCAGTGCCCATGCGCTGGGCGGCCTGGTAGGCGACGACCGTGTCGTGGACGGCTTGGGTGCCTTTGCCGTCCTCGATGAGCGGGAACTTCACCTCCAGTTCGCCCTGGTCTTTTCCGTTGATGTCTTTAATCGTCAGCTTCATGTCAGCACTCTACTTCTTCTTCTTGCCTTCGCTCTTCTTGATGTTCTCTGGCCGTAGCGCGTGCGGCAACCAGCCCTTGGGGCGTTTCTTGGCTTCGCGGATGATGACATAATCGCCGTTCGAACCCGGAATGGCGCCCCGGATCAATAAAACGTTCTCCGCTTCGCGGACTTGAACCACCAGGAGGTTCTGCGCGGTGCGCCGCACTTGGCCCAAGTGGCCGGGCATCTTCATCCCGCGCATGACTGTGCCGGGGAACAGGCGCTGGCCGATAGCGCCCGAACGCCGATGCCAGCCCTTCGCGCCGTGGGTCGAATCGCCGCCGCGGAACGCATGACGGGCGACTACGCCCTCGAAACCGCGCCCCTTGGTGAAGCCAATGGCGTCCACGAAATCGCCGGGCGCAAACAGCGCCGGGCCGACCACGTCGCCGGGCTTCACTTCCTTCGTGAAATTGCGAAACTCGAGGATCCGCTTCACGGCCACGCCGTTGAACTTCTTGATATGGCCCAGCAACGGCTTGGTGACTCGCTGTTCCTTCTGGTCGCCGAAACCAAGCTGCACTGCGTTATAGCCGTCGCTCTGCTGTGTTTTGCACTGCAGCACGCGGTTCGGGCCGGCGAGCACGATAGTCACCGGGGTGATCACCCCTTTCGCGTCATAGACGCGCGTCTGGCCCAATTTCTTTCCTAGTAATCCGAGTGGCATGGCGTTTGAGGGAGTTAAATCTTAATAGTGATGTCCACGCCCGCCGGCAGGTTGAGCTTCTTCAACTCGTCCACGGTCTTGGCGGTCGGCTCGATGATGTCGATCAGCCGCTTGTGCGTGCGCTGCTCAAACGTCTCCTGCGACTTCTTGTCACAGTGCGGCGACCGTTGGACAGTAAAACGCTCAATGCGGGTGGGCAGCGGGATTGGGCCGGCGACGCGGGCCCCCGTGCGTTTGACGGTGTCCGCGATATCGCGGGCGGATTGGTCGATGACCCGGTGGTCATACGCCTTCAGTCGGATGCGAATGCGTTGTGCAGCCATACAAAGAACAATTGTCTGTTAATGGTTTTGTTAAAACTTTCCGTGTCCGGCTTTCGGGAAACGGAACGCGGAATATATCAAGCGCTGCTCCCCGCGCAAGAGGTTTCTCCAAAAATCTTGCTTGCCGCTTTTTGCCCCTCCCGCCGGGCTCTGCGTTCTTCCCCGCGTGCCGGCGGTTTACCTACTCGCAGCAGCCCCTTTGCGGCCCAGGGACGATAGCAGCCCCGCTGTAGCCTCGACCATGCCCGCCTCGTATTGAGCCAGGTCCCGCACTTCAAATAGCCTCACCTTATGCGAGCCTGGCCCCTTGCCGCAGCTCACCACTCCCGCATCGCTTATCGACACTTCCACCTCGGGAAACCCGAACAGCGGCTTCGACCGCGCACCGCTGCCTTGCCGGTCGCCCCCGGGCAAGGCTGGAGTCCATTTGCCCTCGTCCAGTACAACCTCCCGCCCCGACATTACCCCCAGGACCGCTGCGCACCAGAGATTCCGTGTGCCGGCGAACAGCCGCGCCTGCCGCTCCGGCTCGACCGGGCGGGACAGAAACGCCAGTGGGTCGGAGCTCTCCTTTTCGAGCGCGTAAATGAAATATTGTCTGACCTCCAGCGCCGTCTCCCCGAGCAGCGCCCGCTGGCTCGCGCGCCAGAACGAAGCGTGCCCCCGGTTCTGCCACAGCCCCCCGTCGAAGCAGGGTACCCAATAGATCGGCAGCCCCGACCGCATCAGCCCCACGAACGCTTGCGGATCAAGCCCCACGTTATACTCCTGATACTTCGGGTCCGACGCCTCGCCAATAAACGCCAGCACCACCGCCACGTTGGTCTGGAACAAACCCGGCTCCCGGTTGAAGGCGGCCACAACGTCCCGCACACTGCCCAGCGTCGCTATACAGACCGGCCTGGGCGACGCGCGCAGCGTCTGCACGATAAACTCAACTCCCTGCTGGAATTCCGACGGCTGGTCGAGACCCTTGTCGTCCGGGCTTCTCAGCGCGGTCGCCAGTCCAATCACTGCAGGCACATTGCGCCCGGTGATGCGGTTCATCTGAGACACCGGGATGCGTCCCGGGCGTTCCAGTTGCTTCTTTCCCTGGTCCAGGACGATGCCTTTGATGTCCAGTTCGGGCATCGCGTAGAGCGTCGCCAAATCAAAATGGTCGTCGGGGTCGTCATGCGGATGGAACAAATCGGTGCAGTAAATCACCGGCACGGCACCCGCCGCAGCAGCGGGCGCAGCCATCGCGGCCCTGGAATCGACGACGGCGAACAACATTGCAGATAGCAACCAGCTTGGCCAGGTGACGCGCATCACGCCCCATTCAGCCAGCCGGTACGTCCCCTGGCAAGCCGTTTGCAGAAAGCGCGAGAGGATCGGGCAAGGGCAGGGGAGGGCGCCCTGAACAGAATTCACTGGGCAATGCGAGTTCGTTTGAATAGCGGCCGAACAAGCGTTGTCAAACCCCTCCGCAGGCTCGGTGGAGCCGCCGTGGGACCGCTAGACCAGCGCCGGGAAAGCAAGGGAACTCCTCTAAATGCCTTCCGGATACCCACCTGATACCCACCGGATACCCTCCGGATACCCTCCGGAGTGCCTCGCGATCTCCTGGCTTGCCAATGGCTTGCTCCTCGTATTCTCCTGGCCTGCGGAACAGGTTGAAGAGGCTCGGCTCGACACTGTATGATGCGCGTCGGAACACGGTGGTGCAGGCATTATGAAGAAGCGGTGGATCGGGCTGCCTCGCAAGTGGTTCGAGGAAGACCTCTGGCCGGAACTGCTCGAGATCTTCCACGAGGACCGCGCGGGGTTGGACCGCGCGTGCGAAGCCGCGCTCATGGACGGCAAGCCGCTACGATATCGTCTCACTGCTGACGGCCATTTCGTGCTCTATTCGGTCGGGCTGAATTGCGTCGATGACGGCGGGACACTGCTTCGGCATGAACGAAGAGAGTCCTCCGGGGGTTTGCTTCCTCCCGGTCCCCAACAAGCAACGCATTTGGTCTGGCCGCGCCCGGCATCAACCGCCGACATTCAAGCCCGGTAGGAGGAGGAAGAAAAGCAAGCCGAGCCGCGGCAGGAGTTGCTGCGGGAACGCCAGCAGAGGTTTCATTTGACTGTTTATGTATGATTTGGTTGCCCGGCTCATGGCAGAATCATCAGCCGGTAAAAAGACTGAGCGGCAACCGTGAGGCTGTTGGTGACGATGATGGACGCGCCGGTGCCAGGGATAGGCGCACCGAGCGGGAGCCAGGAATCTGTGAGGTTGGTCTTGTATTGCCACTGATAGTTGAGGCCCGCGAAGCTGGGGCAGGAAAGGAGCAAATTGGTTCCGCTGGCCTGGATATCCAGAGGCGGGGAAACCATGCCAGTGGGGAAGACAGAAGCGGAGAAGCTGAGGTTATCTATCGCCAAACCCTGAGACTTGCCCGCCGGGCTAGCCATTTCCCAGACCAGCCAAAGCGCGGCGCCGGGTGCCCAATTGGTGATGACCTGGTTAACGACAGCCAGGTTGGTCTGATTGAGGGCGGCCGTGCCATCCACCGCCGCGCCGCCAACATCAGCCGGGACGGTTGGGAAACTCACATTCAGCGCGGGCAAGAACGCAGTAGCGCTGGTGGAGAAGACGTTGGTGGCGCTGGGGTCGATGAAATAGTAGAACTCCAGCGTCTTAGCCAGGTCGGACTGGCGCCAGACTTCCCCCGTGAATTGCAGGTTAATGAAGTTCAATGTCTGCGACGTGCCGTTGATGAATTTGGCGCCGAAGGCGGTGTAGCCGGTGGTGCTGGTGGCCAGCAAGCCCAGCGCGCGATTCGAGCTGTTGGTCAAGCCGAAGCTGATTTGGCCGCCGGTGGTTTGGTCGCCGTCTGTGGCCCCGAAGCGTGTGCCAACGCTGGCCGTGGGGTCCGCCAGGCCATACCAGCCGGCGAGGCTCGCAAGGCCCAACCCGCCACTGTTGCCGCTGGAGCTGATCGGAAAGGCCAGGCCGAAGGGATTGGCCAGGAAATAGGTCACTCCGTTGATCGTCACCGGATTATCCGAGTTAACTGAGGTTGAACCGGGATTGGGCAAGGAATCAAAGTTCTGGGTATAGACCGCGCCGGGATTGGTGTAAGCGATCTGGGCCGGGGAGGTCACCCACCCAAAAGTGGCCGTGGTGTAACCCGACCATGGACTGGAGAGCGGCGGATTGTTGGCCCCGGTGAGGTTCTTATGGTTGAGGTTGCGTGCCCTGGCCATGATCACCATGCTCGTCGGGATCGCAATCGAGGAATTGTAAATCATGGCCTTGGGTGAGACCGCCCCGCCGGACAGGCGCGGGTCGGAGCCATCCGTGCAGTAGTAAATTGTGGCGCCAGCCGAGCCGCTCATCGTGAGCGTCAACCCGGGGGAAACTGTCCCGCCATTGGAACTGAAGACCGGCTTAGCCAGCAGGTTCGTGTCCATGAAATAAAGTCGGTCGCGGTACCATTGTTTGAGGAAGTTCACTTCTCCCTGGTAAGTGCCCGGGAAGTTATAGGAATAGCCCGAAATCGAAACGGTCCCCGAGCGGGGCGTGGTGAAGCCGGGCCAGCGCGCGATCTCCCGAGGCTCCTCCTGGCGCACCTGGGCTACCAGCGCATCGATGTCCGCATAGATGTGATTGGTCGAAAACAAGCCCGTCCGCAAATCCTCATATCGGTCAATCCATTTCTGCCAGAAATCAATGTCCGTGAACATCTGGCCCCACCACGGATAGTTGAAATAGTCAGTCCCGTAATCGGAAATCGGGGCCCGCCAATAAAATGGGCTGAAGTCGCGTCCGTCGGTTGAGCCTTGCGAACGGTCAAAATCCCAGATGGGGCCGAAGATGAGTTGGCCCTGGCGCGGTTTATAAAAATAGGCGCTCAGGCGCAAGGCATCCACGTTGAAGGCCATGACGTTGAGGATGTGGTGGTCGATCCAGGAGCCGACATCAATATAGGCGGCATAGCCCAGAGCCGGATTGGTGTAGTTGGCCGAATTGAGCGCGTTCCCAAAGGCGTTCATATAGTTCTGAATATACTGCGCCTGGGGCGCCCGCTCGGGCGTCAGGATGTCAGATTCCTTCGGATCGCCATAGACGATCGTCTGCCCGGCGGCGTTAAACCCGTTTTCCCCGGGCGCCAACCGGTCAATCCTGAGCATGTACCCACCAGTGACGGCGGGCGGCGTATTGTCGTCAGGTTGGAGTTTGTCGATGTCGATGCGGTCTGCGCCGCGCTCGATCTTCTCCTCCAGCACGTAAATCCCGTTGTAATCCGCGGGTGTGACCGGCCCGCCTGCCGTGTTGATATAGACTTCGAGCAAACGCGTGCGCGGGGCGTAGCGGCCAATCTCGTTGCTCAACTGATAGATGAGCGGATTGTGGATGAGCACCGGCTCGAAGTTGTCCGGGGCGTAAAGCACCCAGTCCTTGCCGGGCGGCAATTCCAGCGGCGAGCCGTCCGTGCCGTTGTTCAGCTCGTCCCAGAAGCGAACCGTCCACGCCTGCTTTGTGTTATAGCGCGTGCTCGAACCGCGGACATGGAAGCCCGCCCGGGAGCTCAGCGTGGGGGCGTTGGTCAGGAAGGTCTCTCCATTGGTGGGCTCGTAAAAGGAGAAACTGGCGAATTGATCGGGGACGCCCTCCGTGGGCGAGGGCACGCCCGCGCCGAAGTTATAAATGATGAGGGCGGGCAGGTCGGACGCGAGGTTGGCAACGTCTGTGGTGAGTTGGATGTAGCTTTCGCTGTGCATGGGTCCGGGCAACAGCCCGGGGGCGAAGGCCCGGGCCCGCACCTGGGCGGTGTTGGTGATGGCCAAGGGGCCTCCCAGAACAGGCGAAACGTCTGTGGGCAAGGTGCCGTCAAGGGTGTAGCGAATCACGGCGTTTGAAATCCCGGCGCTCACGCTCAAAGTGAAGGGGCTGATGAAGGTCCGGCGCGCCTGGGAAAACACGGGCTCCGGAGTGAAACCCGCTCCGACCGTGGCATTGGGGTCCCCTGGGGTCGGCGTGGTGTAATAGCCGATGGCGTTGAGCAGGACCGGGTCCACCCCGTAGGAGATATCCGTCTGTTGCGGTGGATAGGCCGGGGCAAAGAAGGACACCAGGTTGGTCTGCGGTTCCACCAGCGCCAGGAAGCCGCCCGCGGCTGGCAATTTGAAGTTCGTGTGCAACTCGTTGGTCACTGCCGTACGGTTCTTGCCGGAAGCGAACACCACCAGGTAATCGCCGGCCGCTATCACGTAGTCGGGGAACGCCCATTGGGTCAGGTTGGTGGCCTCGGCGGTTAGGAACCAGCCCGAGAGATTCACGGAGCTGCTCCTGCCGTTGTAGATTTCGATCCAATCCGAACTGTCGCCGTCCTCGTCGAGCAGCGTGGTCTTGTTCGCCGCCATGAACTCGGAGATCTCCAGGCTCGGCGGCGGCGCCAGCCGGTCCAGGGCATAGCTCCAACCGGCCCCAGTGGAGACGTTGGTCTGGCCAGCGAGGCTGGTGATGTTCGCATTGGTCGCCCAACTCACTTGGACGCTGCCCATCGGCGGTTCGGGAAAGTCGAAGACGTACTGCCAGGGCGCGTAAGCGGTCACGTTCGTGGCCGGCACGTTATTGATCAACAGATCCTCGGCCGCTACGCCGGTCACCCCCTGGTTAAAGTGCACTTCCACGCTCCGCAAGGCGGGCACGGCTGACCCCGCTAAGGGGAAGGAGGAAACCACCGCCCCGCTCGGACCGGAAGAGTTAGCTGCGCTCTGGAAACTAAAGTCGCTGATGGTCTGGACAGAATAGGCACCGCCATCGGCGGAGCTGAAGCCAATGTAGGCATAGCTGCTTCCCAGCAACTCGATAATGTCACCTATATCATAGTTGGTTACGTAACTGTCGCCGGTGACAGTATCAAGCAAAGTTTCCTGCACCGCTCCCCCAGGGACGTAAACGATCGTGACGTTGATGGGATCGCCGCTGGAGACGTTGACGGCGCCAGTGCCGTAATAACCGCCGGTGGTGCCGTCGGTGTGGTAGATGGCCCCGATGCCATTCGGAATGTACAGATTGAATTCCCAGTTGGCGCTGGGGCTGAGACCGCTGATCCCGAGGCTGCCGCCAGCGCCACTCAGAAAGGTGGGACCGCTTTCTTGCAGGTCGAACGAAACCCCATCAGCGTTGTTACCGGGAGAGCCGCCGACGTCCTGGTAAGTAAAAGTTGCGGTAAAGCCATCGACGAAAACCAAGTCATTATACCAGGCGGTGACGCCCTCGCCGCCGTTGCCGTCGGTGCCATAAAAGACGTTCCCGGTGATGTTCGCCGAGGTAAGGCCCGACTGATTGATCGTCCAATTGGCGCCATTGTCGAAGAAACTGATCGCCGTTTGGGCCATACTCTCCCGGGCGAACAGCACAAACAAAGATACCAAACAAAACAAACGCTCCGGTTGGCACGGGCGCGTCAAATACATCGAGTGATTCATTAATTCGTTTCAATTGGATTGTGCAGAGAAAACCACATGCTCCCCATTTGGTCGAAAAGCACTCATGATCATCTCGTCGCACAAATCACAGATAATCGCTAGTTATCCATTTCACGACTATCCCCACTATGCCCAAGAAACCTCCAAAGACCCAATGAAATTTTCTTGCTCCTGCCTCAAGCTCCAAGTGTATTAAGCTCACGCTGTGAATAATTGCTCCTGTTGCGGTCGCGAGAATGGCGATGAAGCAGTGCATTGCCGGGAGTGTGGGACTCCGTTTCCCGAGCTGTCCGTGGAAGCAGAACACGCCGGGCCTCGCGATGGGACCTGGCTGGATTGGCTGGCCTACTTGCTTCGTTTCGCCGGCACGGTCGTTCTCATCGGCGTGTTGTCCCTTCTGAGTTTTGGTCCGGTTGCGTCCTACTGCGGCACGAAGACCCCCATGCCGCTGCCGCCGATAGCGCCAGCACTCGCCACGGCTTACACGGAGAGCTACCCGGCCTGGGTCGGTGTGGTTTACCGTCCGGTTTTCCTGATGATGTCCGGCGGCGGCGGCAACGGCCTTTACGCGCGCTACCTGCAGTGGTGGGAAAAACTGGCCGGTCGCCAACCATGACCAGCACCGGATCTTCTCTATCGGTCCACCCGCTGGCGATCGAGCGACCACCCCGTCTTGAGACCAAGCACGAACCAGCCGAGGCTCACCGCGCCGACCGCGAAGATGGTGTCCCCGATGACCCGCGCCCAGCGCAGCTTATCCATGAAGCCGTTTTGCAGGAAGTCGGCGGACCGCGCGTACCACATGCCGTGTTCCACACTGGCCCAAGTTTGCAGCAAGCCCACCGGCAGGAGGCTCAGCAGAACCATCAGTGCCAGGCCGATGTTCATGGCCCAGAAGCTAAAGCTGACCGCGCGCGACTTCCAGGCCTCCTGCCGGGTCAAGCCGCGCAGGCAGAAGAGCATTAGCCCGATGCCCAGCATGCCATACACTCCAAACAGTGCGGTGTGTGCGTGGACCGGTGTCGTGTTGAGGCCCTGCATGTAGTAAAGGCCGATGGGCGGGTTGATAAGGAAGCCAAAGAGCCCCGCCCCCACGAGATTCCAGAACGCCACTGCCACAAAGAAGTAGATCGGCCACCGATAGGCGGATACCCATGGGCGCGCGCGGCTGAGCGTCAGGTTCTCGTAGCCCTCAAACCCGATCAGCACCAGCGGTACGACCTCCAACGCGCTGAACGTGGCGCCCAGCGCCAGCACTGCCGTTGGGGTGCCGGTGAAATAGAGGTGGTGGAACGTGCCCAGGATGCCGCCCGACAGGAAGATCACGGTCGAGAAAATGACTGCCGTTGTGGCGCTGGCGGTCTTGAGCAAACCCATGCGCGTGAACAGGAACGCGATAACCACTGTGGCGAACACTTCAAAGAAGCCCTCGACCCAGAGATGCACCACCCACCAGCGCCAGTATTCGGCCATAGCCAGGTGCGTCTGCCGTTGCCACATCAGACCCGCGCCGTAGAACAACGCGATAGCGGTCGAAGCCAAGAGGAACAGCGCGAGCAGATGACGATTCGGCCCCGGCTGCTTGAAGGCAGGCCACAAGGCGCGAGCAAGCAAGGCTAACCAAACGAACAGGCCAACGAACAGGAAGATCTGCCAGAACCGCCCCAGGTCCACATACTCATAGCCCTGGTGGCCAAACCAGAAGTTCGTGGTGAACCCCAGCTTCTGCTCCACCCCCATCCACTCACCCGCCAGAGAGCCGGCCACAATGATGAGCAGGCAGACGAAGAGGAAATTGACTCCCGCTCTCTGCCCGCGCGGTTCGTAGCCTGATACGGCTGGGGCCACGAACAGCCCGGTTGCGAGCCACGCCGTCGCAATCCAGAATATGCCAAGCTGTGTGTGCCATGTGCGCGCCACCGAGTAAGGCAGCCACTTGCTGAGCGGAAACCCGTAAAAGCCGTCGCCCTCCACTCCGTAGTGCGCCGCAACGGCGCCCAGCCCAACCTGCACAACGATGAGCGCTGCCACGACCCAGAAATACTTCAATGTCGCCTTCATTGATGGCGTGGCTTTGAGTGCGAGCAAAGGGTCGGTTTGCGGCACGTCGGCGGCCTCCTCGCCGGCGCTGTGCCGCTTTACCGCGAAATACCATACCATGGCCCCGATGCCCGCCAGCAGCACCACGAAGCTGATGACGGACCAGACTACGATGGAGCCGGTCGGGCGGTTATCGATAAGGCTCTCGGGCGGCCAGTTCTGCGTATAGGTAATCTGGCTGTCAGGCCGCTGCGTGCCGCAAGCCCAGGCGGCCCAGAAGAAGAACGTGTTCATTAAGTGTTGCCGCTCCGAGGTCTTGATCGTGTTGGCCGGAATCGCGTAGGCCTTGCGGAGCTGCTGGAGCGCCTTGTCGTCGCCAAACAGCGAGGCGTAATGCGCGCTCACCGCTTGGAACGCTTCCGCACGCACCGGCGACAAAACCAGGTCGCCGCTCTCCGGATGGTAGGTGTTCGACCGGATCTCCTGCTTCAGCCGCTCCTTCAGCGCGGCCTGTGTCTCGACCGGAAGCTGCTCAAAGGCCTTCCCGCCGGTTTGCGCCGCCCAATGGTCCAGCAGCCACGTGGCCTCGCGGTGCAGCCAGTCGGCTGTCCAATCCGGCGCCACGTATGCCCCGTGGCCCCAGATGGTGCCCACCTCCTCGCCGCCCATGGATTGCCACACGTTCTGCCCGTCCTTGATGTCCTGGCCGGTGAACAGCACCTTGCCGTCCGTGCTCACCACGCGTTTGGGCACGGGCGGCGCCAGACGGTAAATTTCCGAGCCGAAATAGCCCAGCACCAGGAACGAGAGGGTGATCACACTGGCCAGGCTCAGCCACAGTTTGCGATAGGAACGCGGTTGCTCACTCATGTTGTTATTTGATTTCATTGCTGCTTTCTCGCTCGGCCACGGATCGTGGCCTTGGTTGGGGTGGACATAGGACGAGGCTTGTCCGCCCGGATCATCTCACTGAAAATCAACCAAGCCCGCTCGGCATGCCCGGCAATATCAAGCTTACCTCCGCTCATCAGCCACAGGATTGCCGCCGGTTGCACGAGACCCAGGAACATCACGGACAGGGTGTCCGGCTCCAGTCCCACCCGCAGGTGCCCCGCGCGCTGGCCTTCGCGGATAATGTCTGCCACCTGACCCAGATACTCCTCGAACATGCGGTGGACCCGCTTTCTGCGGCGCCGGTGGCCGGTGAAGACCGCCTCAGAGAATATGACGCGCGGGATGGGCACGTCGCTGCGGATAAGTTTCACGTGCGCCATCAAAACCCCTCTCAGCCGTTCCAGGGCGTCCGGAGTCTCGGCTTTGGCCGCCTCCACATTGCCCAGCAGCCGCCGCGAAATCAGCTCCAACACCGCCGCGAGCAACTCGTCCTTGTTGCGGTAATGCCGGTAGATGCCGGAGGGGACGACCCCGACCTCGCGCGCCACGGCAGCCATGTTCAGCCGGTTAAATCCATGCCGTGAAATCAACGCCAGCGCCGCCCTGGCAATCTGATCCTGTCGGATCTCGGTGTTCGTTTTGGTTGCGCGCATATTGTGACTGTGCGTTCACAATATCAGCCTGTCAAACGCACGCGCCTTGACCCCGGTCAAGGTTTTCACGGCCATTGCTCCATAACTAACGCAGACCGCAGACGTCAGCATGCAGGGCCGCCATTCCCGAGTCGTGAAATGCCTGCCCGGCGAGTTGCAACGTCGGCGGAAGGGGCTATGTTGAATCGGAAAGAGAATTGCTATGAAGAAGCAAAGCCCAAAAGCAGTCGAACAGCCGAAGCCTGTCACGCCGGGAATTACGCGGGCCATGGTGCGGCAGCACGCTTATGAGATGTTCCGCGACAAGCTGCCGGACCATCCGCTGACGCTTAAAGATTGGGTGCTGGCGGAAAAGGACCTCGTGAATTCGCTGGAGGCCGACAACCTTCCGAAGTAGGCAGAACGCCTGCGGTTTGACTGCGCAGGTGCGGACGAGACGCCCGTAAAACGGCTGACTCCGCGTCGGCTCAGTGTCGTGCCATTGCGGAGTAAGGAAGTCCCCGAGTAATGGAGTTGTGGGGTAAAGCTCCCGTAATTTGACCGCCCCCCCATTACCCCAACACGCCGTTCCAGCTATCTCCCTTTGAGGATGGCGACGCCGTAGTCGCGGTTCATCTTCGCGATGAAGCTGAGGCTGATTTCCTTCGGGCAGACGGCTTCACAGGAGCCAGTGACGGTGCAGTTGCCGAAGCCTTCCTTGTCCATCTGCCTCACCATGTTGAGGACGCGGCGGTCCTTTTCGGCTTTGCCCTGTGGCAGCAGGTTGAGGTGGGAGACCTTCGCGGCGACGAAGAGCATGGCGGAGGCGTTCTTGCAGACCGCGACGCAGGCACCGCAGCCGATGCAAGCAGCGGCGTCCATCGCACGGTCGGCGGCACTCTTGGGAACCGGGAGGGCATTGCCGTCGGGCGCGCCGCCGGTGTTCACCGAAACAAAGCCGCCGGCCTGGATGATGCGGTCGAAGGCGCTGCGGTTGGTCACCAGGTCCTTGATGATAGGGAAGGCCTTCGCGCGCCACGGTTCGACGGTGACGGTGTCACCATCTTTGAAATGCCGTAGGTGAAGCTGGCAGGAAGCGGTGCCTTTGTGGCCGCCGTGGGGGATGCCGCTGATGACCAGCGAGCACATGCCGCAAATGCCTTCCCGGCAATCGGAGTCAAAGGCAATCGGCTCCTCGCCGCGCGCGATGAGGTCCTCGTTCACGACATCCAGCATCTCCAGGAAGGACATGTCCGGGATCACGTTCCTGGCCTGATAGGTCTCGAACCGGCCGGGGGTGGTGGCGTTCTTCTGCCGCCAAACTTTGAGAGTCAGGTTCATTTGTAGCTGCGCGTGCTCATGTGGACTTCTTCATAGACAAGCGGTTCCTTGTGCAGAACCGGCGGTTTGTCCACGCCCTGGAACTCCCAGGCGGCCACATAAGAAAAGTTCTGGTCGTCGCGCTGCGCCTCGCCTTCCGGCGTCTGGAATTCCTCGCGGAAATGGCCGCCGCACGATTCGCGGCGATGCAACGCATCCAGGCAGAGCAGCTCGGCAAATTCCATGAAGTCCGCCACGCGCCCCGCGTATTCCAGGCTCTGATTCAGCTCGCCATTCTCGCCCGTGACATTGACGGTCTTCCAGAATTCCTCGCGCAGCTCCGGTATGCGTTTCAACGCTTCCTTCAAGCCCGCCTCGTTCCGCGCCATGCCGCACTTCTCCCAGAGCAGCTTGCCCAGTTCGCGGTGCAGGGAGGTTGGGGTCCGCTTCCCCTTGACTGATAGCAGGCGGTTGGCGAAGGCTTTGACATCCGCCTCCACTTTCTTGAACTCGGGATGGCTGGCGGAGGGCTTCGGCTGCTTTGACGTTACAAAGTAGTTGCCAATCGTGTAGGGCAGGACGAAGTAGCCATCACCCAGCCCTTGCATAAGCGCGCTGGCGCCCAGCCGGTTCGCGCCGTGGTCGGAGAAATTCGCTTCGCCCAGGACGAACAGGCCGGGCAGCGTGCTCATCAGGTTGTAGTCCACCCACGTGCCGCCCATCGCGTAGTGCACCGCGGGATAAATGCGCATCGGCACCTTGTAGCCGTTCTCGCCGGTGATCTTCTCGTACATGTCAAACAGGTTGCCATACCGCTCCCGGATGACATTTTCGCCCAGCCGCTTGATGGCATCTGCGAAGTCGAGATAGACGCCCCGCGCGCCCGGCCCGACGCCGCAGCCGGCATCACACGCCTCCTTGGCTGCGCGCGAGGAGATGTCCCGGGGCGCCAGATTGCCGTAGCTCGGATACTTCCGTTCGAGATAGTAATCGCGGTCGGCCTCGGGGATCGAGCCGGGCGGCTTGCCGCAATCCTCCTTGCGCTTGGGCACCCAGACGCGGCCATCGTTACGCAGCGACTCGGACATGAGCGTGAGCTTGGACTGGTGTTCGCCGCTCACCGGGATGCAGGTCGGATGAATCTGCGTGTAGCAGGGATTGGCGAAGCACGCGCCTTTGCGGTAGGCGCGCCAGGTAGCGGTGACGTTGCAGCCCTTGGCGTTGGTAGAGAGGAAGAACACATTGCCATAACCTCCCGTCGCCAGGACGACCGCATCGCCGGCGTGCGAGGAGACTGCGCCGGTAATCAAGTTGCGCACCACGATGCCCTTGGCATGGCCGTCGATCACTACCAGGTCGAGCATCTCCGTCCGCGGATACATCTGCACCGCACCGAGGCCGATCTGGCGGCACAGCGCCTGGTAAGCTCCCAGCAAAAGCTGCTGGCCGGTCTGGCCGCGCGCATAAAACGTGCGCGAAACTTGCGCCCCGCCAAACGAGCGGTTCGCCAGCAGGCCGCCGTATTCACGCGCGAACGGCACCCCCTGCGCCACGCACTGGTCGATAATACTTACGCTCACCTGCGCGAGACGATAAACGTTGGCCTCGCGCGCCCGGAAGTCGCCCCCTTTAATCGTATCGTAGAACAGCCGGTAAACGCTGTCGCCGTCGTTCTGATAATTCTTCGCGGCGTTGATTCCTCCTTGGGCAGCGATGCTATGGGCGCGGCGTGGGCTATCCTGGAAGCAGAAGCATTTGACCTGGTAGCCCAGCTCCGCAAGCGAGGCGGCCGCAGACGCCCCCGCCAGGCCGCTGCCCACCACGATAACCTCGAACTTCCGCTTGTTAGATGGATTAACCAGCTTCAAGTCGAATCGATGCTTGTCCCACTTTGCGGCGAGCGGGCCGGTGGGTATTTTGGCGTCCAGGTTCACTTCAGTGCTTCCTTTCCATAACCGCAGAGAATTGAGACAGGGATGGAGGTGTAGCCGAGGAAGATCAGCACCGCGACCACCCGTGCCGCCTTGTCGAGAAACGGCCGATAGGCCTCGTTCTTCCAGCCCAGCGATTGGAACATGCTGCTCGCGCCGTGGCTAAGGTGCAGGCTCAGCAGCCCCAGGCCCAGCACATAAAATCCTGCGACCAGGGGGTTGCTGAAGCCCACGACCATCATCTTGAAGATGTCATGCCGTTCGGGCGGGAGGTGGCCGGGCAGGGGCTCCATAAAGGCGGCGAAGTTCTGCCCGGTAAAGTTCAGGTACTGCACCTCAGCCGTGTAGTGCAGCAGATGATAGATGATGAACACAAAGACAACGCTGCCGCCCACCAACATCGTCCGCGAGGCATAGCTGGAGCCGACAGGCCGATAGACCTCATAACCTATCGGCCGGGCCGCCTTGTTCTCGAGCGAGATCAGCGTCGCCGACCAGATGTGCAGGCCCACCATTAGCAGCAGCCCTAGCCGCGCGGGCCAGATCAACTCCGGGTTCGACTGTAGGAAGTCGCCATAGCGGTTGATCGCCTCGCGGCCCAGGAAGATCTGCAGGTTGCCGGCCAGGTGCCCTATCACAAACAGGAACAGGACGAACCCCGTCATGGCCATGATGTACTTCTTACCGAGTGATGAATTGAAAACGTTAGTAATAATGTTCATCGGCAAACGAGCCCGGCCAACCCAAGGTAGCCCGGAGCTGCGTCATGGGTGGAATCTAAACGCTGGTCGGCTGCCGTCAAGAAAACTAAACTGATTTAATCCAGAAGCCGCTGGATTAGTTAAAGTGACTTATCTTTTCCATCATTGAAGAGTTATCGGCGGCCCTGTTCAGCCCAGCCCCGCCACCCTCACCGTCGGGCCGGGACGGCGGTGTGTCCGGGGGCTGCGATGGCGGACCACTCGTTCAGGCGCCGCTCATTGGCTTGTCTGGTCGCCGAGAGATGGAGCAGCTCCATTGCCTCGCCAATTAGGTAGAGCGACCCGGCGATGGTGACGAAGCTTTCGTTGACCGTCGCGGTCAATGCCTCGCCCAATGAGGCGCACTCAACGACCTGTGCTCGCGGATTGGCGTGCCGGCAGGCTGGCGCGAGTTCCTCCGGCGTGGCGCTGCGCTCGCTCGGGACCGGCACCAGCAGAATGCGACCGGCCAGTGGGGCGAGGATCTCGCACATGCCAGCCCAATCCTTGTCGCGCAGGATGCCGAGCACCAGGGTAAGTTTCGCAGAGGGAAAGAACTCATGCACCGCCGCCGACAGAATTCCTGCGCCGCCAATATTGTGAGCGCCGTCAAGGAGGATCTTCTGCCCGGTTGGCCGAGTGACCAATTGCAGCCGGCCGGCCCAATGGACGCGGGAGAGGCCGGCGCGGATAGTATCGTCTTCCACTGGGATCTGTGAGGTCAGCGCACGCGCGGTGGCAGCGGCTACGGCGGCGTTCATCCTCTGATGCTGGCCAAGCAACGGCAGTTGGATGGTGTCTAGAGGCGGGTTATGCATCTCCACAGGCGACAGGGCCGTCAGCGGCGCATTCTGCCGCCGGGCCGTTTCCACGATTACTTGGAGGGCTTCTTCACCTTCCGTCGCAGTAATGACCGGGATGCCCGGTTTGATAATGCCCGCTTTCTCAGCGGCGATACTGGCCAGCGTTTCTCCCAGCCACTTTTGATGATCGTATTGAATGTTGGTGATGACGCTGATCAAGGGAGTAACGATATTGGTGGAGTCTAACCGTCCGCCCAGGCCGGTTTCCCATATCACCAGATCACACTCCTGCTCAGCGAAGTAGCGCAGTGCCATGATTGTCACGACCTCGAAAAAGGTGGGATGTTCGGCGGAGGAATGAGGATTGGCGAGTTCAGCCGCCGTAGCTTCAGGCGCTGATCTGGAACTAAGTGCATCGGTGGCGGACGCCCTCCATCCTTCCTGCAGCAATGACCGCATCTCGCAAACGAGCCGCGCGGTATCGCGCTGCGAGATGACCCGGCGATTGACCTGGATGCGCTCGCCAAACGCGACCAGGTGCGGCGAAGTGAACAGGCCCACCCGTAAGCCCGCTGCCCGATAGATGCTCTCCAGCATCGCGCAGGTGGAGCCTTTGCCATTGGTGCCCGCGACGTGGATGAAACGGAGCCGGTTCTGAGGGTTGCCCGCCAGCGCGGCCAGCTTGAAGGTGTTGGTCAAGCCGAGCTTCGCCCCAAACCAGCGAAGGCCATAGAGGAACTGGATGGCTTGAGGGTAGGTCATTCGTTTAACGATGCGAGTCAGCGCGCTCCATCCCGACCGGCTTACCTGACTGGCGCCAGTGCGTGAAATGTCGCAATGCCTGCCCAGGTCATCCTACGAGAGCTTGAACTCGGCGTGACACTTGGCATCGGCATCCAGTGCGGCACGGTTCGGTTTTGGCGGAAACATCAACAGCATTTCCTCATTCCACCGCACAGCTTGCTCAAAGCTCATGCGCCCTTCGTGCCGGACCATTCCCCTCCAGTCTGGGAATTCCAATCCCGGCGCGTCGTGCAACTGCCCGTCACTCGGAGGCGCAGGCGCGTTGGAGTTTTTCATAGAGTTCCTGGTCGCCATGCCTAAGAATGGTCGCCCGAAGTTCTGGTTCATTCAAGTCCAGATGGTTGATGCTCACCAGTTGGATCAGATCCTCCGTGTCCTTAACGCAGCGAATTGGCTTGCCGTGCCGGATGGCATGGCATTTCAGCGCAATCAAGTGCAGCAAGGACACGACACCAAATGAAACCCCTCCCACACTTGCCGGTTCGGCGTCAGCCCGCATCTGGTCGAAAACCTCGTCTGCAACGAACATCAGGTCCACCGGCAGCCTAACGCCAGGAGGTGGATCGAACTGCGTGAAGGCGGGCGCTTCTCGGTACACTTTCATGCCCAGCCCTTCCAGGAGCCCGCGCCATTGGTCCCCCCGACTGCGTTGCACCAACAGGTCAAGATCATCTGTAGTCCGCACGAAGCCATGGGCCATCACCGCGTAGCCCCCAATTACCAAAAAAGGCAGCCCTGCCTCGCCGGCCTTCTGAGCGATGGTTTGAAACACGCTCACGACCGTGGCTCGGGCGGCTTCAAGTGGGTGCGCTGGAGGGCGGCGGCGATGAACCCCTTGAACAGCGGATGTGGCTGGTGCGGCTTGCTGCGGAACTCGGGATGGAACTGGCTCCCGATGAAGAATGGGTGGTTCGCTAGCTCGATGATCTCCACCAGTTTCCCGTCGGGCGTCTGGCCGCTGAAGCCGAAATCCGCCTTCTGGAAACGCTCGCGATAGGCGTTGTTGAACTCGTAGCGATGGCGGTGGCGTTCCTTGATCACGAACGCTCCATAAAGCTGCGCCGTTTTCGTGCCCACGACCAACTGGCACGCCTGCGCCCCGAGCCGCATCGTCCCCCCCTTCTTGGTCACTTTCGTCTGACTGTCCAGCATGGCGATGACCGGGTGGGGCGTGTTCGGATCGAACTCCGTCGAGTGCGCCTTCGCCAGCTTCAAGACGTTTCGCGCGAACTCGATCGTCGCGATCTGCATGCCGAGGCACAGGCCCAGGTAGGGCACCTGATTCTCGCGGGCATAGCGCGCCGCCTGGATTTTGCCTTCGATGCCACGCTCGCCGAAGCCCCCGGGCACCAGGATGCCCCCCAGGCCCTTCAAGTGTCTCTCCGCGCCGTCCCGCTCGATGTCCTCGGAATCGACCCTCTGAATCTCCACCCCGCAATCGTTGGCGATACCGCCGTGGCTGATCGCCTCATACACGGATTTGTAGGCGTCCTGCAGTTCGATGTATTTGCCGACGACGCCGATGCGCACCCGGTTCTGTGGCGCGATGATCTTGCGAACGATCTCCTGCCAGTGCCCCATCTTGGCCGGTGGCAGATCCAGATGCAGCAGGCTGCAAACCAAATCATCCACGCGCTCGCGCTGGAGCATGAGCGGCACTTCGTAGATCGTGTGGTCAACGTCCTTTTCCTCCACGACCGCCTCGAACGGCACGTTGCAGAAGAGTGAGATCTTCTGCCGTAGCTCCTTGTCGAGCGGCCTCTCGCAACGGCAGACCACGATGTGGGGCGCGATGCCAATCTCGCGCAACTTGGCGACGGATTGCTGGGTAGGCTTGCTCTTGAGTTCCCCGGCGGCCTTGATGAAAGGCACGTAGGTGACGTGGACGAATATTGCGTTATTGTATCCGACTTCGAGCGCGAAT
>Ga0181538_10001650_pt1 | contig 24511 bp, 22 predicted proteins | sample PEATcosm2014_Bin_40_FD_119773 | JGI IMG/M metagenome (GOLD analysis project Ga0181538, IMG submission 119773) | Peatland microbial communities from MTU Mesocosm Facility, Houghton, MI, USA - PEATcosm2014_Bin23_30_metaG | ecosystem: Environmental > Terrestrial > Soil > Wetlands > Peat | place... | reverse complement strand
TGCCCGCCGACGTAGCCGGTGACTCCCCAGTTATACACCACGTTGTTGATGTACTGCACCGTTCCCTTGGACTTGGGATTACGGCTTTGGTTGTTGATCCACAGATTGTGGGAGAAGGTGACGTTGTCGCTCTCGCAGAGGCAGCCAAATCGCTGAGGATCGACTCCTTCGCCGATCAGGCAATATTGCAGCGTGACATCGCTGGATTCGGTGAAGCCGATGCAATCCCAACGGCCCCATTCGATGGAAACGTGATCGACCATAACATTTTGGCAGTTGCGGAGTCCAAAAGCGGTCTGATGTTCTCCCCGTGCGGTCAAGCCCTGTCGCAGGCGGAGGTAGCGGATGATGACGTTATGTGATGGGCCGATCGAGATATTGTAATTCTTGAAGCAGACGCCCTCGCCGGGCGCGGTCTGGCCGGCGATGGTGATGTTGCTGGCGACGCGGACCTCCGAAGCCAGGTTGATGTACCCGCCGACGTCAAACACGACGATGCGCCGCTCCTTGCTGACGGCGTCGCGGAAGGAGCCGGCGCCGTGGTCATTGAGGTTGGTGACGTGATAGATCTCGCCGCCGCGCCCACCGCTGGCCAATGCGCCGAATCCTTCCGCGCCGGGAAATGCAACCAACTGCGTCGGAACTTTAGACGTGGATTGGCCGGCGGCGGGGCAGGTGGCATAAAGCGGGACCAGCACCGCCACCATGACAACGAGGGCAAAAATATTCGGTTTCAAACGGGATTTCCCCTTGGACCGACGACTCACGACCATCATCCCACGGAAAATTGCCGAGGACGTTCGGCAGAGGTCCATAATACAAGTCCTGATTTTACAATAATGTCGCAATTCCATGGTGGAATCATATCCGTCAGGTTAGATGCACTCCATTGGTATTGCGGAGCCAGAAAATGCGTGTTTCTCGGCGAAGGTATCTGGCGGTGGCAGCTTCCGCTGCCGGCGCGATTCGGCGACGACGTAAATAGCCCGAGGATACGGTCGTCAGACACACTGCTCTCGGCCATTTCATTTCGCTCGCCTGCGGCATATCATGGCTCTTTCGTTTTCCTGGGCTTGATCGCAAGGCAGTTTTCTTTTGGTTGATCTCAATCGACAAGGTGGATCGGGCGCCGCCGACGACAATGAAGCCCAGATCATGTCCGACGTCACCGCGCTTCAGCCCGCGCCGGTCCTCGGATATGAACCGCATCGCCCGCCGCGGGCGCCGCCGGAATTGATGCCGCCGGCGTCTTATCGCGGCGTTTTCAAGCTCGCTCTGCCGAGCCTGGTCGAATCAATCTTCAGTCTAGCCATCGCCTTCACCGACACGTTCGTGGCGGGCAACGGCCGCATCCCCAGCCACAACGCCGCCGCCGCCGCCGCCGTCGGAACCATGACTTATATGCAGTGGTTTGCCGGCCTCATGACGCAGGCGTTGGGCGTGGGCGCCACGGCCATCGTCGCCCGCGCCATCGGCGCCCGCCGGCCTCGCGTCGCCAACCGCGTCGCTGGAACCGCCCTGTCCAGCGCCCTGCTCGTCGGCCTGGTTGTCGCCATATTCCTGTTCGCCTTCGCCAGGCCCTCCATCCGCGCTTGCGGCTTGGAAGGTCAGGCCGCCGACTTTGCCCTCCGGTATCTCAAAATCATGGTCATCACCATCTGCCTACAGACGGCGGGGATCATCGGGATGGCCTGCCTGCGCGGCGCCGGCGACACCTTCCGGCCCATGCTCATCACCGGCGCCATCGCCGTCATCAACGCCATCACCGTCCCGGCATTGGCGTATGGCTGGTTCGGCTTGCCGGCCCTGGACATCCGCGGCAACGCCCTGGGAACCATGACCGCCTTCGCCATCTCGGGCGTGGCCACCGTGATTCTCCTGCTTTCCGGCCGGGCCGGTCTGCGCCTTCACGCCGCCAACTTCCGCATCGTGCCGCACGTCCTGTGGCGCATTTTGCGGATCGGATTCCCCTCCTGGGCCGAGGGAATGCTCCTGTGGCTGGGGCAATTCGCCATCGTCATCCTCGTCATCAACCACAACGACGCCGCATTGGCAACTTTCTTTTCCCTTCCGTTGGCCGAGATTTCCGGCATCACTCTTTCGGCGCATACGGACGTGCTGCGCGTGGAATCCTTCGCTTTTTTGCCCGGCTTCGGGTTCGGCATCGCCGCCTCCGCGCTGGTGGGCCAGTTCCTCGGCAACGGCCAGCCGCTGCAAGCACGCCGCGCCGCCAAAATGGCCAACCGCATGGCTTTTGCCACCATGACCCTGGCTGCCCTGCCGATGGTTCTGTTTCCCGGCACTTTGCTGCGATGGGTGGTCAACGACGCCCACGTCGCCGAGATCGGCCGCTGGCCCATGATCCTGGCCGGCCTGGCTCAACCCGGGTTCGCCATTGCCATCATCATGGGCTCAGCGTTGAAAGGCGCCGGCGAAACCGTCTGGCCCATGATCTCAACCATCGTCGGCATGTGCATCATTCGATTCCCGCTGGTCGTTATCGCCTCCTACTTTATCTTCCCACACATGCGTCATCCCGAATGGGGCCTGATCGCCGTATGGATCGGCATCTTCGCCGACTTGAATTTTCGGGCGATCCTCAACGGCATCATTTTCCGTCGCGGAAAGTGGGCCGCCAAACGGCTCTAACCGGAATTTCTTACCGTCCGCCCGCGTGAAAGCCGCTCGATATTCCTCGTCTGGCCCATCTCCGTCATCGCATCGAGCGATCTGGGGTTCACGCTCATACGCCAAATCAACCGGGTGCATTTTGACCGTGCCGTTGATCTTGAATACCTTGACGACGTATCCGTTGCTGCGAATCCGCGCCAGAATTGAAATGGGGAGGTAAATCGAGTGGTATCGTGGAGGATATGATCGCCGAGCCGGCGCGACGGCCGGATCACGATCGACGCGTCGGCTTGAATTTCCATCATGACGGAACTCGCTACTGATATGTGCGGAACGACGGAGTCGAGGCTTGGATGGAAACGCCTGGGCTCCGAGGATTATCTGCTGGCCGGGTTGGTGGCCCTATTTGCCGTTCTGATGGAACAGCTATTGCAAGTTCGCGTCGATCTGAACGTGGCGGACGAAGGATTCCTTTGGTACGGCGTGCAGCGGGTCCTGGCAGGCGAAGTTCCGGTTCGCGATTTCCAGGCGTATGAGCCGGGGCGCTATTACCTGTTGGCCGGCTGGGCGCGCATGGTCCAATCGGACGGCATCGTCGCCATGCGATACGGCTTGGCCGTCCTGCAATGGGCGGCGCTCTTCCCGGCATTGTTGCTCGCTCTGCGTGTGCTTCCATCCAGATGGCTGCTGCCGGCATTCGGAATGCTCTTGTCGCTGTGGATGGCGCCGCGCCACAACATTCCGGATGCGGCTGCGCCGATGTGGATGCTGTACGTGCTGGCCCTATTGATCGCCAGAGCGGATCGAAAATCACACTTCCTGGCTGGATTTGCCGCGGCGGCATTGTGGTTCGTCGGGATCAATCATGCGCTTTACGGCGTCATCAGTGTCGGGATAGTCGTCCTCGCAATCGCCTGGTCGCAGAAACTTCCTCGGCGGCTGTTGATCGGGTGGATCGGGTGGACCATTGCCGGAGCCGCGCTGGTAACGCTGCTGGTGCTGATTTGGCTGCTGGCCGCGCCGCATTTTTTTACCGGTTACTGGAAGAATGGGATCGTGCGCCTGCTGGAGAACGGGACGACGAATCTGACGCTGCCGATTCCCTGGCCGTGGGATGTGACCGCGGCGCCGGGAATCTGGGCCGCTCTATCGGCTTACGCATTGTCGACTGGATTTGTGTTGTTTCCGGTGGCGGTGGCCATTGCATTCATCGTTCTTCTTTCGCCGTGGAGATTGCGGCGCATGCGGCAGTACCCGGTGGCGCTAGCGGCTGCCGCGGCGACTTTTGCATGGGCTCATCACGCCTTCTCACGCGCGGATTTGCAGCATTTGGTTCCATCGGGCGCGCCGCTGGTGATTTTATTGGTGGCGATCCCCGAGACATTTAGCGGTGTTTGGCGCGGCTTCGCGCGGGCGGTGTGCTGGTCCGCCGTTGTATTTGTGTCGGGGTTCACCGCGGCGAATCTCTCGCCGGCAATCACCGCTTGCCTTCCCTACGCGGCCAAATATCAATGGTGCGTTGTCGAAGGGGAACAGCTTTGGATTCCGGACTACGCGCGTCAGGACTATGCAGCGGCGTCGGATGTGGTGCGGCGGTTGGCGCCGGGACAGGCTGTTCTGTTCGTGCCGTACGATCCGGTGTTGTACGCGGTGTTTCGGCTGCGATGCCCGATTTACGAATCGTACCCGATTTTTCCGGCCAGCCAGAGCGAACAACGCGAAGTCGTGCAGAATCTCCAGCGCCCGGGTATGGATTGGGTTCTATATTGGCCGGATCGGGTGGATAAACGGGCGGACCTCGGATTCGACCAGACGGATCCAGCAGCTTGGGATTATATTTTGAAAAACTTTGAACTCGTCAAGGTTGTCGAAGAGGCGCGTGGCGTGAGAGTTTATCACCGCACGCCGGCGACGGCGCCAAATGATCGCGCGGTGGACAATTGAAAGCGCAAACGGAGTTGGTGACGCGTGATTGTTCATGCGGCGAAAGGGAGTTGAAGAAGGGAAGGCGGACCAACCGTTCACTGACATCTTCAGACACCGGGCAGTCGCCGGCGCGGCCTCCATATTGATGGCCCATCCGCGAAAGATGGAGCGGCTGGTAGTGGAACGCCGCGTGGATGCCGCGCGCCTTGAGAAATTCAATCAGACCATCGCGCGCCTGTCGGCTGGGCATGACCAGATAATACATGTGGTATGCCTGCTGGCAGTGTTCGGGGACGACAGGCCGCGTCACCCCGTTTTGGGCAGCCCAGTCTTGCAGGGCCCAGTGGTATCTGCGCCAGACAGCCTCGCGAAGAGATTGTATGCGCTGCCAACACTCAAGTTGGGCGAACAGGAAGGCAGCCAGCAAATCTGACGGAAGATAGCTGGAGCCGAGATCAACCCAGGTGTACTTATCGATTTCGCCGCGATGGAATCGGGCGCGATTGGTTCCTTTTTCACGGATGATTTCGGCCCGCTCGATGAGGGCTGGATCGTTGAGGAGGATCGCGCCGCCTTCGCCGGCAATAAGATTCTTCGTCTCGTGAAAGCTCAGCGCGGACATCAAGCCGAAGGTTCCAAGCAATTGGCCGCGATATTTGCCGAACAAGCCATGGGCATTGTCTTCGACCAGGACAATGCCGTGGTCTTGGCAGATTGACACAATGGGGTCCATTTCACAGCCGACACCGGCATAATGGACCACCGCCACGGCTCTCGTGCGCCCAGTGATCAGGCCGGGCAGCTTGGATTCGTCGATATTCATGGTGTCGGGACGAACGTCGGCAAAGACGATTTTCGCGCCGCGCAGGGCGAAGGCGTTGGCGATTGATGCGAACGCGAACGAGGGAACGATCACTTCGCATCCCGGCTGAACGTTCAGCAGCAGCGCGATCATTTCCAGGGCATGCGTGCACGATGTGGTGAGCAGCGCACGCGGCACAGACAGGACTTGTTCGAGGCGGGCGTGACAGCGCTTGGAAAATTCGCCGTCACCGGAGATGTGCATTTCCTCAAGAGCCTCGGCCATATAAGCAAACTCCTTGCCAATCAGCGAAGGCCGATTGAATGGGACCAAGGAATTGGGACCCTCGGGTTGCTTCATGGTCGAAATGCCTCAGATCTGTTTGCGGACGAGGATGGTGAACTCCCACAACGGGTAATCATGCAGCAATGCAACGTGTTTGGAATATTTGCGCTTGCAGCGGTCGAACCAATAATTCGGATCGGCATAGTGCAGGTCGGGTCGCCGGCGATCGACGTCGGAATAGAGAGTCAGAACATTGAACGCGAAACCGATGAGCGAAAGGCGGTCAAAGCGATCGACGATCTCTTCCATATATTGCCGCCACCGCTCGTCGGGGATGTCCTGCTTCTTGTTGAAAATGCCGTTGGCGACCACGTAGTCGGCGGGCGCCAGGTCGGATTCCTTGGTCGTGAATGCGCGGCCGTCCGGCGTAAGGTGTTTGGTGGCCTCCTCGATCATCGCGGCGCTGACATCGAATCCGGTGTAACGGGCGCGAAACCCTTTGCGATCGAGATATTCGACCAGAGCGCCGTAGCCGCACCCGTAGTCAATGATTGAAAACTCCTCCGCGGGATCACGGATAATCTTTGTGACCTGGTCGAACCGGATATCCTGTGACGGTTTGTTGACATCGACGCCTCGGTGGGTCGGGCCGAATTCCCGAATCTTTGCGGAGAAAAACTCGTCGACTTGGCCGAGGATGTGGTCGAAATTCATTTTGTCTCCTCGAGCGCGCGCCTGTGGATTTGACGAACGATCGTGTACGGCCGCCGCTTGGTTTCCATAAACATTTTCGACAAATAAATGGCAATCACGCCCAGGCAGAGGATCGTCAATCCGCCTAGGAGCCAGATGGAGACGATCAGCGACGGCCAGCCTTCAAGATAATCGCCGAAAAAAATTCGGCGGACGACCAGATAGGCCGCGCAGAGAATGGCCACAACCGAGATCGAAATGCCAAGATAGGCGATGTAGATCAGCGGCTTGTTGCTGAACGAAGTGATGGCGTTCACCGTGAGCGCCATTTTTCGCGCAAACGTGTAGGTGGTCCGGCTATGGGATGATTTTTCGGTCTTGATCGCTCGCTGCTCGAACCCGGTGATGGACCAGAGACCAAGAATGAAGACTTCCTGATCGCGATGCCGAATCAGGCTCCGGACGTATCGCCGCGTCATCAGGCGGGCCGTCAGAACGTTTGGCGGAAGCGGATGGTTGGAAAGCACCTTGAGGATCCAATAGAAACAGGCGCCCGAGAATCGTTCGAAGAATCCGCCCCGGCGAGTCTCCTGCTGGCCGAAGATGACGTCGGCCGCAGCGCGCTTCATTTCGGCATAAAAGGCTTCCAGGAGTTCGGGAGGTTCCTCAAGATCACAGTCGATAAGGAAAACGAGCTCCCCGCGCGCGTGCTTTAGCCCAGTCATCATCGCCTTGTGATGGCCGAAGTTTCGGGATAGATCGACGACGACAACCCGAGGATCCTGATGGTGCAGTTCCATCGCCCGATTCAGCGAATCATCCGGCGAACCGTCGTTGACCAGGACGAGTTCGAGGTCCTTGACGCCCAGCTTGTCGGCCGAGGCGGCGCAGCGGCGATGGAATTCAGCCAGAAAGGCCGCGGAGCGATACATGGATGCGACGATCGACAGGTCCATTCAAAATGCCTTCATGTAGCGCAGAGCATCCGGACCGGCGTTGAATAGAAGGTCAAGAATGCTGACGTGATGCTCAAATGGCGGAAACAATTGAGGGTATTCGGGGTATCCGCTGTAGTCGACGAACTTCAGCTTGATTCCCGCCCGTTCGAATATTGGTGATTGAACATAGTCCTTCCCGGCAGGGCCGGAATAATACTCCGAGGCGCCGACCTGGTGGCACAAGCTCACCAACCGCTCGGTCTTCCCTTCGATTTGCCGGTAATCAGTCGATCTGGAAATTTTAGTTGAAATCCCCAACAGATTGCAAATGACGGTCAAAAACCGCTCGTTGATCCGGCTGAGATTCCGCTCGGTGCAGCCGAGGTAGGCGTTTTTGATCGGGTCATGGAACTGCTCGAAGCATGGCGATCGAGCATAGCTGAATTTGACGATCTGCCAATGTTTGGCGGCCCAATTCGGATCGCTGACGACGGTTTGCTCAATGGTTTGGCCAAAGTTGCCCTTGCTCCGCACGGGAATGGTGAGCCAGCGAATTCCGTGCGGCGTCTTGATCTTGTTGCGATTTCGCCAGTCGGAACGCGTGTATTGCACATCATCGAAAAGAATGAATTCATTCACGTTTCTGATCAGATCAAAATAGCCTTTCCAGGGGATGTAGTTGGATTGGAGAATGGCAATTCGTTTAGGCACGTTCAGAATCCGGCTTCGGTCCACCAGGCGCAATTCTAGCGGATTGAGCAAGGAAAGGATGCACGGCTACTTCGGAAATGCATCCTATTCGCGCCAGCACCTCGCGGGATCCGACATCGAGGTGTTTATACGCCCTGGCTCGGTGGTTACTGGCGGATGGGTCAGAAACAACGCTCGGGATGATCCGTGCCAAAGCGAAGGGTGGTGTGGGTATCCGATGCAGGAATTATTCCGCCGCGTGGCCGCTCACTTCTCAACCGGATAACGCTCGGCAATTTGACGCCGAATTCCCCGATCGACCGATCGGGGAAAGGGGGCGGTTTGCGCCGATCGGGCCGGAAACGCCCCAACTCCGACTCTGGCAAACTCAACGCAAACGAAAATCAACCGCGTGAAATATGCGGGTCGCTTCTCTTCCCGTTCGATTTTCAGATCGATGGATGTCCGCCCGACCGGGTTGTCGGGGACGTGTTCACGTCGTTGCCTCACGCCTTTCGCGCCACGACCACCAGCCTCCTGGCGTTGTGGTCGTACTCGGCGCCGGCCAGATCGCCGTAGACCCGCATCTTCTCAAAGCCGCAGACCCGTAATAAGTCGCACAACTCCTTGGCCGAATATAGACGGTGCGATACCACGAATTCCTTTCGCTTGGCGCCTTTGAGCAGAATCCACCGGCTGTCGATCCAACTCCATCCTTGGCTGAGCTTCCGCTCCTCCAGGAACATCACTCCTTGTTCCTCGTGCCAGTCTCGCTCTTGGAATTTTCTCGCCAATATCTCCTTGCCCAATAGATCCATCAGGAGTTTCCCGCCCGGCTTCAGCGACCGGTGCACGTTCAGGAGGACTCGCTGGTCTTCTTTCGGGTTCCTGAAATATCCGAAAGCCGTGAACATGTTGACGGCGGCATCGAAGGCTTGGGGCCGGCAGAACCGCCGCATGTCCTGCTTGACGAACTCGACCTTCAGCCCTTCGGCCTTCGCACGCTTCTTGGCCTCGTTGACGTAGGCGGCCGTGCGATCCACGCCGACGACCCAGAATCCCCGGCGAGTAAGTTCCAGCGAATGCCTTCCCGGCCCGCAGCAGAGATCAAGGATGGCCCCCCGCGGCGCCGGCAGGAGCAGCTTGAGGATGGAATCCACCTCTGCGGGCGTGTTGGCCCAGCGCTTTTCGCTAAACATCCACGGGCCGTACGTCTTCCAGAATTGGTCGTCGCTGTGCCACATGCCTCGTGTTCCCGATGCGTGCCGCGGAGCTGGGGACATTGCCGGATACAGATGCCACATTAACGCACCCGGGTGCGCCGGGAAATGATTACGGCTTGGCCTGCGGCGAATAGCCGACGATGGCGATTTTGTATCGTTCGGCCAGTTCCAGGACCTTGGCTTTTTCCAGCATGATGGTTTTGCCCGGCTCCAGAACCAGGGCCGCGGCGCGGTTGGCGTGGAGTTTCTCGATCGTCGTCGTGCCGACCGTGGGGACGTCCAGACGCATGTCCTGATGCGCGTTGGAGACCTTGATCAGCGTCCATCCCCCGACTTTGCAGAGTTTTCCCGCTCGGTCGATCATGGCGTTCGTTCCCTCGACCGCCTCGACCGCGATGACGTTCTTGTCCACGACGGCGATGGATTGTCCGATGTCGAGCCGGCTGATGGTCTGGCAAATGTCCCATCCGAAGCGGATGTCGTCCCATTGCTTGTCGGTGGGCGGGGAGTGGGTCATGACGCCGCAACTCGCCAGGTGTTCCGTGCAATAGGTGGTTTGGTCGATCAATCGAATTCCTTCTGAAGCCAGTTCCCGGTCGATCGCGCCCAGGACCGCCTGATCGCGTTTGTCCCAGTGGAGGATTCGGAACCAGATTCCGGCGGTCCTGAGGTCGGGAATATACTGGAAGAACCGCCACCGGCCGTAGATTTTTTCCTTGGCGACACGTCCGACCAGGATCGCCTCGTCACATCCTTGCCCCCGGAGGACTCGAATCCATTGTCCGACGCGAACGACGCCAACCCATTTGAACACATCGACTTCTCCGCGCAGTTCGGGCCACGCGCTGCCTCCGAACGCCGCCGCGACCACTTTCCTGCCCGCCGCACGCGCTCCGCGCGCCACCAGCAGCGGGAAAATGCCTTCCCCGGCGATCAGACCCAACGGGGACCGCGATCCACCCGATTCTTCGGCCAATCTTTGGGTCACGGAAGTCACGAGCATACATCATAAAAACCTTCCGCAGAAGTGTACATCTTGCTAATTGCCAACCGGCAAGCGTCCATCGGTCTCCTTGCCGGTCGGCGGCCCGAGCACTAACATGCATCCGGTCATTGATTTTAGGTAAATCGGCCTCAACGCACGATCAACGGCAACCTCGGTGCACGTATTGCGACGCGGCGGGGGCGAGCGAATGATAGCCAATCGAATGGAAACATCCGCCGATTCCTCCGAACTTTGGTTCGTCGATCCCGGCCATCTTGATTCCCTGACCACCACCAAGGAAGGAATCGTTGTCGATAGCCAAAGCGCCGGCGCCTACTCCGACATTCCCGCCGAGCAGACCAAAGCGTTGTTGTCGCGTCTGGCCTCAGAGCCCTGGCGGCAGGTTTTGAAGGACCTTTACGAGCAGCAGAATTCCTGGTTGTATCGCATCGTCACCGATCCCAGCCGCGCCATGCCGATGGAACTTCTGGATTTTCACGCCGGCAGTTGTTGCCTGGACGTCGGATCGGGATGGGGCCAACTGAGCATTCCGATGGCTCTTGGGGGATGCCGGGTGGTTGCGCTGGACCTGACCCTCGAACGGTTGCGGGTGTTACGGTGCATTGCCGGGCAGGAAGGCGCCGACATCGTCCTGGCCAAGGGGAACGTGCTGACGTTTCCGTTTCGCCCGGACACGTTTGACATTGCGTTGTTCAACGGTGCGCTCGAATGGGTGGGCACCGGCAGGGGGGTTGGACAGACGATTCGCCAGTGCCAGCTCGCCGCCCTGGGCCGTGCCGCCCGCGCCCTCAAGAGCGGCGGCCTGATTTACGTCGGCATTGAGAACAACGTCGGATTGAAATACCTGATGGGCGCCCGGGACGATCACACCCGGTTGCCCTTTTTCAGCTTTCGCAGCGAGGAGGAGGCGGAGACGGTTATTCGCGCCGCCGGCGGCGATCGCACCCCGACCAAGACCTGGGGATTGGCGCAGCTCACGCGATTGGTCGAGGAGGCCGGCCTGCGCGTCCAGGCCGTCTACGGATGCTTTCCCGATTACAAGCTTCCCCGCCACCTCGTGCCCCTCGATGACGTCAACCAGTTCCTTCTCCAATGGGAGATGGATTGGACCGAACATCACGGCGACCAGGGAGAGCCGATCAAGGATCAGGATGCCATCCGTTCCGCATACAGGCAGCTTGCCGACAACGGAATTGGCCATTGGTTCTGCCCGTCCTATGCAATGATGCTGGTGAAACCGTGAACCGTCTGGGCATTATCGAAGTGTTGCGAGGCGCATGGCAACTGCCCGATGGGCGGGATTTGGCGATGTCGGTCCATGCCGGCGATCGCAACGCCGAGTCGCGCGGCATGCGGTTCATCGTCAAACGCTTCAACAAGCCGCTCTGCTGCGTCAAGCGATTGCCCCTCGCCGGACCCTACGACACCCAGGCGATCCTCGCCACGCAAAAGGCTTACCGCGCCCTCACCTCCGTGCAGGTGCCCCAAGTCCTCAGTTCCACGCAGGACGATCGCAACTGGTTCATCGTGGAACAATTCGTGCTCGAAGGCATGCGCCTTGACGACGCCATCCGCCGCAACCTCCTGACGCGCCCCGCCGCCGAAAAACTCGTCGCCAAAATCTTTCAGGAGATTTATTCCAATTCCCTCGGCCCCGCCGACCCCACGGTCGATGAGAAACGCATCCTGAGCGCCATCGATGGCTCCCGCCTGACCAAGCAGCAAAAGGCGAACTTTCGCCAGCAGATTTTCACCTGCCAGCCCCCGATGTGGCACGCGCCGGTATGGACCTCGCGAGACTTCCTGCCCCGCAACATCCTCCTCAGCGAAGGCCAGCCGTTTCTCGTTGATTTCGACCTGGCGTGCAAGACCGGCATGCTGGGGATGGACGTGTTACGCATCGAATTCTACACCGAATGGCGGATTCCGTTCTGGCCCGCCGAGGGAGCCTCGCGCCAGGACCCACGGACCCACCTGCTGTTTTTGCTCCTCGAAGAGCATCTTCAGCGCACGATCGCCGCCGGATCGCATTATCGATACTGGGTCGAGCGTTACGATCCGTTGATCCAGCAATTGGTCCGCCGGGTCTGTTCGGGCGCTTCGGCGAAGCGCGCCTTGAAAGCCCAGTTGGCCGGCGCTCCCATGGGCGACGAGGCTTTTCCACCGGCCGGGCGGGTTCCCCGCGTCAGCCGAGCTTCGCGCCTTCACCGCGCCGCCGACCTCGCGCAGCGGAACCTCTGGAGCTTGAAAAATCGCGTCGAAACCGGCCTCGTCAAATTCGCTTCCCTGCGCACTGGGATCGAAGCCGTCGGCGAGGACGTGATCCACGGCCGGATCCGCTGCTCCTGCCTCTGGACCAGGATCGCCAAAGACCGCGTCAAATTCTGCATCGAGACGCCCGGCGAATGGGCCATGCCCAACCAGAGCACCGTCATCCAGGGTTGGTGCTTTTCCACGTCATCCGCGCCCATCACCGCCGTCCGCGCCGTCGTCAACGGCCACGTTCATTCCGGCTTCTACGGCAGCGAACGACAGGACGTGAACAGCGCCCACGGCGGCCAACTCCCCAACGCGATGATCGGGTTTGCCGTGCAATGCACCGTCCGTTGCGGTTTCAACCACGTATTGCTCGAAGTTCTTGCCGATAAACGCTGGATTCCGATTAGCCGGTCGATTTGGCGAACGAGCTATTTCCCCAACTTGCGCCGCCGTTCCGCCATCAGTTACCGGCAATACGTCGAAATGGAGGAGCGTCGCCTCAATCGCCAGTCCGCCCAATACGCCAGGGAATGCGCCAACTTTACGCTTCAGCCGCTTATTTCCGTCGTCCTGCCCGTCTACAAGACCGAGGTGAGTCTGCTGTCCAAGGCCGTGGAATCGGTCCGGCGGCAAATCTACGGCAATTGGGAACTGTGCATCGTCGACGACGCTTCGGAAGATCTCAGGCTCACGCAATTCCTTCAGGAACTGGCCAAGGACAAGCGCGTCAAACTGCGCGTTCGCGAGCGGAACGGAAACATTTCCGCCGCCACCAATGACGCAATCGCCATGGCCGCCGGCGAGTGGATCGCCTTGCTCGACCACGACGACGAGCTTTCGCCCGATGCTCTGTATCAGATCGTCGCCGCCATCAATCGCAAGCCCGATTGTGACGTTCTCTATAGCGACCAGGACAAGATCGACGCCGAGCAGAATCGCTCGGAACCGTTTTTCAAGCCCGATTGGTCTCCGGCCTATTTGCGGGGCGTGATGTATCTGGGGCATCTCCTGGTCGCCCGACGCAGCCTCCTACAGCAGGTCGGCGGATGCGACAGCCGGTTTGACGGCGTCCAGGATTTCGACCTTGCCCTGCGGCTTTCCGAACGCAACTGCCGCATCGAGCACGTGTCCCGGATTCTCTACCACTGGCGGGCGATTCCTGGCAGCGTCGCCGCAGACTCTTCCGCCAAGGACGGCGTCGAACGCCTCCAGGAACAGGCCGTGCAGGCACATCTGGATCGCCTCGGCATCGCCGCCGCGGCGCGCCGCAATGGCCGCCCCCACCGCGTGCAGATCGTTCCCAAACCCCAACCCGACTATCCCAAAATCTCCATCCTCATCCCCACGCGCGACCATCCGGAACTCATCGGCCGATGCCTCAAGACCCTCTATCATCTCACCAGTTATCCCAACTTCGAGGTGCTGGTTGGCGATAACGATACCAGCGAGCCGCGGGCGATGAAGATCCTCGATACGTTTCCCATCAGGAAGGTCCCGCTGCCCGGCGAGTTCCATTTCGCCCAGTTCATCAACACCCTTGCCGCGCAGGCCGCCGGCGACTATCTGATGCTTCTGAATAACGACACCGAAATCATCCAGGCGGATTGGCTTCAGCACCTCCTGCTCTATGCACAGGAGGATGACGTGGGAATGGCCGGCGCTCTTCTGACTTATGCCGATGGAACCGTGCAGCATGCCGGCATCATCCTCGGCCCCCGCGGAACCGCCGACCACGTCATGCGCGGGTTCCCCGCCGACAGCGACGGATATATGGGCTCCCTCGCCTGCACCCGCGAAGTCACCGCCGTCACCGCCGCCGCCGCCATGGTCAGCCGGCGAAAATTCATGCTCGTCGGCGGCCTGTGCGAGCGATTTCAGCGCCATTACGACGATCTGGATTTCTGCCTGCGGCTTCGAAGCCGCGGCTGGCGCAATCTCTGCGTCGCCTCGGCGCGCCTGGTCCATTACGAGTCCCGCAGCCGCGGACTCAAATACGACTTCACCGACCGCATCCTGCTTCTGGACCGCTGGGAATCCGTCATCGACCAGGGCGACGCCTATTACAGCCGAAATTTCGACCGCGACTCGACCGATTATCGCGTCGGCGTCGGAGGAATCCGCCCGTGAACGTCCTGTTTGTCCTCTACCAGAATTTCGCGTGCAACAGCGCCAACCACGTCGACGGCATCGCCCGCCAACTGACCGCGCTGGGATGCGACTGCATCGCCGCCGTCCCCGCGACTCCAACCCAGGCCGAACTCTTGGGATCCATCCCCTATCAAACCGCCACCTTCGAGCAGATCCTGACCGGCGAGATTGGATTCGACGACGGCGGGGCGATCGACGTGGCGCATTTCTGGACCCCGCGCGAGATCAATCGCCGCTTCTGCGAGCGCCTGCGGAATGGACGCACCTTCGCCACCATTATCCACATGGAGGACAACGAAGACCTCATCGCGCGCTCGCAGCTTGGCGCATCGCTCGACGAGTACGCCAACGGACAAAAACTGGACGGCTTTCCCAGCCATTTGTCCCATCCGCTGCACTGGAAGAAATTTCTCGCGTCGGCCGATGGGCTGACGGTTATCATCGACGCCCTTCGCGAGATTATTCCCAGCGACAAGCCGGTTGAACTGACCTGGCCCTCCACCGACGAGCGCAAATTTCATCCCCGACCGATCGACCCGGCGCTGCGGCAGGAACTGGGGATCAAGCCGGGTCACACCGTGCTGGCGTATCACGGCAACGTGCACCAGGCCAATTTCCGCGAGGTCCGCAGCCTCTACCTTGCCGTCGCCCTGCTGAACCGCGAGGGCTGGCCCGCCACCCTCCTGCGCATGGGACGCGACCACATCGAGGTGGACCCGCTTTTTCGCCGCTGGGCCGCCGAGCACACCCGCACCATCGGATTCGTCCCCGACCGCGCCCGTCTTGCCGAGCTTCTTTCCCAGGCCGACCTGTTTGTCCAGCCCGGTTTATGCGACGTTTTCAATCAGTATCGCTTTCCCTCCAAGGTGCCGGACTTCTTCGCCCTGGCCCGTCCCGTCGTCCTTCCGCGCACCAATATCGGTCTGGTCACGCGCCACGGCGAAGATGCCTACGTCCTGGACGAGGCCAACGGCCCGGCCATCGCCGACGCCGTCAAGGCCATCGTGCGCGACGAAGACCTTCGCCGCACCCTGTCGGCCGGCGCGCGCCGGTTTTTCGAAACCAATCTCAGTTGGTCCGCGACCGCCGCTAAAATCCTGTCGCTCTATCGCCGCGTCTTGAATCGCCGATCCCCGTCGATCTCTCGGAACCCATAAATCCGGATGCCGCCAATGCGCTCAACCGTTATTCCCAAATCAAGTTTCCGCCCCTGAAAACCGGAATGATGCGCCGTTGGGTTCGTTGCCCTCACCCGAACCCGCAAGCTCGCGTTGCCCGGCAGCGCCGAGTTTTTGGCCGCGTGATAACTCTGTCAATTCTTGCGGGTCGGCTGTCTGGCAGAGCGTTCGGATAGCAAGCCGTCGCAGTGGGATTTATTTTTGTAGCCTGAATCGATTCTTCCCTCTTCCTGTTCCGCGCCGCCGCTTTGAATTTCGGCGATTCTCCTTGATGTGACGAGATGTCTTGTCGGGAACTTGGGTCAGTGGTGCGGGGTTGGGTGCCGCCGTCCTCACGTGCGCAACCGCGCAAGCCACAAGTCCCTCCGCAAAGTTCCGGAAGCTCAGTTCTGGATGCGGCTCACGGTAACCACCGTTCGGCCCAGAGCCGCGGTCGGAAAGAAGGAAGCACGTTCCGTCGTATAGACGTTCACGAAGAAGCTTGGTCAGAAGAATCTCGTAACGCTTGGCGTACGAAGCGTTCTTAAACTCTGGAAAAACTTTGAAGTGCGGTTCACGGGGTCGCACAGGCGCCGTCGATTTTGCTGTTTCTTCGAGCAGCATGAGATATCCAAGCCAAGGCCTGGCGGAGGGCTTGAATGCACCCTCGCGAAAAGCCGCCCAAATGTCGGTCGCGTTGCCAAGCGCCTCCTCCGTCCGGTTGTTGTAGTTATTACCGAAAGACGGCCCGACCTGAGATTTGAATTCAATTGAGGCGATAAGGCTTCTCTCGACCACCACGAGCAAGTCCCAACATTTTTCGGGGCGAAAGAAACCCGGCAGTTCAACGCCTTTCTCACAGAACACGGAAGGCTTTGGAATGCCGCTATCAATGAGGAGGTCTCGAACGAGTTCAACAAAACCGTTCATCTGCTTGCCGCCAGTCACGGCGGTGCGTGCTCCGGCGTCACGTTGTCCCGTCCCAACCCCCTGTTTCCGGGCCTGAGCATCGCGGGTTTGCCAAAAATACCGGATCGCTTCACGTAATCGTGCGTCGATGTCCATAAGTCATTTAGAGCGGTGAGCGGATACCGCCGCCACCTGGAAAAGGTCGGCGGAATAGGACGACATTCGCCGTTCGGCCTGATTGAAATAGTCCGGATCAATTTCGGTGCCGATGCTGTTTCTGCCCCATTTCGCCGCCGCGAGATTTGTAGTGCCAGTTCCCATGAAGGGATCCAGGACGGTATCTCCAACGAAGCTGAACATTCTGATAAGCCGCTCAGCCAGCTCGAGCGGAAACGGAGCCGGATGATTCCGGGTTGACGCCCCCGTAAGTCCTGCCCAGATCTGTTGAAACCACTTTTTGTGGTTCTCGGCGGATATGATGCTCAAAACCCTCTCATGCACCGATGGAGTTCGGTAACCGCCCGCTTTTCTTTGCATGAGGATGAACTCCACATCGTTCTTGACGACGGAATTCGGTTCGTACGGCTTGCCCAGAAAACCGCCGCCATTGCCTTCAGCTTCAAAGACGGCGTTTGCGATTTTGTGCCAAATGATGGGCGCCAGGTTGTCGAACCCAAGCCTCAAGCAATGCTCTTGAATCGAAGCGTGAAGCGGTACAACGGTATGACGGCCACCGTTCTTCCGTCTGGAAAGACAAACATCCCCGACAACGCATACAAGCCGGCCTCCGGGGACCAGTAGACGGTGGCAGTGCTTCCACACCTTATCGAGTTCGGACAGAAATTCGTCGTAGTTCTGAATGTGGCCCATCTGTCCCGCGGAGGCTCGGTACTCTTTTAGCGTCCAGTACGGCGGCGACGTCAAAACCAAATGGACGCTATTTGACGCAAGGTCCGCTAAATCTCGAGCGTCTCGCAGAAAGAGTGAATGCCGGGTGGGGATTTTCTGGATTGCCGCCTCCAACATTTTAGTCAATCTCGGGTCATGGGCGATGCGTGGGATGTCCCGTTGCGGATCCTCCAGTTGGAGAACTTCGTAGGGAACGTACGCCGCAAGATGTGAACCGTTGCCGTGATTTTGACCATCGGGCGAATCAGGCTTTCTGCCGGGGATCGTGCTTGGCGTCGTTGGATTTATCTTTCTCCGGACAGCTTGGGATAAGCCGGCTTCGGGGGCTCGACTGGCGGTCTTGGCGTTCATGCGATCACGTGAAGGTTAGCGTTCTCGCGCCGAAAACGAAAATTTTTGAGCATCTCGTTGATGCATTCAAGAACCCTAATCCCAATCCCTGGTCGCTCTTCAAGTCCCCGCGCTGAATCGCTCGATCTTCAACTCCATGTCCGCCAGCCCCACGAATCGCCGGCTCGGCAGCACCGGCAGAAGGATCGAATCGTATCTCCGGTCCAGCGGCATCGCGTCTTCCAGGCTCGATCCGCTGGCCAGCCCCACGCTCAGCAGATAATCCCCTCCGTTGTATCGAACCGTCCATCGGAACTGAACGATCTCGACCTGCCCGGCCATCAGCGGCCGCCGCTCCCGCGGCGTCGCCGCCAGCAGCGAATTACTCCCGTAAAGCAGCAGTCCCTCCTTGGTTTTGATGTTCAGCCCGAAGATCGGCAGGGCGATGTCGCGGTGAGCCAGCACCTTCAGGTAGAGCGTCACCGTCGAATCCATCCCCACCGTCGCTGGATACGCCGTCCCGTCCTCCGCCATCAGCAAATAATCCAGAATATGCGCCTCGTCGTTTCCCCAACGATGCTCGTAGGGGTTATAGGTGTTACGCTTGTCGAACATTTCTTCGGCGTCGGTCTGGCGGAAAAACGGATGGTCCGGCAGATCGGCCGGCGGGGCGACGACCTCGGCCGGCTCCTGGCGCGGACGCGCCGCGGACTTCTGAACCGTCTTCTCGCTTCCGAACAGCAGCTCGGTGTATTGGTTGATCACCTGGCGCGGTTCCCCCATTGTCACGCAACGCCCCTGGTGCAGCAGGATCGCCCGCTCGCAATGCTGGATGATCTGCTCCGATGAATGGCTCACCAGCAAAATCGACGTCCCGCCATCCCGCAGTTCCCGAATCCGGCGAAAACACTTCGCCTGGAATTTCGCGTCGCCCACCGACAAAATCTCATCCACGATCAAAAGCCGCGGATCGAGCGAACTGTACACCGCGAACGCCAGCCGCGCCACCATCCCGCTCGAATAACGCTTTACCGGCGTTTCGATGAACTCCCCTATGTCCGCGAAATCCGCGATCCGCTCGAATTTCCCGTCAATCTCCTGCTGGCTCAGCCCCAGCAGCGACGCATTCAGATAAACGTTCTCCCGCCCCGTGAATTCCGGGTTGAATCCGCTGCCCAGTTCCAGCATCGAGACCACGCGCCCGCGCGAAAGCACCATCCCCGTCGTGGGGGCTAAAATCCCCGTGGCGATTTGCAGCAGCGTGCTTTTGCCCGCGCCGTTCTGCCCGACAATCCCCACGCACTGCCCGTGAGACACGTCGAAGCTCACCTCCCGCAGCGCCCAAAACTCGTGGTAGAACTTCCGCCGGCCCCCCAGCAGAGATTGCCACAGCCGATGCCGAGGATGCGCGTAAACCTGGTAGCACTTCCCGACTCCACGGACGGAAAGCACCAGCCCCTCGTCCAGGGCTGGATTGCCGTTAGATGACATCCGCAAATCCTCGCTTGGCCTTCATGAACACATAGTATCCGAAAATGAACACCAGCAGGCAGATCGCGTAGTTCGGCAGCAGCCACGTCAACTGCGGCCAGCGATGCTGCAACAAAACCTGCCGCGTCTCCTCCACGAACACCGCCAGCGGATTGAACCACAAATACCATCGCTGCATCGCCGCCGGCACCCGCGCCAGCGGATACACGATCGGGCAAAGATAGAACACGATTTGCAGAATAATGAGGATCAGTTGGCCGATGTCGCGCACGAAAACCCCCATCGCCCCCACGATCCACGACAATCCGGCCGTGAACAAAAACAGCGGAATCCACACGATCGGCAGGGCGATCACGTGCACCGAGAGCGGACTCATGAAAAATTGCGTGCAGAACAGCAGGACCACCAGCGAGAAAAGGTTGAACGTGATCGCCGCCCCCAGCCCCGCCAGCGGCAAAATCTCCAGCGGGAAAAGAATCTTCTTGACGTAACTCGGATTGGACAGCACCTGGATCGAGGCCGCCCCGACGCTCTCGGCGAATATGCCGTACACGATCAGCCCGCAAAAGAGATTCATCGCAAACACGAACGAGCTTCCCTGCCCGTTCCACTTCACACCCAGGACGATGCCGAAGACGTACGTGTACACCAGAAGCATGAAAATCGGATTGAGCATCGCCCAGAGCAATCCCAGCGCCGAGCCGCGAAAACGCTGCTGCACCGCGCGGTTGGTCAACTGCCGCAGCAACTGCCGCTGCCGCCAAAGCTGCCGCCAGATCCGCCACGGGTTCAGCGGCACCGCCTCATGGGTCTGGGCGCTATGGACGACCACGTCGGAAGATGGATTCATGCCAATCGCCTTTCGATCAGAGAAACAAATCCTGGGCGAAACTCTTCCAGCCCAGCGAAAACCGGCGATACCGCAAGGTAACGAATTCGACCAGACTCGGCAAAATCCGCGTCGCCCCCCGGCGATGGATCGCCGACCGCCGGCGAAAATGCCGCACCTTCTGGCCCAAAAGCTCGATCGCCCCCGGCCGCACTCCGCTCGCCCCCGATAGCCGCCGAAGCGCCGCCTCGTAAAGGTCCGCCTGTTTGCCGAACCACGGCCCATCCATCTTCTTCGCGTTCAGATATTGCTGATACAGCGACCGCCGCAGCGCTCCGATGGATTGTCCCGCATGCTGCCGATACCGCACCAGCGGCCGCCCGATCGCCGACACCGGCGCCACCGCCGCGGTCAGCAGCGCGATCCATCCATCGTGCATCCACAGCGGATCGATCGGCAACACCAGCTCCCGCATCCTCGCCGCGAATGCCGTTGTCGCCCCCGTCACCACGTTCTGACGCAGGATCACCTCGAACGCCCGGCCCCGGTCCAACTTTCGCCGCAAATTCCCCACAAGTCCCACGCTCTGCCATAGCCGATATCCCAGCGATCGGCCCCCATCGTCACAAATCTCCGCATCGCTGAAGACCAATCCCAACTCCGGATTCCCCGCGAACTCTCCCCCGATCGTCGCCAGCTTCTCCGGCATCCACTGGTCATCCTGATCGCAAAGTGCAATGACGTCCCCCCGGCAAGCCCGGATCGCCCGCTCAAAATTCGCCGCCGGCCCCAGCCTCGAATCGTTCACCTCGATTCTCACCTCAAACCCCGGGTTGCCCCCGGCGAACCGTCGCAATATCTCAATCGTTTGATCCGTCGATCCATCGTCAAACACCACCAATTCGCCCGGCAACACCGTTTGCTCGGCCAGGCTCCGCAATTGTTCAGGCAAAAACGCGCCGCCGTTGTAAGTGCACAAGGCGACCGAGATGACGGGGTGAAGCGACGTACTCATCTGGATGAGCTTGGCGAAGCTATCCCGCAAATCAGGACACGTCAAGAAAGACGCGGGACTGGAAGGTGCGTCTCGTCATTTCGAGGCTGTGGCAGCGCGATTTGATTCACTGCACGAGCTATACTGCGACTTCCGGCTTCAACTCTCCATTGCGAAGTCGCTCAAGGTGTGATAGCCGATCCTCAAACTCTGTGTCGTTCAAAAAGCTCTCGCGATAAAGGGTTCGGAGGAAATCCTCGGCGGTCGAATCGCTCTTGCGGTTATTGCAATGGCGACAGGCGGCAACGACGTTGCGGTAGCCATTATTCCCGTTTGGACGCGATAATACATGCTCGATGACGTAGTTATCCCCATTAACAGCCCGAAGGCAGTAGAAGCAACGGTGGTGCTCTCGGACTAAGATTGCAAGTCTGTTTTCAGGTACATCAAAAAAATCAAGGTCTTCAATCGAAGGCGGCGGTTGGCTCACTGACGCGGGAATAGTACCCAAGATCTCGTCAGGTAGATTGAGCCGAAGGCGTCGGCCAGTACGCTCACTGGCGATAATCTTAATGCACCCTTTCGTTTCGAGCGATTGGAGTTTGACGTATGCGGTGTTTTCGGACATCGGAACACCCTTTTCGCCGATACCGCAGGCCATTCGAGCGCGGGCGGACTTCAAGGCGATGACCGCTTCATCCTTGCCAATCAAGCGGGTGTGGCGGAAAATGTAGAGATAAATCGCCTGCTCATAGGTATCGAGCTTTGGGGCGAGGTGGTCTTGGAATTGGATGAAGAAACGTTCAATATCCACGTGCGTTGGCTCTTGCGGAAAAACGAATGACGCCTAGTTGCCAGCAATCCGACTTGCGAACCGGCGCAAGAATAACAACGAATACAACTCGCGACAAGGTCCGGGCAACAGACGAGTACGCCATCGGCTCATGGCGAAGTTCTGTGCCGTTGCAGAATTCGACGCGTCGGCCCGGGTACCGGACGACGCGTTAAACTGGTTGAACATGGCCCCGCATCCGTCATTGTCTGCCGCGTAGGATTGACCAGGCGTACAAATTTTGGTACACTATGCCAGGCAGCGACAAAAAGCTCGATGTTCTGTTCTTCCGGACGGACCACGGCAATGAGCCTGTGCGGGAATGGCTCCTTTCATTGTCTAAGGATGATCGGAAGGTCATCGGTGACGATGTTTTGAAGGTTCAGTTTTGCTGGCCTATCGGCAAGCCGCTGGTAGGGAGTTTGGGAAGCGGTTTATGGGAGGTTCGCTCACGGTTAGGCGACCGAATCGCCCGCGTGTTGTTTTGCGTTGAGGGACAAACGATGGTGTTGTTGCACGGGTTCATGAAGAAAACGCAGAAAACACCGAAGCACGACCTTGACCTGGCATTGAAGCGCAAGGATCAATTGATTTAGGCGGCGTTATGAAGAAAAAACATTTGGGTTCCAGTTTCGACGATTTTCTCGAAGCTGAGGGCATTCTCGAAGAATGTCGGGCATCGGCGATCAAGTTCAAACTCGCCCGCGAGCTTGAAAAGGCCATGAGCCAGCAGAATATCACCAAGGCCGAAATGGCCAAGCGCCTCAAGACCAGCCGAACGGGCATCGACCGGCTGCTCGATCCCGACAACACGTCTATCACGCTAAACACGATGGCCAAAGTGGCTCATCTTTTGGGGAAGCGGATTGATTTCGCCCTGCGGTAAACAAATAACACTTGAATGGCCCCTTTACGACGCCCGGCATTGGGGGCGGGGATTCCTACGGCGTTCCATCGCCAAACGTCGTCGAGTTCATCAATCGCCGTTGGGGAGCGAATGACCGTCAGCGGGGATTTTTCCGAAGCCATTCCGCCGTGCATTTCGCCAATTCCGCGTCTGCTTGCTCCGCCGTGTAGAAATGCCCGGCTTTGATCTCTGCTTCCGCCTTGTCGATGTGGGCAAGGCGCTGCGGCGTGAAAAGGTGGTCGAGGTCTTCGGTTTCTTCGTGAAGATCGTGACTCACCACGTCGGCGATATATTCGTCAACGGTCGAAAACCCGGCTTCCGTCGCGCGGCGCTCGGCCTCTTTGTAAAGTTCATCGCTGAGTTGCACTTGGTACATGGATAATCTTCCTAAACGGATGCCCCACAATATAGCGGCATTTTCGGCCGTTTGTCATTCGTCCTTGTTCTTCTCCGGCCAGATGATTTTGATCGGCGTGCCGTTGACCTCGGCCTGGGGAACGCCGTTGGCCATTCGGCCGGTCATGTGGAACTTGCCCACGGATTTGGCGAGGTCCACCATTCCCGCGAAGGATAGGCCGCCGTAGGCGACGTCCGCTTCGATTTCCCCGCTGCCGGGGTGGTAATACCCTTTGAAATCGCCCTGGTTGCTCTTGCCGAAGAATGCCACCTTCTCGGGCATGCTCATGACCAGCGTGGGCCGGAAGAACGACACGTGATCCACCGCCGGACCGCTGTGGGGAGACGCCGGGTTATAAAGTCCCTGTTCGGACAGGTAGGCTTGAAGTCCGAAGGTCAGCACATCCGACACATCGGACTCGGCTTTTGGCCCAACGTCCTCCCATTGATGCCACACGCGCACCGGGCCGCGGTAGAACATAATGCCCAGGATAAACACGACGGCGATCGACACCAACGCGACGATCTTGCCTTTGGAGACGTAGACGGCCGGGCTGCCGCCTTGCTTCGCGGCGGGTTTCTTTCCCGCCGCCGGCGCACCCGCGGCCGCGACGACGATCGGATCCCCGCATGCCGGGCATTTGATCGTTTTGCCCGCCAGCGCATCGCTCAGTCCCATCCGTTTGCCGCAGCTACATTGAACGTTGATTGGCATCTCGTTCCCCGGTTCAAGTGACGCAAAAAATTATAACGACGAGGCCGGCGGCGTTACAACCCCGGCATTTCTCCCGGCAACTGTTTCCCTCGATCTTGCCATTGCGGAACCCCGATGCGATACCCTAAGTTATAGCAACGAACAGGAGTCTGGCATGGCCGAGGAAAAACCCTCCATTCACATCGATACCGATTGGAAGCGTCAAGCGCAGGAAGAAAAGAAACGTTTGGTCGAGGAGGAAGCCCGCAAAGCCAGGGAATCCGCGGCCCCCGCGCCTCCCGCTGCCGCCGGCGGCCCCGGCCCGTCATCGCCAAGGTCCGCCGCCGCCCCGGGCCGCCCCCGCGGCGAATTGCCCCCGGCCAGCTTCCCCACCCTCGTCCAATCCATCCTCACTCAGGTTCTCTATTATCTCGGCGATCTCACCACCCGCGGCACCGAGCC
>Ga0181538_10001649_pt1 | contig 24513 bp, 18 predicted proteins | sample PEATcosm2014_Bin_40_FD_119773 | JGI IMG/M metagenome (GOLD analysis project Ga0181538, IMG submission 119773) | Peatland microbial communities from MTU Mesocosm Facility, Houghton, MI, USA - PEATcosm2014_Bin23_30_metaG | ecosystem: Environmental > Terrestrial > Soil > Wetlands > Peat | place... | reverse complement strand
GGTCTCCGGCTGGAGCGAGCCCGCATCGCTTGAATTGGGGCTCATGCACCCCGCAAACGACTGGAAGGGCCAGTGGATCAACGCGAATCTGCCGCGCTACGACATCATGGCAGCGCCGCTGGCCGGCGCCGCGTGGATCGACGGCGGAGCAACGCAGCAGCAGGCGACGGCGGCGCGCATCGCGATCGATCTGCCGGCCGACGCCAACGTCAAGAACGCCACCATCGACGTCGCCGCCGCCGGATTGATTTCGCTCTACGTCAACGGCCATGCGACGCGCCAGGGCGCCAGCAGCCATACCGCGCCGTTTCACGCCAATTTTGGCCAGCAGCTTCAGCCGGGCCAAAACGTCCTCGGCCTTTTTTCCTTGGCCGTTCGTCTCCGACCCGATCCCAACGCAAAGAACAACATCGCCGCCCACGCGGTCATCGAGTTGCGGAACGGGCAGCGCATCGACGTGAACACGAATGGGAAGTGGAAGGCGACGGCCGCTCCGGGCGACAATTGGTTCGCCCCGAATTGCGACGATTCAGACTGGAAAGCGGCGAATGTTGAGGGGCCCTACGGCGACACGCCGCCTATCCGCAGCGCCGATGGCACCGTCGGGCCCGGGCGATATTTGCGCAAAAGCTTCACGGTCAAAGGTCCGGTCGCCAAGGCGCGGCTATACGCCACGGCGCTGGGCGTCTACGAAGCGTCCATCAACGGCAAACCTGTCAGCGGCGATCAATTCGCGCCGGGTTGGACCGATTATTTCAAACGCACAATGGTTCAAACCTATGACGTCACGAATCTGCTACAGCCGGGTGAGAGCAATTTGCTGAGCGCTCTGCTGGGCGATGGCTGGTTCGCCGGCCGCGTCGGGTGGTTGGGATCGCGGCAATACGCGCGGATTGCCGATCATCCTTCCTTCAACGCGCAGCTTGAAATTACTTATGCCGACGGTACGACCGAAACAATCGTCAGCGACGATTCGTGGAAGGGTGGTCCCGGCCAGATTGTCGGTTCCGATCTACAGCTTGGCGAAGTTCAGGACGCCCGCAAGGCCGTTCCCTGGGACCAGACGTCATTCGACGATTCGCAATGGCCCAACGTCACCACCGAGAAGCACGACAACATCGAGCTCGATCCCCAGCTTGGCGTGCCCGTCCGAAAGCTAATGGAGCTATCGCCGAAGAAGATCAGTCGCATCGGCGGCGTATGGATCGCCGATTTTGGCCAGAACATGGTCGGTCACGTCCGCCTGAGCGGTGCGGGCCGAGCCGGAGATCAGGTCGAAATCGAGCATGGTGAAATGCTCAACCCCGACGGCACACTTTATAACGAGAACCTCCGCCAAGCCATTTCACTCGACGAATTCACCTTTGCCGGAACCGGCAAAATCGAAACCTTCGAGCCTCACTTCACGTTCCACGGCTTCCGCTATGCGCAGATCACCGGCTATCCGGGCGAGTTAACGGCGGACAATATTCGCGGCATCGTCGTCGGTTCTGATACGCCTGATACCGGGACCATCGTTACGTCCAATGCCGACGTCAATCGGTTGGTTTCCAATATCCGCTGGGGCCAGCGCGGAAATTTCCTATCAGTTCCCACGGATTGCCCGCAGCGCGATGAGCGCATGGGGTGGATGGGCGATGCCCAGGTCTTCGCCCCGACCGCGGCGTATAACGCCGATGTCTCCAGCTTCTTCAGCAAATGGATGGTCGACGTGAATGACGGCCAACTCTCCGGCGGCCCCAACGCCGGCGCCTATTGGACCACTTCCCCTCGCGTCAGCAGCCAGGCCGCCGGTTATCCCATTTGGGGTGATGCCGGCGTCATTATCCCCTGGGTCATGTACACCGCCTATGGCGACCGCGCCTTCCTCGAACAAAACTACGACCACATGGCCAAGTGGGTCGATTTCAACCAACGGCGCTCCGACCACCTTCTGCTCGCCGGCGGCGCCGGTGACAACCTGGCGCCCCTCAACGGGGGCACCGGCCGCGGTGGGCCGGGCGCCGCCGCCGCCGCCGCCACCACCGCGGTCCTCGATACCGCATACTTCGCGCACTCGGCGCAGATCGTCTCCCGATCGGCCGCGATTCTCGGCAAGACCGGGGACGCCGCAAAGTATGACAGGCTCTATCACGACATCTGCGACGCGTTTCTAAAGGCGTACGTTCACGAGGACGGCAGCATGGTGGCCGGCACGCAGAGCACTTATGTGGTTGCCCTTTCGTTCGGCATCATTCCGAAGCGACTGCACGATGCCGTCGCCAAGCGTCTGGTCGATGATTTGACCAGCAGGGGCCACCTGACGACCGGCTTTGTGGGAGTCGGATTTCTCAACCCCACGCTGACGGCCATCGGCCGGTCGGACCTGGCATTTCAACTACTTCTGACCGACACCTATCCTTCCTGGCTCTTCACCGTGAAACAGGGCGCCACCACGGTCTGGGAGCGATGGGATGGCTATACGCCGGAGCGGGGATTCCAGGCTTCCTCCATGAATTCCTTCAACCACTATGCGTTAGGATCGATCGGCAAATGGCTCTACTCCGGAGCGGGAGGCATCGGGATCGACGAAGAACGTCCCGGCTTCAAGCATTTTTTCCTGAATCCGCAATGTTCGACGAAGTTCATCTCGTACAAGGCGACGTTCAACTCGCCCTATGGCCTGATCTCATCCGCGTGGCACGTGGAGAACGATCGGGTGACCTACGATGTGACGGTTCCCTCCAATACGACCGCGACGCTGATATTGCCCGCCACTGGAAACGATCTCAAGGCCACCGGCGCGCCGGTCGTAGCCGGTGAAAATGGCACGCGGACGCTCGCGGCCGGCACGTACGAATTCTCCTTCCCGGCGAGCAGCAGGTGATCCGCACGTGTCCTCACAACCCCCAAAACGGATCCGAACCGGCCGGCTCCGCCTCGGCCGGATCCGGACAACCTCCCACCCAGCTCGGCCAATGCTCAAGGATGTGCGTGAGCGTCTGGCAAGTCATCAAATCCGGGGCCTCTTCGGCAACTCGAACGATCATCCGCCGCCGGCGTGTCGCCAGCCAGCGCGACGGGCGATAGCGCGCTTCCAGCAGCATCGTTCGGGTCAATCCAATGCGGCTGTTGGCCGCGTGTTGCGTTCGTTTGATGCCGCGCAAAAGGGCCGTCGAACTGCGCGACGTCGGGTCGCATTTGAAGCGACAGGTGTGCGTGTAGTCCGCGATGTCCGCGAAAAACCCCAGCCGGGTCTGTATTTGTTCGGCCCGCTCCAGCCAGCGTGCGGCATCGTTCAATCGGCCCATCGCGCGAAAAATCTCCCCCAGTTCCGCCATGTTTCGGGCGCGAACCCGCATGGGAACGTTCGCCGATTCATTTTCACAAACCGGCAGGAGCAACCCGCACGCTTCTTCTTGCCGATTGGATCGCGCCCGCGCAAACGCCTTGTATCCGATGAATGGCGCCGCCTCTGCCAGCGACGCGATCCCCGCGGAATTTCCAGCGCGATCGGCCAACTCAATCCACTGCGCCAATTCCGGTCCGCCTGGAACCAGGCCGCGATGGCGGTAAATGCAAACGTGTTCGACCGCAAATTGGAATTCGGAACCTCGGGCATTGGGATGCTCGCGAGGCAAGCCCGAGCGCAGCCGTTCCCGGCGCTCGAGCGCGGCGACGGCATCGGCGGAAAATCCCCGCCGCGCCTGCACCATCGCCAGCCGAAGCATCACCGCCAACGCGGTGGCCGTGTCGCCTTCGCTCCTGGGCCGCGGCGCCGCCCGGCCCGTGGCCAAATCCCATATCGCCGCCGCCGAACACCGCAGAACCTCGTATGCCCGATCGTATTCCCCCCGCGAAAAGCAGGCGTCGAATTGGTCGCTGACAAAGAGCGGCGCGCGGAGCATTGAGATCGCGCTGGCCAGATCACGCCGCACCGGTTCCCGCGGTTTGCTGGTCCATTGGGCGTCTATTCCCAACGGATCGGATAGGTCCAGCACGCGCGATCCGTTGCGGACGTAGCTCCAGTCGCAGGCCACTTGCAACTGCCCGGTATATCGCCGCACCGCCGTCCCGCGCAAGCGGGCGCGCGTCGTTTTCGGCGGAACGAATCGCGGGTCGCCGCCGCCGTCGATATCCACCACGCGATGGCGCAGGTTTTCCTGCAACGCCGAAAATAGCCCCGGCGGGGCGATCTGCCCGAATCGAAGGTCGATCTCGCACAACTCGTTCCTCAGCGCCAGGACATCGGAAACCTGTTCCCAGCGAAGCCCGCGCTGCGCCAAACTGCCGGCCAGAAATCCAACGTGTTCCGCAAGCAAGCCCGGCTTTTTCAAAATCATCTCGGACGATATTTCAGCCGAAAGCCGCCTGCTGCGCAGATGATCGCGAAGGCTGGTCAGGCAATGGTTCCAGAGGGCAAACGATTCCGGATCGACTCCACGACGGCGGGCGTGCGCCATGAACAGCGGATACTTGGCCGACCAGTCGAACATTCCCTCGACCGCCGCGGGGCCGCGCGCCAGCAGTTCCAGCGTCTCGGCCCACCGCCGGCAGACTTCGCCCGTCCAAGGCGGCAATTCCGAATGATTCTGGTTTTGGAATGCGCACTCGAGATATTGCCGCTGAATCTCAATGAGCGTCATCCGGCGCCCGTCGACCAGCTCGGCCTGCGTTTTGAACAGTGGATCCGTGGCGAAGGCATGCAGCGCAGCCACTGGACTCTTCAGCCGGATCGTTCCCGCCGGCCGCAGACCGGCCTCGGCCATCGCGACAACCACCGCCGTCGTCGCCACGCGCAGCCACAATCCTCGCAGGCTGTTGAGTGGATCGGCACAGATCACGTGCAGCCGCCGCGAGCCGTTGCCGGCCAGCGATTCGTCCCGGGTGTTGAATATTCCCCGGTCGCTCGTTGTGCTGTCGGAAACCGATTTGCAGAAAATATGCATCCTCGGCGAAAGCGTGAACTGAATGCCCGGACACAGGGGATTCAGTCCGCCGGCGAAGCAATAAATGCGTGAAACCAAATGCGGAATCAGTTGATCCGCCATGTTCGTCCGCGTCGGCGCATGGCTGAACGACTCGTGCTGAGCCCAGGAAATTCCAGGCTGAAGGTAATCGATGCTGTGCTTGGAAATCACGATCCGGCGGGCCGGACCCTTGGAGTTAAACTCCTCCGCCAGCGAGGCGACAATCGCGTCCCCGGCGGAGGCATATCGAACCAGGTCGTCCGGCGAATCGACTTCGCACGTCGCCAACTCGAGATGCCCGCCGACGTCGCGATACAGCCGGCTTCCATTGCTCAGGAAAATCCCGCCGCCGCCCTCCATCGGCAAATACGCAAGGCGCAATCGCGCCACTCGCATCAACTCTTCGCAGGGCTCGATGCGTTCGCCCGCCGCCCGCCCCTCCGAGAGCGATACGGCGAATTCCGTCTCGATGCCAAATGGACGGCGGGTCATGCGGTTGGCCGCTATTGCCCGCCATCCTGCCGGCTGGCACGCAGCAACCGCTGCGAATCGCCGGACAAAATGTGGTCGATCGCATCCAGCCCAGTGCGCAGCAATTGGCCGGCCTGGTCCCGCAGGGGCTGCAAGTCCACGCGCGGCCCTTCCCCGGCGTCCGGACCACCGATACCGGAATTTCGGATCGATTCAATAGTTTGTAGCGCTTCCATACCATTCTCCTTGTTCGTAACAACTTGACTGCGCCACGGCCGATGGCGGAACGTCCGCCCGGGCGCCCAACTCATCAAGAACCTCAATAAGCGATTTGCCGTCGGTAAGAACCCGCTCCATCTTTTCCCGAGTCATGCCCAACGGATCGGGCATCTCCAGCGTGCGAAACGCCGGGGCCGCGAATCCCCCGCGTTCCAATCGGAATCGGATTCGATCCCAGTCCATCGACTCAACCTGGTCGCCAAATCGCCGAAGCAGCATCGCGCGCGTCCAGGCGCGGCTGTCCTGGGGCGGCTCGGTCGTCGCCCGCAGTATTTCCTCTTCGGGCACAATCCGCTGCGTTGAGCCCGCTCTTTCGAAGGCCCAGAAAAGCCCGTCGTCCGGATTGAGACTGGAGTAACACATATCCAGGCATTTCACTTCCGGTGAATCCCACGTGAGCCGCGGCTTCCGCTCCATTGCCCCGCGAATCGCCAGCAACTTCAGCACCCAGTCCAATCGCCCGGCCAGGGCGTGGAAATCGCCGCTTTTTAGTTTCATCAGCGTGTCTTCCCAGAGCGACATGATGCTCGGCGCATCCGCCAGATCGCATTCTCCGCACTCCACGAATTGCCGGGCCTCTTGCAAAAAACGCATTTGCAATTCCACGGCCGTAAGCTCCTCGCCCAGCATCGTGCGGCATCGCCGCGTCAGCGTAACGTCGTGTCCCCATGCACGCAGGGCATCGACCGGATCGTCCAGGATCAGCTTCAGATTGACGCGCCCCGACGCGATCATGCCCAGGACGATCTGCATCACGCCGAATTTCAGATAGTTCGCGACGTGGCACAGCGCCGCGTCGTAAAAAATGACGTGCAGCCGGGCCCACGGACTGCTTTCCCGGCCACAGAGCGCTTCGTCTCTCAGATTCACCAGCGGACGATTGAAGGTGGTCTGCGTTCCGCACACGCATTGCATGAAATCGCCGCGCTGGGTGATCTGATATTCCACCGCCGGCTCGTTGTTCTCGCTGCCCGCTTTTCCCTGTCCGGTGAAGACGATGCTCGAAACCTGGTACGACGCCAGGAACGACAGATAATGGATTTTGTGCGACGCGATGTCATCGAACGTCGAGCGCGGGATGAGAAAATTGGTGTGGGCGCCCCAGGACGCGGAGCGGCCGTCCGAATTACTCGCCATCACCTGGAGTTGCCGCCCGTGCAGGCGAAGTTTTTCGTTGGCGGAAGCCTGCGCGCCGGCGGCCAGACGCAGCATGGCATGGTGATACTTGACAAAATCGTACGCCGATCGAATCTCGGGAATTGCGATTTCGGCGTGCGACATGTCGATATATACGGAGGCACCGGCCAGCGTGAATTTGCGGCACCAATCCTGCGGATTGATCGCGTTTTTCCGGTCGGAAGCGGGGCGATCCCACGCGCCGTAAGTGCGAAACAGGGCGTTGTCGCGATAGACGCCCGGATAATCGCGGTTATCCTTCCAAGCCGGTTCGGCCCTGCTTTCCGCCGGAATACCGTCGAATTCGGCCAGCAGCATGCGTGCCGCTTCCGTGGCCGTGTCCCGTTCGTCGCCGCGACCGAGTATGAAATTGCAGAACTCCAGGTCACCGCCCCCAAGGGGCGGACAAAGTGCGGTCGTCGCCGACTTCGCGTTATCCGTTGATCTGCTCATCAGACGCTCCGTTGCTGAGGAATCGGTGCGGCCGCGACACCCGGCGGACGATCGGCTCAACCGCCACCACGTCCACGTCCTGCCGAAGGTCGCCCAAGTACTGATGGATGTTTGTTCGCGTCAGCGCTGCCGCGAGGCTTTCAATCGTGCTGGCGGCGGCGTCTTCGATATCGGCGAGGCGCAAACCCGGCTCGCCGCCGCGAACTTCGCGATATGCCGCCGCCTGTTTCGCAGCGCGGGAAATTGTTTCAATGCACCGGCCGCTGGCCAGTTCTCGCGCGTAAACCACTCGCTGCGTGTTGTCGCGAAAACGCACGGTGCAAAGCGCACTGGCGTTCTGGCTGTACATCAGCGAGATCGCCCGCTCGATCATTTCCAGCCGGGTTTTCGTGGCAAGCTCTCCGTTAGGATTGAATGGGAGATCCGCGGGAAGGTGAATTTGAAAGATTTCTCGAGCCGCCCGCAGATCGGGCCGCGGAACCCGGATCTGCACCTGCATCCTCTCGACCAGAGCCGGATCGAGCATTTCGATTTTGTTGGTGGCCGCGATCAACGCGGTGGGGGGGTCGCCGTCAGCGCGATCGGTCTCAAATCCCGAGATCTCGGCGAGCAAAGATGCCAAAAATTTGTCTCCGTGGAACCCCGCGACTCCGGCCGAGCCGCGCGCCCGGCCGATCGATTCCACTTCGTCCAGGAACAGCAGTCCAAAGTTTTTCGCAGCCCGCAGGGCCTGAAAGCATTGCCGAATTCTCTGCTGCGTTACCCCGACGAAGGGGTCCTCAAACGCCGATGGCTTCACCACCAGAATGCTGCACTGCCGGCCAAGCATGCGCTGGACTTCCGCGCCCGCGATTTTGGCCAACATGGTTTTGCCCACGCCCGGCGGTCCGGCGAGAAGAATCGTCCGCTGGCCGCCGAGCCGGTATCGCCTGGCCACGTCCGGGGCGGCCAGCGCCAATTTCAGCACCGAAATCATCTGGTCGCGCACCGCCGACAGCCCGCCGACGCGATTCAGCGGAATATCCGGAATCGATTCCAGCCGGAATTCCAGCCCGTCGTCGCGCGTCAGCCGCTCGAATGCCAAACCCGCATTGCGGTCCCAACGGACCGGATCGCCGGCGTGCCACGGCTCGCCGCGAATCGGCCCGGCGATTCCGATCACGCGCTGATCGCTTCCGCAGCGCACCTGCAATCGATGCCCTTCCAGCACCCGCTCGACAATCGCCAGTTCCCCCACCGGCGGCGGAGGGGCCGGCGATTTGCCGATGACGACCGACATATCCGAGTTCAGCAGGACCTCGTCCCCGATCGCAAGCGATTTCTCGTCCACCTCAATCGCCATCGGCACGTGGCGGCGGCTGTTGCCATGCTGCACCACGGCGCCGGCGACGGTTTCTTCCTCGGAATCCTCCGGCGCCGAAAGCCGTGTCGGACCCAGATACACCGCCGGATACGCCGGCGGGGCAACCAACCTGCTCAGGACCATCCCCAGTTCCTCTTGCGCGTGCTTGGCGCTGGCCAGACCGTTACGCAGCACGTCGATCTGGTCGAACAAACACATGTCAAGCTGCTGGCTCATCTGCCCAGAACGTTGCCGGGTTGCCGACAACAATTTCGCCTTATCCTGAGGCGAGGAGACGATCGAACCAATACTTTCGAGCAAGTCCTGCACCTGGCGCGAGACTTTGGAATCGTCAGGTTCGCTATCGTGGCCGTTGGCCTTTTTTTGCGTGTTTTCAACGGTCGCCATTTTCACTTCCTCCCACGGCGGCCAATACGCCGCCGTAAATTTGCCGCCCGCGCACAGTCGCGGATGGCATATACATGACATGGAACGCCCGCTGGACGATCAGTCCCCGCCTCCAACCGAACACGGCCGGGACGAGCGATCCATTTCGGTCGCTGATCAGCAATCCCAGGTGCTGGGGAAGGCAGAATACCGTTCTATGAAGCGCGCAATCGGCGGAGCTGAAAAAGATTCCCGCCAATTCGCATTTCGCGCGTTTGGCGGCGTCACATTGTCGTACCCGGCAAAAGTCGGGATGCAGATGAATCCAGCCGCAAAACTGCTCGCCGCGATCCCGAAGACGCATCGCCGCTCTCGCCGCCGCCCAGGTCTCCGCAGTGAACGTCAACTTGGTAAATTGCTGGACGGTATGCTCCGCCGGCACCTGGGCCGTGATCTCGATGAAAACAAGCTCGCGGTCGAGGGTGTCCCGATGCAGCCTGCCCAGCAGGATTCCGCCGACCTCGACGTTGCCGGCCGCGGCGCACATTTCCTTTGCCTGGTTGAGGGCCTCGCTGGACAGGAAAACGGGAGCGTCTCCGTCAACCGATTGCCCGACCGCGACCGAGTTTGCGCGAAACTGCGCGATCGGCGTATCCAGGATTTCCACCGGCTGCGGGATTTCCTCAATCGTGGCCGTGGATGTGTCGGATCCAGGCGCCGACACGGCGAACGCCATCACCTTGAAGTAGAACACGTCCCCATCACGCAGCCGCCCGGCGGAAACGTATCTCGTTGAAGCACTGCGTGCGTCCTGATGGAAATAGGTTTTGGGAAAATCGACGCTAAACGTCTGCCCATCGCCGCCACGGATGCACCCCCGTATTCCGCGGACATACGGTCCACGCGCCCGATCCTCCCAAATTGGCTCGAAATCGACTGCCGTGGCGGTCATCGGCGGCACTTTTTGCAGGCGGATCGCTTCAAATCTCGCCCATTCGCGCGCCGGCACCCAGTCCGGCACAAACGGATCCGAGCCCAGGGCAGTGCCATTGGCGTCGAATATTTCCAGAACGAATTGGCAATGCGTTCGATCCGGCATAAAAGGTCCACGAACAAATCGCTTCAGTGCAAATCCCCCCGGCGGCTCCGCCGGCGCCCTTCCCTCTGGCGCCGGTCGGAACCGCTCCACCGACCTCAACCGGCATCGATGTTAGGTGACACCAGAACTTCATCCTCGTCTTGCAAAACGCTGTCGGCGTCTTCGCTGGCGTGCAAATGACGGCCTTGACGCTCGAGCCGTAGCGAATAGGACACTTCCCGCCCGTCCACAACGGCGGGCAATCCCATGGTCGGCAAAAGCCGATCGATAAGCTGGGCGATGGTTTCTTCACCGACGTCGCGCAGACGAACAATGCGCTGGCCGGTCACGTCGGTCGCCCGAATCGTCAAACGCGAGCGGGTTTTCGGCGGTGCAACAGTGGCAACCATAAACAATCTCCTTTCAAGCAAGACACTTATGAAACCCCCGGGCCAACGAAGCCCGGAAATCGAATGCGTAAAAATTCCCTTGCCAGGTCGGCGTCGCGATAAAGCGCCGCTATCTCGGGTCCGCATAGGCGTACGGCTATCGACATCCCAGATAACGCTTGTCCAAGTTCCCAGGCGGAAGCGCGCGGTAACAGCGATTCAAACACCAAGCTCGTCTGGCCATCGGCCACGGCGGCGGGGCGGACCAAGCGGATTTGGGTGGCAACGTGTAACAGCAGCGCCGCGACGGCCGTGGATTTCGGCTGCGGAGGCGGGGCGTCGTCGCGCACCAGTTCCGCCATACAATGCAGAATCCCGCTCCGAACGCTGATGACCGCCGAAAACGGAATCGCCGCCGCCTGCATGCCCGTCCCGTGTCGGTTGGCTTCCAGCCGGACGACGGCCGAATCCTCGCGGCGCGTGTATTCCCAGCCCGCTTCTTCACATAAAGCGGCAGGATCAACGGCAGGATCGGCGGCCTCTTCCGTCCACTGCGAATCAAGCGCGGTCATATCGGCGAGGAGACGGCCAATGCGATCGTCGGCATCAAAGACGTTTTCGAGCACGATTTCACCGATGAGCACGATTCGCCGCCCGGTGGACAATCCCAGCCGCACTCCCGGACCCGCTGAGCCATTACGGGTGAGAATTTCCCAAAATCCATCCAGCGGCCATTGCGGGCCCACCAAGGGTGCGTCCAAACGAAGGATGCCATCCTCGATTCGCACCCGGCCCGTGGAGACTTGGTCGCAGTCCAGGGTTATTTCCCATAACGAGGGTCCCAACCGGCGGCCGAGCACGCCGAGACGTGCCAGCGCGGCGACGGCCTGGTCCTCGCGGGCGCCTGTTTCACCAGGGATTTCAGTTGCACAAGTCATGCCGCACCTGCTTTCGCAACGATTGCGCGGCGTTTCAGCGGACGATTATCAACCGGATAAAGAGCCCGATTGGCCGGATCACGCGCCCATTGCGCTGCGGCAGGATTTAACGGGTCGTGAGTGGACATTCGCTGCCACGAAAACAGCTCGTAAAGCGCGAAACAAAGGTCGACCAGCGGCATTCCCGGCGTAATATTCGCGATGCAAACGACGGGAACCATCTCCGCGACGTTCGGGTGCCAGATCCGCGGCGTCAGCAACGTCAGCATTCGTGCGACATTTGGCGGCGCGACCAGATAATCGGGCGCAAACCAGACTCCGACTGAGAATCGGTCTGCAACGCGAACGCCCGAGCCATCGCGAACAAACCCCTTGCATCTGAACTCGGCGATAAAACGGTCGGGTGCAAATCCTGGCGGCGCCGGCAGCGGTTCGATTTGAACGATGTCGCTCTCGGCCACGAACTGCGTGGCGTTTTCGAGGTTCCACCGCAAAAACCTCTGGAGGATGGGGTCCGCGGCGCCTTGTACCGATTGGATTTCAGCCCGCATGGCATTGCCTCAAAAGAGTACATAGATAATGAATTTTTCCTCGGCTGACGAAGAAAAATCTTGTCTCAGCAATCTAGAAAACTTAAACCGCGCATTTGCATTGTCTTAACCCGTCAACAAAAACTTTCGTTCTCACCGCGCCTCGTGGGATCACACTCAATTGAGCGTGCGGCCAAGTTGTAATTGATACCGTTGCACATCGTCGCCGGTGTGGATCGCCACGATATCGCCGCTGAGGATTCCCGCGTCTCGAAGCGGTGCGCAAATCTCGCGCTTCGCAAGCGTTTCCCGCGAGACCGTCTGTATTTGGTCGAAACCGATGGGAACCATCTCCCGACCGCAATAAGGGCAGATTTGAAGGCGGCGGCCGAGCCGGCTTTCAAGCCGAAGCACCGGCCGCCGCCGCGAGCACCCCTTGCATGCCAGCGTCCGAACGAAAGAGCCGCACTCGACGCTTACCGAGTCTCCATGCGTCCTGGTCAGCAAATCCTCGAACGTGCAATGATCCCGCAATTTTAGCGTCGAAACGTCCCAAGCCTCGTGCCGACAGCGGCAAGAAGGGTTGCGCTCGAACCGCGTGACGTGAAGTCTGTACGGCAGCAGACCCAGCGTCACCTGTTTGCCGACCAAGACTTCTTCCCAACGGCCTTCCAGAACTTTTTCGAGTTCGATCGACTGTAAACTGGCCGCGAGATTTCCCAACGCCAATGGAACATTGTTCGCGCCATGGCCGTTTCCGTTGCGTTGGCAAGGGAATACGGCGTCCAACAGCCTGTAATCCTCGTCCGACCAAGCACACTGTAAACAGGGCTGGGCGCGCCCCGGACGATAAACGTTGACCCTCGCTAGCATCGTCGATGGGTCAACTCCCGCGTCGATATAATCAACCCGCAAGTATTGCGCCGCCTGATTGAGAAACCGCCTGGCGCCTCGATTGTCGAGGCATCCAAGAAACGCATGGGCCCGCCGCAGCAGCCCCAACGGCACGGCTTCAACCGCGGCGCGAATGGCCTGAATTTTCATCCGCGGATTGATTTGGCGCATTTTCCGCGCCAGCACGGACGCTTTACCTCGTCCCAGCTCTCCCGGTAGAACGTTCTGGCCCTGGTAATTCCGCGCCTCGTAAACGTCCGGATCGATAATGACCGCGGAATCGACCCGCCCGCCGCGGGCGACCATTAGCCCCAGGGCCGATCCAACCGCGCCGGCGCCGACGAGCGCGACGCGGCGATGTTTGCCCTTTCGCACGTAATTCTTTGCATTTGCGCCCATTGTTTTCTCCCGGAATTCGCGGCAGGGGCTAAAGATTCTCCGGCGTCCAACTCAGTTCGGTGGCTGGGTCGGTGCTCTGTTTGCAAACAGTGCATTGTGGACCGTACGTCCAACAAGACGGCGAATCCGCCGGACTGTGATACGGTGCTCCGCAGTGCGGACAACATACGACAGCCGGGTCGCCGTCGGCGACCGGCAGTCGGCAGCGGGCGCAAAAGACCTCTGTGGCGCCCTGGGCGCGTTGAAATGGCCGAATCGTCGCCAATCGCTCGGCCGAATAGATCAACCGGACGTGGCTTTCCCGCTCGTCAAACGGCCAGCAGACGATCTCATCGCGATCCGCCAGGATGCGAAGCGCGCAGGGCAAACCATTGGCTGATGCCGGAATTTCCGGGGCAAAAAGGGCCGCCCACCCCTGTCCGCATCGCTGAAGCCGCATCCGTCCGGCGCCCGCAACCGGCTCCAAATAATCGCGGTTCATCTCATCCAATGAACACTGGGACCAATTCCCACCATTTTTAGAAATCCAGAGATATGGCATCGCTCGCTCCGAATTCTCTCGCGTCTCACGAAGCTCGGGTCATTACTGCCTCACATCACGGCCGCTTATGAAAATCGCCGCCTCAGTGAGTGGCGATGGCGCATTCCCATTTCCGCGCCAGCCGTGTTTGGCCTTCAGGGGCCGTTTGAATGAAGTATTTATTCACGCCGACCGCGGCAAACTTGCGTCTCAATCGATGCACGAGATTGCGCAGGTTTCCCGGCGAAAACCGCCGGTTCAACAGCGTTTGCAGGCGCGAGCTCAATTCCTGATTCCGTTTGAACGGAACGAGATTGCCGTTGCAGGGCGGAGCCATGTCGGGCATGGATCCGATTTCCGGATCAGCCAGCAGCGATAGGAGCTTGGCAAGCGTGACGCTCAACTCAACTTCGATGCCGTCGATGCTGACGGTCGCCGAACCATCCGCATTGGAATCCAGTTTGAAATCGGTCACACCGGATTGAGCCGCGCGTTCCAGCACCCTGTCCGCATCAGTCTTGCGTTTGCGGCGTTTGGATTTCTCCAGAGGAAGACCGCTGCGTTGTCTGGCTTTGAGCAGCATCGCCAGGAGCGCTGCGGGGGCGAGTTCCGGAGGCAAATGGGATTTTCCCGGAGCGTTCAGGATGTCGCTGGCCCTGATGAGCCAGGTCTGAATTTCGTTTAGATGCCGTTCGAGATTTTCAAGATGTTCGAGGTCCTGAAGTGCTTCCAGCAAAATGAGTTGCAACAATTCGAACAGGCGTCGGAAAATCTCCAGATTATGGCTATTCGGCTCAAAAGTGTAAAAGTTGTCGCTCATGATCAGCCTCCTTATGCTGAATCCGATTATGTCAGTAAGGCCCCGGGGCTTCGGTGAGCCGGAGCCTGTACTAGGCAATTTCTGCCACGGGTCATTGAGTTGGTTGAGATTCCGAAATGTCAGTCCGTGCTCGCGAACGAAAAGTTCTGGTCGTCCTCCGTGCGTTGCGCATGTCGCACCTCCACAACTGGTTTCTTTTTCGTCCCGCCGTTTCCGCCCGAGCGTCCTACTCAATTCAGCGGCGAGAATTTACCGAGGACTTTATCGCGTCAAAGATGAACGTCAACGAAATTCTTTGGTTCGTCGGCCAACCTTCAAGGCGCGAAATTTGTTCTTTGGTCCAATATATGGCGCGGAAGGCACGTTCAACGACCGTTACGCGCACTTTACTTCACAAGAGAGCGCGCAGAATGATAGTTTCGTTGCCGATAAAAAAAATGCTTTTTTCTTAGGTTCCGCCAAACGTCATCTTTATAATGTAGTCCTCGTCGCAGTAACGGCTGGATCGGAGGAAAGGGCTGTGAAAATCAAATTTCGGTTGGCGGACGTGCTGGCGCAGTACAAATTGGATCGCCGTGGTTACAAGAAGGAAATCGCAGACGTCATGCACTATGGCCAACGCAAGGTGAACGAGCTTCTCAGCGGCAAGCCCGTGAGTCTGTGTTTTGAAAAACTGGAACAGCTCGTCACCTGGTTGGTCAATCAAGGCGTAAGTCCGGATGAGCTGCCGGGCAATCTGTTCGGACGGGATGATTTGTGGGACCGCGTGCGTCAAGCCGTGCGCGTGCAAATCGTCCTCGGCAAAACACTGGTGCCGTGGGCGAACGACAGCATGAGCGAAATGGTCGCCACCCACGATCTGGAGGTCGCGGCCAAAATCGTGCAGGAACTGACTCTTCGGTCGCACCGCTCCATTGATCTTGCGTTTGAGAACGTGGGGATCCAATACTCCGCCAAGGGTGATGTGCCGGCGGAGTATCGCGCTCATGCCGTTGGGCTGTTTGCCGACATGCGCAAGCGCCAGGTTCAGGATCCCCCCAAGCCATCGGTCACTTTTTCCGTCGCATCGCAACGCAAGAATTTGATGGTTGAACTGCTAATCGCGTCGTGCTTCGGATGCGATCCGTTTCGGCCACCCCCATCGGGGCATCCCGTGCCGTTCTATTTGATGTACCGCGACGGGGTTCCGAACCTTCCGAGTTGTTTCGGCGGCCGCGCACCGCCCAGGATTTCCGGCGCAAGTCCAGGGCCAGGAATATATTATCGCACAGAAGCCGGCTGGCGGTTTTTGCCTAACAAGGACTCCATGGCGGATGCCGGGGTTGTGTTCATTACGTTTCAGGAGAACACCGAAGCCATGGAAGTGGCGTTATTTGGCTTTTCCAGCGCCGCCACGTTGGCGGTAGGCCGTCATTTCTTCAAACGGACCGACGTATTCTGGCCTCCGGTCGCGACCTTGGCCGGACGACAGGTGGGCGCATATATTTGCGGGCTGAATTGGCCGAAAGGGTCCACCGATGCGGATTGCGAGGTGATACCCTTGTCCAAAAAAGTTCTCGAGACACACTAAGCCCGCCCCAGCGCGCCAGCTAGGTCTGTCAGCCATGTCTAAAACTCGTTCGTCGGCCAAGGTTCCCGTGGGAAATCTCCAAGTGAGCCATTTCCTCAGAGGGGTCCAACTCATCTTATTGGGCGCCAGCATGCTTGTTGCCGAAGGATGCATCGGCATTCCGCCGGCGCAAAACGTACCGGCTCCTGGTGTGGCAGCGAACGACAGCCATTTTAAGAACGACGATTTCCAGGATAAGCCAAAGACCGAGTTGTATCTTCGCATGGCCAATGAAGTGGAATCGAATCTCCGGCTTGAGATTCTGGACAAATGGTTCCCCGTCGCGTTCGATGGCGGGGGAGGCAGCTTCTTTCAGGATTACAACGTGGACTGGTCGCGCGGGGATGGCGGGTCCAAGGGAATCGTTTACGAATCCCGATTGACCTGGACCGCCGCCGAGGCGGCCGTGCGGTTCCCGGCGAAGGCCGAGATGTATCTTGTGCAGTCACGACACGGCCTGGCATTCCTGGCGGAGAAGATGTGGGACCGCCAGCGGGGTGGGTTTTTCTGGGCGGTCGACGATTCCGGCAATCCCGCCGGCGCCGACGGCGCCGAAAAGGTAGCCTACGGCAACGCGTTTGGGATCTTCGCCGCGGCCACGAATTACAAGGTCACGCGCGATCCGGTGGCATTGGACTTGGCCGAAAGGGCCTTCCGTTGGTACGACCAACACGGGCACGACCAGAAAAACGGAGGGTATCTGGAAACGGCCCCCGATGGCTCAAAATCGGCGGCCGAACTTATCGCCCCGGGTGTGAATCCCGTCGGAGTCCGCACTGATGAGAAATCGATGAACACCAGCATCCACCTGCTGGAAGCACTGACCGCCCTGTATGAGGTCTGGCCCGATCCAACGGTGAAAGCGCGACTGAACGAGATGTTCGAGATTGTGCGCGACAGGATTTATGCCGAGCCGGGCTACCTGATTCAGTTCTTCAGCGCAAACTGGCAGCCACGCCAATCCGGCGATTCTTATGGGCACGATGTTGAGACTGCATACTTATTGACGGAAGCCGCCGCCGCCCTGGGGATTCCACGGGACGCCAGGACTTGGACGGAGGCCCGGCGGCTGGTTGACCATGCGCTGCAATATGGCCTTAATTCCGAGCACGGCGGCTTGTACAACTCGGGCGGAATCGCCGGCGGAGATTACGTCGCCCAGCGGGAATGGTGGGTCCAGGCCGAGTGGCTCAACGCACTTTTGCTGATGCACGAACGCTACGGCCGCGAGACGCCTCAATATTGGGACGCGTTTGTCCGGCAATGGAACTGGATCAACCAATACGAAATCGACAAAATCCACGGCGGTTGGTATCCGCGCCTTTATAACGACAACCGTCCGGTTCCATTTCCCAAGAGCAATGCCTGGACCGATTGTTACCATCAGGCGCGGGCGATGCTCAACGTCTCGGCAAGGCTGCGCAAGCTCGCCGCGGCAGGCTTCCCCTCCGACGCAAAGTAGTCCGCGGAATTTCAGGAAATCCCGATCGGAATTCCGAAGACGAACACCGGGACGCAGCCGTTTTCCGAAATGGGCCCGACAAGATTCGAACTTGTGACCTCGTCCTTATCAGGGACGCGCTCTAACCAACTGAGCTACGAGCCCGCGCTTTTCGGGGGAAAAGGATTCTAAGACCCGGACAATCCCTGTCAATCTCGCCTGACCACAGCCGCTTGACCGGACGGCATTGCCTTTGAATGATGGTCGTCTTGCCGGGAGGCGCGTATGGCGAGTTTTTCAGTCGTGATTGTGACGGCCGTCCCCAGCGGGCTGGGCGCCGATGGGGCCGGGGGGTTCGTGAAGATCGACGGACGCGAATGCCTGCTCCGCGCCGTCGAGATGTTCCTCAATCGGGATGGCGTCAAGCAAATCCAATTGGTCGTCGCGGACGATCAGTTCGAGGAAGCCAAGCGGAAATTCGGCGGGCACCTGAGTTTCTCCGGGGCCAAGCTGGTCGTCGCGGGAAAACAGTGGATGGATCAACTCGCCGCCGTCGCCGACAAAATCTCCGCCGACGCCACGCACGTCATTATTCACGACGCCGCCAGGCCGGCCGTGGCGTACAACGATCTGGACGCCCTGGCAGCCGAGGCCGAGAAGCATCCGATCGTCGTCATGACCACCTCCGTTCGCGGCGGAGTCATCGAGACCGAGGAATCCGGCAAGCCGATCGCGTTGCGCTCGGGACAAAGATTTCAGCAGGTGGTCACGCCCTGGGTTTTTCGCAAAGACAAATTCCTCGAGATGGCCAAGAACCGGCGCGACCCGGCGGCAGGGGAGATGTGGCTCCTCCGCTCCTCGCCCCTGAACGTCCGTTTGAGCCAGGCGGCAGACGTCTCCATGGTCAAGGCGATGATTTCCCTGCTGCCCAAACCCAGGATCAAGGCCTCCGACAATCCGTTTGAAGAAGCGCAGTGGTGAGCACCTCGAAGCGTGGTGAGCACGTCAAAGCAATGAAGGGAACGACCAACGATGTTGAAAGCGGCGATTTTCCCGGTGATTCTGCTGACGATTTCCAATACTTTCATGACCATCGCCTGGTACGGGCATCTTAAATTCGAGCGCACGGCCCTGTGGAAGGTCGTCCTGGCGAGTTGGCTGATAGCGTTTTTCGAGTATTGCTTTCAAGTGCCCGCCAATCGTCTCGGCAACGAGGGCGGCTTGACCGGCTACCAGCTCAAGATGATTCAGGAAGTCATCACGCTCGCGGTGTTCTGCCTCTTCGCGTTTGTTTATCTCGGCGAAAGATTGCGTTGGAATTATTTCGCCGGATTCGCCTGCGTTTTGCTGGGCGTCTTCTTCGTCTTCCACAAGTGGACGGCCTAGATCGAGCGGGCCGTCGGCTTGACTGGCGGGCGATGTCCGATAGATTGAGGCCAGTTACGGGGCCATAGTGAAATGGGATCACGCCACCATGGCATGGTGGAGTTTGGGGTTCAAATCCCCATGGCTCCATTTTTCCCGCTCCTGCGGGAAAAATAGAGCAGTGGAACAGTAGAACGTAGAGAATAGAGCAAAAGGGCTCGACGTCGGACGACTTCACTGCGGTCTACAATCTTCCGCCACTCTCATCAACTGATTAAATCAATCAGGAGACACCATGCGATCTTTCGAATCCTCGTTCCTCGGATTCCACAGGACAATTTTCGTGTCGATCGCGTTGGCTCTGGGCGCCAGCCCGCGATGCGGCGCTCAGGCCACCCAGCCCACGCGGTCCAGTCCTGCGCCGCTGATGGCGATTCTGAATCGGTTCACCGCGCCGGACGTGCCGGAACTGGGGTCGGGTGAAACACCCGTCAAACCACTCTCGCCTGGCAAACCCGCACCGGCCGGATTGCCCGGTAACGGCCTTGCGCAGCACCCGATGCTTTACATCGGCGAGGGCTACAACAAGATGTTCCTGATCAATGACGGAAAGATCATCTGGACTTATTCCACCGGAGGCGGCTGGGAATACGACGATGTATGGATGCTCTCCAATGGCAACATTCTCTTTTCCCGGATGCAATACGTCGCCGAGGTCACGCCCAAGAAGCAGGTTGTCTGGAAGTACGATGCGCCCAATGGAGGCGAAATCCATTGCTGCCAGCCCATCGGCCTGGACAAGGTGCTGTTCATTCAGAACGGCACGCCGCCAAAGCTCCTGGTCGTGAATGTCAAGACGGGCGCGGCAGAGGTCGAGCACGATTTGCCGTTCAGACCAACCAGCGGAGTCCATGGACAGTTTCGCCGTGTTCGATACACCGACAAGGGAACCTACCTGGTGCCATTCTTGTCAATGAATCAAGTGGTCGAGTACGACAAGGATTTCAACGAGATCTGGAAATACCAGGTCAATAGGCCGTGGGCGGCCATCCGCCTGCGGAACGGCAATACGCTGATCACAAATGAAAGGGACCGCGACACCCTCGAGGTGACGCCGGACAAGAAGATTGTGTGGGAGCTGAAGCCGATCGATCTTCCAGAGAGTCTGCGCTACAGCGACACGCAGTCCTGTACGCGACTGGCAAATGGTAACACGATCATCTGTTCTCGCGGTGGCGGCGGGAAGCCACAACTGGTCGAGGTTACTCCCGATAAGACGGCGGTTTGGGTTCTTCAGGACTGGATTGACGTTGGCCCCGCAACAGCCGTTCAAATTCTGGATGATCCCGGCGTCCCGGAGAACCCCGGAGACTCGCAGCATTGAGACGTTCGAACTCGTCCACAGCGAACACCGCGATAAATCTCGCCGAAGGCAATGGACTCCAAAGCTCGGTATCCTGCGCAAAATTGTCGACGACGTTCCGTGGCGGAGGTCGGTATGGGAAATCCGGGTGAGCTCACCATGCCAAAGCACGCATTACTGGCTGCGTTGCCGGTGCTTTTGACACTGATTTTGTCGGTGGCCATCGTAGTCGCGTATCTCGAATTGTCCGCCGATCAGACGCCACTCATAACCGCATCGACTTCCCCGTCGATCAATCTTCCCATCCCATTGGCCAATTTCACGACCGTGACGGAGGCGGACGAGGTCTTTGCTTCCATCAGCGCCAATTATCCTGACATTGTGGCTCACGCGCACAAAGCGGTGCTGGTGCGATTCCATACCGGCGCTCATATGCACCGCAACGGCCCTGGGGGGAAGGGACCCATGCCTGGGGCCTATTCGCCAATCGTCCAGTGGTGCCATCCGGGTGGCGGCATCGGACTTTGGGGCATTTATGAAAACTGGAGCAGCGGCAGATACGTTGCCGTTTACCGTCTTCGGCCGCTGGACGGTTGGAACGGAGTCGAATCGTGTACCTTGGAGATTCAAAGCAACGCCGGCAACAACCTCATTGCCTCGTATGTCCCCAAGCCGGCGGAGTTGAAACCCGCGCAATGGTTGAATGTGCCGGTGGCATTCACGCTTGGGCAGCGAACACAGATCGAGTTCCGTTTTTGGGCGGGCACGAATGGATTCGCGGTGGACCGGATTTATCTGTTCCGGTTGCCGTGATCGCGAACGGCCGAACAATTGCTTCATGAACGCTGGGTGAACCGCGTCATACGGTAAGGAATGCGGTTGTCCGACTCACCCGGCGGCACATGAGCGTGAATCCTCTCGTCTTTACAGAACTTTCACGGAATCCTGTCGCTTCGCAATCGCGGTCTTTACATTTCTGCGTTCAAATCCTAACGAGATGTGAGAGGGCGCCGGCGCGTCGCCGGCCAAGTCGGCGTTAGAATTTTTGAATCCTTATCCATACACGAGGATTAACGCTAACGCCCGACGTTGAGAATACTCAAGTCTTGAGCCTCGGCTGCCGGATCGGTCAGGGCTGATCGGCGGCGGACGGATTCTTCGTTCAACGAGGCAAGGGCAACGCGGCCGGGAAAGCCGCGCAGTGAAGGAGTCACCATGCATCGGACGCGGTCCAGGGGTTTCACTCTAGTCGAACTTCTTGTTGTTATTGGGATTATCGCAGTTTTAATTGGGATTCTCTTGCCGGCGCTCAGCCGGGCGCGCGAAGCGGCCAACCAAGTCAAATGTGCCAGCAATCTCCGAAGCATCGGGCAGGGGTTGGCGCAATACCTGGTCGATTACGGAGGATTCTATCCAGCCGCCTACAACTATGTCGGCATGAATCTGGATTTTCCCGCTGGGATTGAGAACACGGCGAACAACCCCAGTGGGAAATACGAGGGATATCTTCAATGGTCGAGTTTTATCTATGGTAGAAGAGATCTCGGGTTGAAGTATCCAGACGCCTTCCTGACGACTCTGGGATGGGAGGCGTTCCAATGCCCATCTATTAATAATGGCGGATTGCCGGCGACCGATCCGGGCCCGGCTAACATGGAGCCCGGCCAAAACCTGGATCCCGCCGAGGGTTCCACCGCCGGCCCCGGCGCCCCCTATGTGGATTATCAGGCGCCCCGTATGGCCTACACAGCCAACGAAGCAATCATGGGCCGCAATAAGTATATCCTCGGTTTTCAGGGTTGTACGCGAACCTACAAGTGGGTTCGGGCCAGCCAGATTCTGCACAGTGCGGCAACCATCGCGGTCACGGAATTCAACCAGGATTGGCACGTCGTGTCCGACGTTTCGGACGACGGCTCGGGAACCGTCGTTTGCAAGAGTCACCGACCAGTATGTCCCTACGTCGCCCTCCAAGGCCAGTTTTCATATCCCAGCCCAGGCGCCTACAAGGTGGATCTGGCGCAATCGGGGGGTGTTGGCATAAGACAAGAGGGCCAACCGCAATTAAGCCGCGTCAATAAGACTATGCTGAACGTTCTGAATCCTTACCCGCATTGGACTGGCGGAGTTTATCAAACCGTCTCTTCTTTGGAATGGGTTGGCCGCAATCACGGCCAATTCAAGCTAGTCAACGGTATGGATATGCGGACCACCAATTTCCTCTATTGTGACGGACACGTGGAGAACAAGAGTATCTATGACACGCTGAATCCGTGGGAATGGGGAGACTGGATGTATAGCCTGAATCCGGGCCAAGACATCGCTATCCCCTCGAATTGAACTTTGGCGCGCGGAAGTTCGGAGGATTTGGAGAAATGAACTTCGTCGGGCGTCATAGCGTGACGCTTTTGATTTGAAAAATTTAGGGGCCGTCGGCCTCTTGGAATAGTCGCCGTGGAGACTGCGCGCATGTGGTGCGCCGCCCATGGCTCGGGAACGCCCCACTCGATGGGGCCTAGCTACAGGGAGAGAACCATGCATTCCAATGGCGTAAGCACACGTCGGATGAGAATTTTAGCTGCGGCATCGGCCGCGTCCCTCGCGCTGGTTTCCAGCGCGTTGGCTGGTACAACCGGCACGGATGTGACAATTTCCGCGTCCGGTTCGACGGCGTTGAAAAATTGGCTCGTCGCCAATACCCAGACCTTTACTGAGGTACAGCCTGTTGTCACCGATCCAACCAACGCCAATAATCCGGTGTTGGCCCCAGGAACGTTGAGCATCGGCGGCAATACCTATCCCAACCTCGGCGCCTATCCACTCACTGCCAACGGCGGTAGTTCGTATTGGGCCAGCAATAGCCAGGCGATCGGAGCAACAGGTAAGACATATCAGTTGGCGCCGCAAACCTTTCCCGGCGCCAACGCCAGCGCCACAAACGGCGCTTCCGACGCCGTCCGCTTCGAGTATCATGAATCCGGCTCGGTAGAGGGGATCCTCGAACTGACCAACGACCAGCTTTACACAAATTCGGATGCGGGCTTGGTGCAGCCTTCGGGCCTTCCCACGTCAATTGCCTACGTCCAGGCCAACGTTGACCGCAATCCTGACAGTGGAAATGCCGTGTGGGTGAACTACAACCAGATCGGCGCCAGCGGCACCACTGCCGGCGCGGCCTGGGACCGCACCGCGGGCGCCTCGGTAAACGGCTACACGCTTGGCAATATGTATGCCTCCGGAATCGGGCAAGGCAATGGTTGGACGTCCGGCAGCGCCAGCAACCCAACGCCCAATTTCAGTCTGGCAGGCGTCAACGCCAGCAACGGCCAAAACGCCGTTCAGTTTGCTCTTTCCGACGCGGTCCCACAACAAGTCTTCGCCAATGACTATGGAAATACCTCCAACACCTTCACTCCGGTCGGCGGATTCGCGACGACAAGTACCGGTGTGACTAAGGCCGCATATAACAGCAATCCTCTGGATCAGGGTTATGGTACGGGCAACACCAAACTATCGACGGGGTCCTTGGGGACTGCCGGCTCTCGCACGGTCTACCAATCCGCGAGCGTGCTTGACATGCCCGCCAACGCGATCAACCCCCGAACCGGAGCGGCATTCGGTGTGGGCGCGTGGAACAACGCCACCGATGGCGGACTCGGCAATCTGAACTCTCAGCTTGGGGCCATAACTGCGACCCTGTTCGTCGCCAACCCGGGCACGGGGCTTACGCAAGTGAACCGCACCGACGCTGATTTCCTTCAAATTGCCAGCCGGTTTCAAAATGGCGCCGGCTTCAACATGACCACGCGCGATGTGAACTCCGGCACCCGCGACGTCGCCGCCCTCAACACGGGTGTCGACCCTTCCTATGCCAGCGGCAAGAACGACGATGGCAATGGAAATTATACGAACGGAGTGAACAATAACGTCTTCGACCAAAGGTCGATCGGCCCGGCCCTCCGCTTTTCCAACAAGACCGCCGGCGGCGCCCAACTTCGGCCCACGGTCCAGGATAACCGAATGGCTGTCGGAACCCTCTCCATCAACGACGCCAACTCTGTCGCCTACAATACCGGCACCGTGGATAGCCCCATCCGGGCGCTCAGCTAT